>ERZ842401.3347-NODE-3347-length-20030-cov-51.710989_pt1 | contig 20030 bp, 15 predicted proteins | sample MGYA00521270_ERZ842401 | MGnify/ENA primary metagenome ERZ842401 (study PRJEB31892, sample SAMEA3878208) | bioreactor metagenome | biome: Moose rumen | place: Sweden | collected 2011-10 | study: EMG produced TPA metagenomics assembly of the PRJEB12797 data set... | reverse complement strand
ACTGGCCCGAATATCAGAACCTGGACGAGCTGAAGGACCACTACCGCCGCGGCGGTCTGGGCGACATGAAGTGCAAGAAGTTCCTCAACCAGGTGCTCAACCAGTTCCTCGAGCCTATGCGCCAGCGTCGCCATGAGCTGGAGCAGGACATTCCAGAAATCTACAACATACTGCGCAAAGGCACCGAACAGGCCCGCGAGGTGGCCGCCGTCACGATGGACGAGGTGCGCAAGGCCATGCGCATAGACTACTTCAACGACGAGGAGCTTATCCGCCAGCAGTCGGAGATGTTCAAGAACCGCTGATAAAACCCTTTCACAACCTACGATACTACTATGTTGAAACTATTTGTTCCTGGGCGTCTCTGCCTCTTTGGCGAGCACACAGACTGGGCCGGACACTACCGCACGATGAATGCCGACATACCTGCCGGTGCTGCCATCGTGACTGGTATAGAGCAGGGCATCTATGCCGAGGTGGAGAAGTCGGACATCTTCGAGCTGACAAGCTCAGCCGAACAGATTGACGATCAGTGGCAGGACTTTGCCTGCATGATGGACGAGCAGGAGCTGAAGCGCATTGCCAAGTCTGGCTCGTTCTTCTGCTACTGTGCCGGTGTGGCCTCCTACATGCTCGAATGGTACAAGGTGGGTGGCATGCACATACACATCACCGACATGACGCTGCCCATGAAGAGCGGCCTGTCGTCGAGCGCTGCCATCTGCGTGCTGGTGGCCAGGGCGTTCAACCTGCTCTACAAGCTCAACCTCAACACCCGCGGCGAGATGAACATTGCCTATCTGGGCGAGCTGCGCACATCGTCGCGTTGTGGTCGTCTCGACCAGGCCTGTGCCTTCGGTGTCAGGCCTAACCTGATGACCTTCGACGGCGATGAGATTGAGGTGAAGACGCTCAACGTAAAGAAACCCCTGCACTGGGTGTTTGCCGACCTGTGCGGCAGCAAGAACACCATCAAGATACTGTCTGACCTGAACAAGGGCTATCCCTTCCCGTCGAACGAGATGGAGCAGCAGGAGCACGATGCCTTAGGCGCAAAGAACCAGGACATCATCCAGCGGGCCGTGAAGTATATGGAGCAGGGCAGGGTAGAGGAGCTTGGACAGCTGATGGTAGAGGCCGAGCAGGTGTTCGACCGCCAGATTGCGCCCATGTGTCCCGACGAACTGGTTTCGCCCAAGCTGAAGACTGTGCTGGCCGACGACTATATCAAGACACTGACCTATGGCGGCAAGGGCGTAGGCTCGCATGGCGACGGCTCTGTGCAGTTCCTGGCCAAGGACGACGAGACGCAGCAGCAGCTGGTAGAATATCTGCAGTCGAAGGGCATGCCCAGCTACAAGCTCACGCTGCAACCCGTACACCCCGTGCGCAAGGCCATCATCCCTGTGGCAGGCTTCGGCACACGTCTCTATCCGGCCACCCGCACGCTGAAGAAGGATTTCTTCCCCATTCCCTGTGCCGACGGTATGGTGCGCCCCGTCATCCTCATACTGCTCGAAGAGCTTATCAAGAGCGGCATCGAGGACATCTGCCTGGTGTTAGGGTCGGAAGAAGAGCGCAAGCTCTATGCCGACTTCTTCGAGCGGCCGCTGTCGGCAGAGCATAAGGCCAAGCTGAACGACGAGTGCGAGGAGTATGAGAACCATATCCTCGACATTGCCCACCACCTGCACTATGTCTATCAGCGCGAGAAGCGCGGCTTCGGCCATGCCGTCTATCAGGCTGCCCGCTTTGCCCACGGCGAGCCGGTGCTGCTGATGCTGGGCGACACGCTCTATCGCTCCACGTCGAACAAGCCCTGCGCCCTGCAGCTCATCGAGAGCTACGAGAAGTTCAGCTCGCTCACCGTAGGACTCTATCCTGTGCCTGTGCGCCAGGTGAGTCACTTCGGGATAATGAGTGGCGTGTGGGAAGACAAGGAGTGCCGGCAGCTCAATGTTACTGCGCTCAAGGAGAAACCCACGGCGGCCTATGCCGAAGAGTTCCTTGGTGTGCGCAATCAGGACGGCGAGAAAGAGTATTGCTCGGTGTTCGGCCAGTATATCCTGACGCCAGAGGTGTTCAACCAGCTGGCTGCCGACATACGCAAGGCCGACGAGGAGGGCGACAAGCAGCGCGAGATAGAGCTGACCTCGGCCCTCGAGGAGGTGCGCCGCAAGCACGGCATGGTGGGCATCCGCCTGCAGGGCGAGCGCTTCGACATGGGCAATCCTGCCGCCTTCGTGGAGACGGTGGCCAGGTTTTGCGAGCGATAGAGGCTGACAAAAGGCCACTACTCACTTCTCGAGAATCATGCTCAGTGCTATGCGGTGGCGACGATGGTCTACCTCTACCACGCGGACGATGACGTGCTGATGCAGCTTCACCACTTCGTTGGGGTCTTTCACAAACCTGTTGGCCATCTGCGATATGTGTACCAGCCCATCCTGATGGACACCGATGTCGACAAAGGCACCGAAGTTGGTAATGTTCGTCACGATGCCAGGCAGCTCCATACCCTCTGCCAGGTCGTCCATCGTCTCGATGCCCTTGGCAAACTGGAACTCCTCAATCTGTTCGCGAGGATCGCGGCCAGGCTTCTCCAGCTCCTTCATAATGTCGGTCAGCGTGGGCAGGCCAATCTCACTGCTCACGTACCTCTTTATATCTATGCGCGCGCGAAGCTCCTTCTGCTTCGTCAGGTCGGCCACGGTGCATCCCAGCTCCTTGGCCATCTGCTCAACAACGTGATAGCTCTCAGGGTGTACGGCACTGTTGTCCAGCGGGTTCTTGGCATCTGGTATGCGCAGGAATCCGGCACACTGCTCGTAGGCAGCAGGGCCTAAGCGTGGCACCTTCTTCAGCTGTGCCCTCGAGGTGAAGGCGCCATTGGCGCGTCTGTAGTCAACGATGTTCTTGGCCAGCACAGGCCCCAGTCCGCTGACGTATTGCAGCAGGTGGCTCGATGCCGTGTTCAGGTTCACACCCACCGAGTTGACACAGCTCTCCACCGTCTGGTCGAGCTGTTTCTTCAGCTTTGTCTGGTCCACATCGTGCTGATACTGGCCCACACCGATGCTCTTGGGGTCAATCTTCACCAGCTCAGCCAGTGGGTCCATCAGCCGTCGGCCAATGCTCACGGCACCACGCACGGTGACATCTTCATCGGGAAACTCGTCGCGCGCCACCTTCGATGCCGAGTAGACCGATGCTCCATCCTCTGATACCACGAAGAGCCTTGCCTCGGGTGCCGCGTCCTCCACAAACTCTCTCGTCTCACGACTGGCGGTGCCGTTGCCTATGGCGATGGCCTCTATCTTATAGTCGGCCATCATCTGCTGCAGGTGGACCGTGGCCTGCATGCGGCGGTTCACAGGCGGATGGGGGAAGATGGCCTCGTGGTGCAACAGGTTGCCCTGAGCGTCGAGGCACACCACCTTGCAGCCCGTGCGGAATCCCGGGTCGATGGCCAGCACCCGCTTCTGCCCTAAGGGGGCAGCCAGCAGCAGCTGTCGCAGGTTGGCGGCAAAGACGCGGATGGCCTCTTCGTCGGCCCGCTCCTTGCTCAGGTTGCCGAACTCGGTCTCTATCGATGGTTTCAGCAGTCGCTTGTAGCCGTCTTCTACAGCCTCGGCCACCAGCTGCTGGCAGCTCTTGCCGCCGTTGCGCGACGTGTCGGCATAGCCTCTGACATAGTTGCGCTTCAGCCGCTCAGTACATTCCTCATCGTCGATGTCGATGCTCAGACGCAGTATGCCCTCGCCCTCGCCGCGACGCATGGCCAGCAGACGATGCGACGAGCAGCGTTTCAGTGGCTCGTGCCAGTCGAAGTAGTCTCGGTATTTCTGCGCCTCGTCGCTGTCGGCCTTGCTCTTCACCACCTTCGAGGCGATGACGGCCTCGCGTCTGAAGGCCTGGCGCACCTGCTGTCGGCAGCGCTCGTCCTCGCTCACCATCTCGGCGATGATGTCCTGTGCTCCCTTCAGGGCACTCTCAGCGTCGGCCACATCGCCCACTACATAGCGCATGGCAGCCGACTCTGGGTCGCGTTCGCGCTGCATCAGCAGCAGCGTGGCCAGTGGCTCAAGGCCCTGCTCGCGGGCTATCTGTGCCCTGGTGCGGCGGCGTGGCTTGTAGGGCAGGTAGAGGTCTTCCAGCTCGGTGGCATCCCAGCAGGCGTCGATGCGCTGTTGCAGCTCAGGCGTAAGCTTGCCCTGCTCACCTATAGTCTTCAGCACTGTTTCCTTGCGCTTGGCTATCTCCTTCAAACGGTCGTTTTGTTCGCTGATAGCTGCTATCTCTACCTCGTCGAGTCCGCCGGTGGCTTCCTTACGATAGCGTGCTATGAAGGGAATGGTGCACCCCTCGTCGAGAAGCTTCAGCGTGCCCTCCACAGCTTTCTCCGACAGCTTCAGACACTGCGCAATAAGCGTGGCAAATAGGTTTTTCTCCATGGTTCTTGTCGTTTCGTTATTTGTTTGCGAAGCAAAGATACGCAGAATCGGCGAAATGAGCAAACGATTTGTGGAAGATTAACGAAAAACTACATCACCTCCTCACCCTATGCCCCTCACCACTTCACCACTAAAAGTTGTTAAGAGGTTTGCGTAGTTCGTGGAAAAGCAATAACTTTGCATGTTCAAAGCGAAAACAAAGGAGAAACGATGAAGAACAATCGCAATATACAGCCCACGCCGGCAACACTCCTGATGCCGCTGTTGCTGATGCTCATGCTGTGGATGGGGTGGGGTACTGCCCTGGCGCAGAGCCTTACAGTGCGTGCACCACAACAGGTGGCCGTGGGCCAGCAGTTCAGGCTGCAATACACGGCGAATACGCAGGATGTAAGCGGATTTCGCATCGGCCAGATTCCCGATGCCTTCGAGGTGTTGATGGGGCCGAGCACCAGCACCCAGAGCAGTGTACAGATTATCAATGGCAAGGCGTCGGCATCGTCGTCGGTCACCTATACCTACATACTTAGTGCCACGAAGAACGGAACATTTACCATACCTCCAGCCCATGCAACAGCCGATGGTCATCAAGTCTCGTCGCAGTCGGTCAAGATTGTGGTGAGCGGTCAGGCACAGGCAGGGGGTGGCGGCAGCAGAGGCGGAGCACAGCAGAGTCAGCCGTCGCGTCGGTCATCGGCCACCATTACGGGCGACGAGCTGTTCATCCGTGTTACGGCATCGAAGCGACGTGTGGTTGAGCAGGAACCCGTGCTGCTCACCTATAAGGTCTACTCGTTGGTCAACCTCACGCAGTTGGAAGGCAAGATGCCCGACCTGAAGGGCTTCCACACGCAGGAGGTGCCGCTGCCACAGGAGAAGAGCTTCCGACTGGAACAGCTTAATGGCCGCTCTTATCGCACAGTGACCTGGAGCCAGTATGTGATGTTCCCGCAGATAACGGGCAAGCTGCAGATACCCCCCATCACCTTCAACGGCGTGGTGGCTGTGCAGAACCGCAGTGTAGACCCCTTCGAGGCTTTCTTCAACGGCGGCAGCGACTACTTCGAGGTGAAGAAGGAAATCAAGGCACCAGGCATAGAGATAGAGGTTGATCCGCTGCCACAGCGTCCGCAGGGCTTCTCAGGCGGTGTGGGTAAGTTTGCCCTGTCGGCATCGCTCGACAAAGACCATGTAAAGGCTAACGACCCCATCACACTGCACGTCGTTGTCAATGGCTCTGGCAACCTGAAGCTCATCAAGCAGCCTGTGGTCAACTTTCCCAAGGACTTCGACTGCTACGACCCGAAGACCACCGACAAGACGCGCCTGACGGCCAATGGTGTTGACGGCAGCATGATCTACGACTTCTTGGCTGTGCCGCGCCATCAGGGCGAATACGACATACCGCCCATAGAGTTCACCTACTTTGACACCGCTTCACGCCAGTATCGTACCGTGAAGACGCAGGCTTTCCACCTGAGTGTGGCCAAGGGCGAGGGCGGCGGCACCACTGTGCAGAACTTCGGCAGCAAGGAAGACGTGGAACTGCTGGCCAAGGACATTCGTCACATCAAGCTGGGCGACTATAAGCAGTATGCCGACGGACAGTTCTTCTTTGCCAGCAAGGCATACTGGGCAGTGATGATTGCGATGCTGCTGCTGTTTGTATCGCTCTTCCTCGTGTTCCGTCAGCGGGCCATCGACAATGCTGACCTGGTGAAGTCGAAGGGGAAGAAGGCCAACAAGATGGCGGCCAAGCGACTGAAGGTGTCGGAAAAGCTGATGAAGCAGAACAAAGCGTCGATGTTCTACGACGAGGTGCTCAAGGCCCTTTGGGGCTATGTGGGTGACAAGCTGAACATAGCCGTCGAACAGCTCTCTCGCGACAATATCGCCCAGCGACTCGCTGAGCGACAGGTGGAGCAGCCCATCATAGACCGCTTTATTGCCGTCATCGACGAGTGCGAGTATCAGCACTATGCCCCAGGCAACGGCATGGGCAACATGAACAAGGTCTACGACATGGCAATGAAGGCTATCGAGGATATAGAAAACGGAATGAAGAAGCGCAAGAGTACAAGTGCCGGTACCAGCAAGCTGCTGCTGTTGGGCGCGCTGCTGGCCATGCAGAGCGTGGCTTCGGCTGCAACGAAGGAACAGGCCGACAGTGCCTACTCGCAGGGGCACTATCAGGAGGCCGCTGCCATGTATGAGGAGCTGCTTAAGAGCGGTCCGAGTGCCGAACTGTACTATAACCTGGGCAATGCATACTATCGTCAGGATAACATCACACGGGCTGTACTGAACTACGAGCGTGCCCAGCTGTTTGCACCGGGCGATGCAGACATACGCTTCAACCTGCAGATGGCCCAGAGCAAGACTACCGACAAGATAGTGCCAGAGAGCGAGATGTTCTTTGTGACGTGGTATCGCTCATTGGTGAGCATGGCCAGCACTGACGCTTGGGCACATCTGGCTCTCATTGCGCTGGCCATAGCCATTGCGCTGGCTCTGCTCTATCTCTTTGCTTCGCCTGTGGCCCTGCGCAAGGTGGGCTTCTTCGGAGCTATGGCCATGCTGGTGGTGTTTGTGCTGGCCAATGTGTTTGCCTGGCAGCAGAAGAGCGAGCTGGAGAACCGTCGCGGCGCCATCATCATGCAGGGGGCTGTGCCTGTTAAGAGCACGCCAGCTGCCGATGGCACCGATCTCTTTATACTGCACGAAGGCACAAAGGTGAGTGTGACCGATGCCTCGATGCGCGAGTGGAGAGAGATTGCTGTGCCCGATGGCAAGCGCGGATGGGTGCATGCCAGCCAGATTGAGCTGATATAGGCCCTATAAGTCTCATAAGTCCTATAAGACTCATAAGCCCTATGATAGATATCGACCAACTGATAGCAATAGACAAGAGCCTGCTGCTCGCGGTGAATGGCAGCCAGTCGCTCTTTGCCGATGGTCTGGTGAAGACACTGACCACCGCTGCCACCTGGATACCACTCTATATAGCCCTGTTCTATCTTGTGCTGAAGAACAACGATACGGTGCAGAAGATTGTGGGCGTGGTGGCCTGTGCGCTGATATGCGTGTTCCTGGCAGGTTCGCTCGACGACATGCTGGTGAAGCCCATGGTGGCTCGATGGCGCCCCACGCACGACCCAGAGATAGGCATGATGGTCGACGTGGTCAACGGCTATCGCGGCGGCAATTATGGCTTCTTCTCGGCCCATGCCAGCAACACCTTCAGCCTTGCTGTGTTCTTCGCCCTGCTCGTCAGGAGCCGCGCATTGTCCTTCTTCCTGATAGCGTGGTCGTTGCTGAACTGCTGGACACGCATGTACCTGGGGGTCCACTATCCTGGCGACATACTCTGCGGACTGCTTTGGGGCGGCTTCGTGGGTGTGGCCGTGTGGCTTGTGCACTATAAGGTGTCGCAGCGCATGGATGTACGGCAGAACTTCATATCGAGCCACTACACCGCTTCGGGCTATCTGACCACCGATGTCGATGTTGTCATCTCGGTGCTTATATTCACATTGGTCTATGCCGTACTCAAGGCATGCCTGTTCCTCTACGTCTGATAACTAAATAGTGATGGATACCAAACATATTCGCATCAGCGACTATAGCTATGAGCTGCCCGACGAGCGCATCGCCAAGTTCCCCAAGGAACGCCGCGACCAGTCGAAGCTGCTTATATATAATAAAGGTGTGGTCAGCGAGGACGTGTTCTGCCAGCTGCCACACTATTTGCCACAAGGCGCCCTGATGGTGTTCAACAACACCAAGGTGATACAGGCCCGCCTGCACTTCCATAAGTCTACGGGAGCACTCATCGAGGTGTTCCTGCTCGAACCTGCCATACCCTCCGACTACGAACAGATGTTTCAGACCAAAGGCCGCTGTTCGTGGTATTGCCTGATAGGCAACCTGAAGAAGTGGAAAGACGGTCAGCTGGTCCGTGTGCTCAGACTTAACGACACCGAAGTGACGCTCACAGTAAGCTGTGGCCCACAGCATGGCACGAGCCATCAGGTGGACTTCGAGTGGGACAATGCCAGCGTGTCGTTTGCCGAGCTGATTGATGCCATTGGCGAACTGCCCATACCGCCCTATCTGAACCGCGCCACGCAGGAGAGCGACAAGACCACCTATCAGACGGTCTACTCGAAGATAAAGGGCAGTGTGGCTGCTCCTACGGCGGGCCTGCACTTCACACCAGAGGTGCTGCAGCGGCTCGACGAGCATGGTATAGAGCGCGAGGAGCTGACACTGCATGTGGGTGCCGGTACGTTCAAACCAGTGAAGAGCGAGCAGATTGCCGACCATGAGATGCATACCGAGTATGTCAGCGTGCGACGCCAGACGCTCGAGGCTCTGCTGCGCCACGATTGCAAAGCCATTGCAGTGGGCACAACGAGCGTGCGCACCCTGGAGAGTCTGTACTACATGGGCCTGAAGGTGATGCAAAACCCCCACCTGCAGCCAGAGGAGCTGCATGTGGCGCAGTGGGAACCCTATGAAGACCGTCAGCAGACAGCACCTGCCGCGGCTATCAGCGCATTGTTGGCCTGGCTCGACGGCAATGGGCTGGAGGTGCTTAACAGTAGCACGCAGATAATCATAGCACCGGGTTATGACTATAAGATAGTGAAGATGCTCGTCACCAACTTCCACCAGCCGCAGAGCACACTGCTGCTGCTGGTCAGCGCCTTTGTGCATGGCGACTGGCGCACCATCTACGACTATGCACTGAGCCATGACTTCCGCTTCTTGAGCTATGGCGACAGCTCGCTGCTTGTTCCTGGTGAGTGGTGAATACCGATAAAGATAAACGAAATGAAGATAGGCGATAAAGTACGGTTCCTCAGCGAAGTAGGCGGGGGACGTGTGTCGGGCTTTCAGGGCAAGGATATTGTGCTCGTGGAAGACGAAGATGGTTTCGATGTGCCCATGCGCATAAGCGACGTGGTGGTCATCGGCGAGGAGAACTACGACACCAGTCATGTGGTGGAAGTGAAGAAACAGGCTGCTGCAAAGCACGAGGCACCGAAGGACGAAGAGCCTGCCGACAGGCCCATCACCTTCGTGGCACCACCAGAAGAGCGCAAGGGCGGCGAGCAGCTGTCGGCCTATCTGGCCTTCGTGCCCATGGACGTCAAGGAGCTGACGCAGACCCGCTTTGAGGCCTACTTTGTCAACGACTCCAACTACTACATCCGCTTTACCTATCTCTCTGCTGAGGGGGCTGGCTGGAAATTGCGCACCACCGCTGAGGTGGAGCCGAACACGAAGCTCTACCTCGAGGAGTTCGGTCGCGAAGATCTGCAACAGATAGAGCGGGTGTGCGTGCAGCTGATGGCCTATAAGCGCGACAAGAACTTTCTTCTGCGCCCTATGGTCGATGTGCAGCTGCGCATTGACGGCGTGAAGTTCTACAAGCTCCACACCTTCCAGGACAGCATCTTCTTCGAGCAGCCGGCTCTTGTCTACACGCTTGTGGAGAACGACAAGGCTGCCACGCCGCTGGTGATAGACCCGCAGATGCTGAAGAAGGCTTTTGCCAAAGAGCAATCCGCTGAAGATGGGGCTGTACGCCAGCAGCCAGTAGCTCAGCGTGCATCTGACGACGACCCTTTGGTGGTCGACTTGCATGCCGATGCCCTGCTCGACTCTACACAGGGCATGACGGCCATCGACATACTGAACTATCAGTTAGATACCGTGCGCAAGGTGCTGGCTGAGCACAAGAAGGACAAGGGAACCAAGATTGTGTTCATCCACGGCAAGGGCGATGGCGTGTTGCGTCGTGCGCTCATCAACGAGCTGCGCTATCGCTTCAGACAGTATCCCTATCAGGATGCTTCGTTCCTTGAGTATGGCTATGGCGCCACACAAGTGACGATACGCTAATCGCTATATTATAGATTACTAACACGCAATAAGCAACTATGAAATACGGATTCATCAAGGTGGCCGCTGCCATACCCAGCGTACGAGTGGCCGACACGGAGTTTAACGTGCAGCAGATAGAGAGCCTGATAGCGCAGGCCGAGGGCAAGGGCGTCGAGGTCATTGTCTTCCCTGAACTGTGCATCACAGGCTATTCCTGTCAGGACCTGTTTGGCCAGCAGCTGTTGCTCGACAAGGCCGAGGAGGGCTTGCTGATGTTGCTCGACTTCACCCGTAAGCTCGACATCATCTGTGTCGTGGGCCTGCCCGTGCGCATTGGGGCGTTGCTCTATAACTGTGCTGCCGTCATTCAGCGCGGCACGCTGCTTGGCCTGGTACCCAAGTCGTGTCTGCCCAACTACGGCGAGTTCTACGAGAAACGATGGTTTGCACCTGCTGCCCGCCTGCATCGTCAGGACATCTATCTGGCAGGTTCGCCCATCACTGTGTCGGGCGAGCCACAGCTGTTCCAGACCTGCGACGGCGTGAACTTCGGTATAGAGATTTGCGAAGATGTATGGTCGCCACAGCCGCCCAGCACACAACTGGCTGTTGCTGGTGCCGACATTATCCTGAACCTCTCGGCGTCCGACGAGCTGATAGGCAAGCACGACTATCTGTGCTCGCTGCTCTGCCAGCAGAGTGCACGCACCATGAGCGGCTATGTCTATGCCTCGTGTGGCTATGGCGAGAGCACGCAGGATGTGGTCTATGGCGGCAATGCCTTCATCATAGAGAACGGGAAGATGCTGGCCACTGCCCGTCGTTTTGCCATCGAACCGCAGCTGGTCATCCAGCAGATTGACGTGGAGCGTCTGCGCGGCGAGCGACAGCGCAACACCACCTTCCGCACTGTCGCTGTGCCAAGGCAGGTGGAGCGTGTGGAGTGTAAGCCTGTGTCGCCACGCGACTTCGAGCTGTTGCGCTCCTACGACCCACAGCCGTTCATCCCTTCGAAAGAGAAGATGCACGACACCTGCGAGGAGATACTCAGCATACAGTCGCTGGCACTGGCTCGGCGTTTGCAGCATACCCACTGCGACAAGGCCGTCGTGGGCATCAGTGGCGGACTCGACTCTACGTTGGCGTTGCTCGTCGTGGTGCGTGCTTTCGACGTGTTGGGCCTCGAGCGTCGTGGCATATTGGGCATCACCATGCCTGGCTTCGGCACTACCGACCGCACTCATCAGAACGCACTCACCCTCATGCAGCAGCTGGGTGTCACCTCGCGCGAGATAAGCATTGCCAAAGCCGTGACCCAGCACTTCGAGGACATTGGCCACGATGCCAGTCAGCATGATGTGACCTACGAGAACTCGCAGGCACGAGAACGCACCCAGATACTGATGGATGTGGCCAACCAGATAGGGGCACTTGTGGTGGGCACGGGCGATCTCTCTGAGTTGGCTCTTGGCTGGTGCACCTACAATGGCGACCACATGTCGATGTATGGTGTCAATGCAGGTGTGCCAAAGACCCTCGTGCAGCATCTTGTGCGTCATGTGGCCGCTCTGCCGCAGTTCTCCGAACAGCGCGCCACACTGCTCGATGTGGTAGACACTCCCATCTCGCCAGAGCTGACGCCCGCCAATGCCGATGGCACCATACAGCAGAAGACAGAGGACATAGTAGGCCCCTACGAGCTGCACGACTTCTTCCTCTACTATTTCCTGCGCACGGCATTCCGTCCGGCCAAGATATATCTGCTGGCTTGTCAGGCATTTGCCGGCAGCTATGATGACGAGACCATCAAACGTTGGCTCACCACTTTCTGCCGCCGTTTCTTCAACCAGCAGTTCAAACGCTCGTGCATGCCCGACGGCCCCAAGGTGGGCAGCGTGAGCCTGTCGCCGCGTGGCGACTGGCGCATGCCCAGCGATGCACTCAGCACGTTATGGATAAAGGAATGCGAGACGCTGTAGCGTCTCGCATTCCTTGCAATATGACCATCTCCTTTGAGCAGGATGTAAGTCGCTCTGGCAGGGGCCTCGAAATTGGTACTTTTTCCTTGGCCTTCTCTTCGTCATCAATGCTCACACCGCGTTGACGGAGAAGGTCTAATTGTTTTGATATGCTCGTAGCTCGCTTCACACCTGTCTGTTTTTTAGTGCATAATTACAAAATATATCCCAAGAGCGAACATGATACAACGATAAATCGAGAAAAAACAGTCGTAAGCTTGATTAACAGGTGGTTAGTCCGCATAGGTTGTGAGAACCGACGAACGAAGCAAACCCAGAGCGCAACATGTTCCGGCTCTGTTTTGCAAGGAGGAGGAAGGACAAAAGGTCAAGTTCCCACAGCATGATATGTATACTGTTATATTAGGAGGAGTGATGTGGAAAGTGTTTCTGCTCATCCTACTCTCCGATAATATAAACCAAACAGTATACAACTATGGCAACAACATCGTTCAAAATCAAGTTCCGTCCGTCAAAGGTCGAGGGAAAAGAGGGAAGTCTCTACTTCCAGGTCATTCATAAGCGCGTCATCCGTCAGTTGAACACCTCCTATAAGATATACTCTTCCGAATGGGATTCAGACCGTGAGGCGGTCATCATCCCGCAGGCATCATCAGCCCATCGAGACAAGTTGCAGTCTGTCAGCGACAACCTGCAAAGGGACCTGCAACGACTGCAACAGGTGGCGAACGGCCTTTCCAAGCAGCAGGCGGACTACTCGGCCGATGATGTCATTGCCGCCTTTCAGCGACAGTCATCTGATGCTTCACTGCAGAGCTTCATGCAGCAGTCTATCAGCCGCTTATGCCGCTTGGGGCGCATAGGCACAGCCGACGGCTACCGCTCCACCCTCAACAGCTTCATGCGCTTTCGTGGTGGCGAGGATATTCTCGTCGACGCCATCGACTCCGACCTGATGCAGTTCTACGAGGCATACCTGCGCCAGCAGGGAGTCAGCCGAAACACCAGTTCGTTCTACATGCGCCATCTTAGAACCATTTATAACCAGGCAGTAGAGCAAGGACTTACGCCACAGCGCAATCCCTTCAGCCGTGTCTATACGGGCGTTGACAAAACTGTGAAGCGGGCCATCACCGCAGCGCAGATGCGCCGCCTGAAGAACCTCGACCTGTCGGCCTGTCCCAGCCAGGCCTTCGCCCGCGACATGTTCATGTTCAGCTTCTACACCCGTGGCATGTCGTTTGTCGATATGGCCTACCTCACTACCGACAACCTGCGCAATGGCCGCTTGTCCTATAGCCGCCAGAAGACGCGCCAGCAGCTTACCGTCAGGTGGGAGCGTGAGATGCAGGAGATTGTCGACCGCTATGCAGCGGATTGTAGCCAGCCCTATCTCCTGCCTATCATCACCGAGGAGGGTGACACTCGCCGGCAGTACCAGCGTGTGGAGCACCGTGTCAACTATAACCTGAAGGCCATCTCTCAACAGCTGCACTTTCCACATCTACTCACCACATACGCCGCCCGCCATTCCTGGGCCAGTATCGCACGCAGCAAGAACGTGGCGACATCCGTCATCAGCGAAGGTCTTGGGCACGACAGCGAGAAGACGACCGAGATTTATCTCGCGTCGATAGACACAGCACAAGTGGATCGTGCCAACAGGAAGATACTGAGCGACCTGTAGTATGACTTTTTGAAGGAATGATTGTATTTGTTTAGCAAAATCGTCTTCTCTCAGGAAAGAGACGTACAATCGTGTGCAAAGGTACGAAAAAAGTATTAAAGTGACAATAACGTGGTGAAATATTTTATTTTTTCGTTTAGCATTTTCTTGATATGTTTAGCAAAAACGAATTTTGAGTGACCAAAACATCATTATTAATAGGATTTTTTGTCATCGCCGTCTCTTTCCTGAGATACGTCGATTATGAACCCGTTGAAACTCCTGGATGTTCAGGCACTAAATGGCGTTTGATAATATAAATACAATCAATTCATTGGTGGCTCCTATTGGAGCGACCACTCCCTTTCGTATCATCCGGCAAACTCTTTCCCCCCTCGTTTCATGGTGACGGCAAAGTGGTACGCTCTGCGGATTTTCTACGGCGGTCTCAAGAAGGTTATCCGTATCAAGAAAGTGTTCGACGATGAGGGTATAGTCACTTTCGTGCCTATGCACTACAGCGACAGGTTAGACCCACAGAACCCTGGCAAGCCCTTGAAAGTTCCGGCACTCAAAGAGTTAATCATGATCAAGGCAGATGAAAGGCGTTGCAACGAGGTGATGAGCCGTCATCAAGATGACAAGGACCTGCGTTATGTGGACTTCTATCGGTACCGTCATGGTGAGAGCAAGGGGTTGCCCATAGAGATTCCCGACCGCCAGATGCAGGAGTTCATGAACTGCGTAAAGGAAAACGAGGACTCTCTCGACTTCTATCCCGACGACAAGCTCCGCCAGAAGAAAGGCCGTCCCGTCGAAGTTATTGCCGGGCAGTTCAAGGGCATCAAAGGGGTGTTGATGCGTATTGAGAAAAACCGCCACGTCGTTATAGTGCTACCCGGAGTCATGGGAGCCTCTTTCCCCCATATTCCCGTCAGCATGCTCCGCTTCATCGAAGAATAATCACCATGCGCAAGTTCCTTTCCTCCACGGCAGGTGCCACCTTCCATTCCGACACGCCAAGTCATACGTTCTGCGTGCAGAAGAGAACCTATATTAAAGGAAGACTAGCTTTCTTTTATTGTAACACGTTAGAAGCAGCGTACCTCTGTATGTCACATTTTACCTTATGATACATTCTTTAGAATCAGCTAAATCAAATTATTCCGCGATTGTTGAATTGAAATCAAATGGCAATGAACAATAAACAGAAAATAGCCCTGATAACGGGCGTGACGGGACAGGACGGAAGTTACCTGGCTGAGTCTCTGCTTGAGAAAGGATATGAAGTACACGGCACCATTCGTCGTTCATCGGTCGACTTCCGTGAGCGTATTGCTCATTTGGAAGGTACGCCCCATTTCCATCTGCACTATGCAGACCTCGGCGACTCGATGAGCGTGCTGGGTGTCATCGGAAAGGTGCGGCCTACTGAAATCTATAACCTTGCCGCACAGAGTCATGTGCAGGTAAGCTTTGATTCGCCGGAGTTCACGGCCGATGTCGATGCCGTAGGTGTGCTACGCATCTTGGAAGCTGTGCGCCAGTTGGGTATGACAGATACCTGCCGAATCTATCAAGCATCAACCTCTGAACTGTACGGCAAAGTCGAGGAGGTCCCTCAGAACGAGAATACGCCCTTCCACCCCTATAGCCCTTACGCCGTGGCCAAGCAATACGGATTCTGGATAGTGAAGGAGTACCGTGAGGCATACAATATGTATTGCTGCTCTGGCATTCTCTTCAACCATGAGTCAGAACGTCGTGGCGAGACTTTTGTCACTCGCAAGATAACCCTGGCTGCAGCACGCATCAGCCAGGGTTTGCAGGACTGCCTGTATTTGGGTAATATGGATTCTCTGCGCGACTGGGGCTATGCCAAGGACTACGTAGAATGCATGTGGCTGATACTGCAGCAGGACAAGCCCGAGGACTTCGTGATTGCTACGGGTGTGCAGCACTCGGTAAGGGAGTTTACTGATCTGGCTTTCCGTCATGCCGGTATTGAGTTGAAGTTTGAGGGTGAGGGTATCAATGAGAAAGGAATCGTAGTGAAAGGCCCGGATAACTTGATTGGTAAAGCTGTTGTCGCTGTCAGTGAGGACTTTTATCGTCCTACCGATGTGGTAAATCTTTGGGGTGACCCCACAAAGGCTAAGGCCAAACTCAAATGGAATCCCAACAAAACCAGCTTTGAGGAGCTTGTCAAACTGATGGTTGAGTCCGACATGGCCAAAGTCGCATCTGAAGATGCTGCCATGAAGGTTCGCACCAATCTTGCAGAATACCTGGAAAAGGGCATCGTGAAGTAATGAAGTTACGATATGGGTTAGGGTGAGCTCCAGGCCTGTCGTGGTTGAAAAATTGAGTAAACATTTTGCGGTTTCACGAAAAATGTGTATTTTTGCGGCATAAATGTTAAGTGATATGGAAACAAATGGTGTAATGACAGCCAACGACCCCGTTGCATCATACGGCACCAATTCTTATGCCGATGTGATGATGATGCTCTACTCCATGCCTATTACTTCAGAGGTTAAGGAGCATGTGGGACAACGCCTTGTGCTTGAGGTGACGGGAAAGAATCTCTCGCGTGTTATTGCCCGTATTGACCACTTGGCCAGACTTAAGAACGATTGGGATGGTTTTGGGGCATCACGTATTCTTCCGCCTGTCATCACCAATATTCGTGCGGTGGTGCTGGCGTCGAAGGACGCAGACTGGAAAGACTGGACTATATCTCCTAACGTCAACGGTACGCTATTCTTACAGTCCACCAAACATGTCAGCAGCCTTAGTCTCGGCGAGAAAGAGTATTCATTCTTTACCAAGAAAGACGGTCAGCGTGAAGGTAAGAGTCATATCCCGTTTAGTGCTGACGATTTCCTGTCGACAATGCGCTCACTCAACAAATAAACGTAAACGCTATGAGTGTCCTCTCTGCAATATCCAACGAAGAAACCGTTGCCCGAATCTTGCATCAAGATTGGGTCATTGACGGTGCTATCCAACTTGGTGCCTTTACGCTTCGCCCTAATGAGACATATATATCCGTGAATCGCCCATCCATATCTTCGTTTGCGTCGGATGTCGCTAACTTTGTGAAAGATCATCCCATGTATCAGCATACAGAGTTGTCTTATCAGTGCGCAGCACTGAGCGTAGCAGAAATAAGAGACATCAAACTGACAAACTGCGGAGAGCCAGTTAACATTGACGTAGAAGTGGAACCAAGGTCTACTCGTATAGCATCACATGCAGGCATTTTCACTCGCATGGGAACCACAAACATCAAGAAAGGCACCACGCTTCCGGCAGAGTCTATCCCTCTTGGCCTTTCAGCCGATGACATACTTATGGAAGTCGGATGGTCTCTGATAGCTATTTCTACGCTTCAAGAGAAGCAGATTAAGGATGAGTAATTCCACCATTTAAGTTTTAGCATACGCTCAAACAGGTCACTCCTTCGGGAAGTGACCCTCTTCGGGTTTCTCGTTACTCTTCTATCATTTTTTGTGTTACCATGCCACTACTACAAAAGTTATCATATTACTCGCTGTCAATGTGGGCATTTTATCTGATAGTATTCTTGCTGTCATTTAAAATGCCAGGACTTCAGGGAGAATGGACTTGGATGGGCTCGATGCGACGGACGAAGTCCGATATTTGGACATCGATGCTGCACTTCAACCCGAACTGGCAGAAGTGTTCACCAAGCGTGTCGTTTCTGTTTTTAACAATGACAATTACGAGCTAATGAACTACTCAACAGCCGATAGAAGAGACGGTTGCTATTATGTGTATGATTTGGCAGAATATGATTCGCATAAGTCCTGGATTCCAGATGGCTTATACAGGTGGGCACGTCATTATGATGCAGCCAAGAAAACTTGAGAAAATGATAGGCTTGGATAAAGTTCTGGTAAATGCATCACGAACTGAAGCGGAACGATTGAGAGCCAAAAACATCTTAGAAGATATCGGTCAATTGACTCAGTATTGTGATGACGATCCAAAGTTCTGTAAGGCTTTGATTGCATCAATAAAGAATTCTCCGTTATTCGATGATAATCCAAAGACAGTGAGAGATGCCATTGAGTACGCGAAGCGCGTAAATAAGAAATTCAGGGGAGACGGTAGATTCCATTTCAATGCTCGTGGCGACAGGTTCGTCATAAGTAGTAAACTTCAGGCAGAACGCTTTGTAAAACAAGGAGAAAATTAAGCGGCTTCGTTCGGAAACGTATGCAGACTATTTTGACCCCAACAAGGTAAATATCTATCTAAGCACTCTGTTTAAGGTGATAATAGCCAATTATGAGACATGTTTCAGAAATCTCATAGGAGAAGATGCGGAAATATTCAAGGCAAAAGCGAGGATTATTTCTGCTTATGGACGTGCTGATGCACATGCCAAAACGATAGATGACAATAATTTCAACTTGTTTCGTGATGCGATAACTTGGCTGGAACGGGTAATTGAAGAAAATTAGAAACAATATTGTGCATACGTCCATCGGGATTGTATTGATATATGTAACGTCTTGAAAGTAAAATGTCGAAATTAGAAAATGCATCTTCAAATAGTAGACGTATAGTCAAGAATACAGGATTGCTATACTTCCGTATGCTCTTGATTATGCTTGTGACTCTGTACACATCAAGGCTTGTGCTAAAGGTTCTTGGCGTGGAAGACTATGGTATCTATAATGTTGTTGGAGGCGTAGTTACCATGTTCTCTTTCCTAAATGGGGCCTTGAATATTGCAACACAAAGATTCCTTAACTACGAAATGGGTAAAGGCAATCAAGAAGCTATGTGCAGAGTGTTCTCCATGTCTGTTTGGAGCTTTCTTTTACTTTCTTTGATTGCTATAATATTGGCAGAAACTATTGGTCTCTGGTTCGTTGAAACAAAACTGAATATTCCAGAGCAGCGAATGATTGCAGCGAAGTGGGTGTATCATTTTTCCGTTGCAGCCTTTGTGGTACATCTCCTGACAGTTCCATTTAACGCAACCATCATAGCCCATGAAAAAATGTCAATATACGCTTTTGTATCAATAGGTGAAGTCTTGCTAAAATTGGCTTTGGTTTATCTCTTGATAATAACCACTCACGATAAGCTATGGCTTTATGGTTTGCTTATGCTTTTGGTGACATTGTTGATGGGGTTGACATACGGTGTTATTTGTACGAAATCGTTCAAGGAGTGCAGATTAACATTCACATGGGATAAAGAACTTTTCTACCGCCTGTTTTCTTTTTCAGGCTGGATGCTTTCGGGGGCAATCACCAATGTCCTTAGTACACAAGGTGTTAATATCTTAATCAACATTTTTTTTAGCCCTGTTTACAATGCATCACGCAGCATAGCGATGCAAGTTTACGGTGCGATAAACAGTTTTGTTGCCAATTTTATGACTGCGGTTAGGCCTCAGGTTGTGAAGTCTTATGCAAATGGTGATAATCCATATATGCTGCAACTCGTATTCTCATCATCAAAGATAGCTTTCTACCTCTTGCTTTTATTTGTAACACCGATACTTTCGAACACAAGAGAGATTTTGGATTTGTGGTTGGAGGTTATTCCTGACAAATCTGTACTTTTCACCCAATTAGTACTTGTCAATCTTCTCATTGTTTCAGCCTATACACCCATAGCCTATGTTAGTCAAGCTTCAGGTAAAATAAGGGATTATCAGTTGGTCATTTCGGTATGTTTCCTACTAATAGCTGTATTGACGTGGGGATGTTATAAATCTGGTATGCCAGTAGAGACAACATTCTATATAGCCATAATTGTTGACCTTTGGGGGTGGTGTGCAAGACTGTGGGTGTTAAAGCGAATAGTGGATTTTCCTGTTCGTTCATATGTCCGACAGGTAATCTATCCGGTCTTTGTCGTTTTTGCCCTTGCATCTATAACTTCAATACAGATAAACTATATAGTCTCAAGTGACAAGTTTGCACATTTATGTATAACCTAAATTCCGCAGCACTTTAGTTTAACATTCTTTATAAGCACCTGAGCAACAAA
>ERZ842401.3346-NODE-3346-length-20031-cov-84.114187_pt1 | contig 20031 bp, 11 predicted proteins | sample MGYA00521270_ERZ842401 | MGnify/ENA primary metagenome ERZ842401 (study PRJEB31892, sample SAMEA3878208) | bioreactor metagenome | biome: Moose rumen | place: Sweden | collected 2011-10 | study: EMG produced TPA metagenomics assembly of the PRJEB12797 data set... | reverse complement strand
TGGAGCTGATTAAGCAGGGAAAGGTGTTTTCTGGTGGCAAACGCCATCATGAGATCGTGGCTCCGCTGTTACCCACTGATTCTGAGTGGATTGAGATCACAGTGCCTCTTGACGCGGTATTCGAGCATTATCAATTATCAATTGTCAATTGTCAATTAATTATAGTCTTTGCCAGTGGCGACCCACTTTTCTTTGGTTTTGCCAATACCATTAAACGGAAGATGCCTGAGGCAGAGATTGTGCTTTATCCTACGTTCAACTCCCTGCAGCTGTTGGCTCATCGCTTGGTCATGCCCTATCACGATATGCGCATCGTTTCATTGACAGGTCGCCCATGGCCTGAGTTCGATAGAGCACTCATTGAGAGATCAGCAAAAATCGGTGTATTGACTGATCGTGAACATACCCCTGCCACCATCGCCCAGCGCATGCTGGAATACGGCTATAACCAATATACGATGCACGTAGGTGAGCACTTAGGCAATCCTACCCTCGAAAAGGTCACGACCTTAACACTCGAAGAAGCTAGTCTGCGAGACTTCATTCATCCCAATTGTTTAATTTTACACAAAAGGGACGGTTCTTTTTGTGTAAATTTTGGCATCCCTGACAGCGAATTCGCTTTATTAGACGGTCGTGAGAAGATGATTACGAAGATGCCTATCCGACTGTTGACACTTCAGGCATTAGACCTTCCCAAGAGACGAGTATTTTGGGACATTGGTTTTTGTACGGGTAGCGTCAGCATCGAGGCCCGTCTGCAATTCCCGCACTTACAGATTGAAGCCTTTGAGATTCGTCCTGAATGCGAAGCCATCATTAATGAAAATGCCCGTAAGTTTGGTGCTCCAGGCATCAACGTTCATATGGGCGATTTTCTATCTACTCCCCTCCCTATTGGGGATGGGTCGGGGGTGAGGTTTCCTGATGCTGTCTTTATTGGAGGCCATGGTGGACATCTGAAAGAGATCATGGCGAAAGTGCTCACCGTACTGGCCCCTGATGGCATTATCGTGATGAATAGCGTGAAAGCTCCTAAAGTCCTTACCGACAGCCATCAACTCTGGGATGAGGCCTGCCAGGAACTTGGCCTTACCCAAGATACGCCCACTAAGATAATCCTTAACGACAACCATCCAATTGAAATATTACGATGCAAAAGATAGCTATCATACCCATTAGCGAGGCAGGGAAAGAGATTGCCCAAGATCTGCAGCGAGAACTCAATGCCAAGATCATCGCTCGCAGTGATGTTGGCAAGCAATGGAAGAATTTTGATGCCTTCGTCTTCATTGGTGCTATGGGCATCTGCGTACGCACCATTGCTCCTTATATTCAAGATAAGCACGAAGACCCAGCTGTGGTATGTGTCGATAGTTTGGGGTTGAACGTCATCTCTGTGCTCTCTGGACATATCGGAGGGGCCAACAACCTGACCTCAGAGATAGCAGCTATTCTGGGGGCTCGCGAGGTCATCACTACGCAGAGCGACAATGCTGGATTGTGGGCTCTCGACACTTTTGCAGAACGCTTCCATTGGGCTATTGCCAGCGACGATGATATGAATGAATGCATCTTTGCTTTCGTCAACAAGAAACCTACTGCTTTGCTGATGGAGGTCTGCGACGAGGGTACCGACTACATGGAGAAGACACTTCCAGAGCACGTGACCATCGTCAAAAGTCTTGAAGAGGTTGACCCTCAGAAATATAGTCTGGTTATCATGGTGACACCCTACAGTCTCTGTGCGCCTTATGGTGTGCTCGAACTGCATTTCGTTCCGATGATAGCCTCTTTGGGATTTGGACTGGCTCATCATCCGGATGACTACGAGGACATCTACGACCAGATAGACGAGGCGATGAGTCAGATTGGTGTGCTGCCCTGCTACAAGCGCTATTGTACCATCGATGTGAAACAGGAGGAAGAGTTCTGTGCGATGCTGGTTGATGATTTAGACGAAGAACTCGTCTTCTTTACCGCTGAGCAATTGGCTAAGGTCGAAGTACCCAATCCCAGCAAGACTGTCGAGAAACATGTGGGTACACCCTCTGTCTGTGAGGCAGCAGCTATTCTTGGTGCAAGCAACGGAAAACTGATTGTTCCCAAAATAAAAGGCAAAAACTGGACTGCCGCTCTGGCTATTCCCTATGAGAATCTGAGGGAAAGGACTGGCCATATCGAGATTGTAGGTGCTGGTCCTGGCGACCCTGACTTGGTCAGTGTTCGAGGCCGGAAAATGCTGGAGCGGGCAGACCTGATATTATATGCAGGGTCCTTAGTGCCTAAGGCGCTCACAGCATGTCATAAGCCAGGTGCTGTGGTACGCTCGTCGGCCGATATGGCCCTCGAAGAACAGTGTGCGCTGATGAAGCAGTTCTATGACGAAGGGAAATACATTGTTCGTCTGCATACGGGCGATCCCTGCATCTTTGGTGCTATTCAGGAACAGATGGCGTTCTTCGACCGAAACGGTATGGATTATCACATCACCCCAGGCATCTCGTCGTTTCTCGCTGCTGCTGCCGAGTTGCAGAGCCAGTTTACGATTCCCGAGCGTTGTCAGACCATCATCCTCACACGTGGCGAGGGTCGTACCCCTATGCCGGAGAAAGAACAGCTACATCTACTGGCTCGCTCACAATCGACCATGTGTATCTTCCTTTCTGCATCTATCGTTGACGACGTGCAAAAAGAACTCCTGATGGAATATCCAGAGGACACCCCTGTTGCTGCTTGCTATCATCTCACTTGGCCTGACCAGAAGATCTATCGTGGCCAGCTGAAAGACCTCGCCAAGATAGTGCATGACAACAAGCTGACTCTAACCACCATGCTTGTGGTTGGTGAGGCGATTGACAATCGTCAGGGACTCTCCGAGCTGTATAACAAACACTTCACCCATCTGTTCAGACAAGGAGAAGCATGATACTGGTATTCGGAGGGACGACAGAGGGACGCAAGGCTGCTGGGGTGCTGGAGGAAGCAGGCAAGCTGTTCTACTACTCGACAAAGACTGGCGAGCAGGATATCACCCTGCATCATGGCAAGCGCATTGACGGGGCACTTGATGCTGAGGCGATGCAGCGATTCTGCCAAGAACATGATATCCGTTTGATTGTCGATGCTGCGCATCCTTTTGCATCACAACTTCATCAGACCGTCGAGCAACTCGACATTCCTGTTATCCGCTACGAGCGTATCTATCCCCCACGTGATCCAAGCATCACCTGGATTGACGACTATTCACAGGTACCCACTGATATCCATTCGCTATTGGCAACTACAGGCGTGCAGAGCATCAGCAAACTGAGGTATTTAGAAACGATGGGCATCAAGGTTTTCTACCGTATTCTGAACCGCGAGAGCAGCATACTGCTGGCTCATCAGCAGGGGGCTACTGACGACCAACTTTGTTTCTATCCGCAGATGGTTGAAGCAGAGGCCATACTCATGAAGGAAAGCGGCCTCTCGGGTGGTTTCCCAGAAAAGGTGGAGGATGCCAAAACACGAGGTATGCGAATCATCGCCGTCAAGTGCCCCCAATTGTCAACTGTCAATTGTCAATTGTCTAATCGTTGCTTGCAACGCTTTGTACCTTTAGGTCAAAGAATTGTCAACGGTCCTTATGGTCTACGTCGCGCTGTAGAGAAGCTATTGCCTGAGTTCTATCCCCTGCATAGTGGATTGACAACAGGTACATGTGCCACAGCTGCAGCTGTGGCTGAAACACTACGATTGGTAAAAGGTGAAACACCAGCAGAGGTGCCTGTCATTCTGCCCAATGGAGAAACCATCAGTGTGGCTGTGGGTTATGGCGATGGCTATGCCTATTGCATCAAAGAGGCTGGAGATGACCCAGATGTGACCAATGGGATTGAGATTAGGGCTAGCCTCACCCCCATCCTCTCCATTCCCGCTAACGCGCCTACCCGTAGCCTTTCGACGGGCGAGGGGGGCATAGAGATTCTAGGTGGTGAGGGTGTAGGAACCTTTACCCTGCCAGGTTTCGACTACCCTCCAGGCTCTCCAGCCATCAACAAAGGACCGCGTGAGATGATTCGTCAAAACATCAAGAGGGTCATCACTCCCCTCTCTCTTGGAGAGGGGCTGGTGGTGAGGCTCTCCGTCCCTCAAGGCGCAGAGATAGCCCAACGTACCTTTAACCCCCGTCTGGGTATTGAGGGAGGCATCTCGATTATAGGTGTTTCGGGCATTGTGATGCCCTTTTCAGAAGAAGCCTTTATCGACAGCATCCGCAAGTGTATGCAGGTGGCTAAAGCCTCAGGTGCAGAGCGCGTTGTGATTAACAGCGGTGGAAAGAGCGAGCGTTTTGTGAAGGCTCTCTATCCCGACCTGCCTCAACAGGCTTTTGTGGAGTATGGTAATTATATCGGTGAGACCCTGAAGATGGCCAACGAGATGGGTATTCAGAAGGTCACTCTGGGTGTCATGCTAGGCAAGGCTGTCAAACTGGCTGAAGGTCATCTGGACACCCATAGTCGCAAGGCTGTGATGAACAAAGAGTTCATCCGTCAGTTGCTGAATGAAGCGAACGTCCTGCTGGACCTTCAGACTATCACCTTAGCTCGCGAACTCTGGGAGAAGATTCCTGCTGAGCAGATTGATGCTTTCTGTCAGGTGGTATTAAGCCACTGTCTGGAGCATTGTCAGCGCGTCGCCCCACACGTCAACCTTACTCTTCTACTGATTGCCGACGACGGAACAATACACTCGCTATAACAGGAGCACCCACCAGAGCTGTCACACTATTGACGGGCAACGCTCCCTCGAAGCCTGGCATACGCGCAATGAAGTTGCAGACCAGAGCCAATACTGCTCCACAAAGAGCTGTGGCAGGCATCAACACGCGATGGTCGGAAGAACGGAAGATGGCTCTAGCCAGATGAGGCACAGCCAGTCCGATGAACATGATGGGTCCGCAATAGGCAGTAACGATAGCCACCAAGACACCAGAACTGATAATCACGAGCATGCGGGAACGCTGAACATTGAGTCCCAGATTGCTGGCATAACGATCGCCTAATAGCAGGATGTTCATGGGTTTGACCAACAGGAAACTCAATGGTATCAAGATACACATCAGCACCACGAAAAGCATCATCTCATCACCTGAGACACGCGAGAAGGAGCCCATGCCCCAAACCACAAACGATTTTACATCTTCTTCGGGTGCCAGAAACTTCAGCACACCAATAATCGCATTGGCCAGATAGCCTATCATCACACCAATGATTAACAAGGTGACATTGCCCTTCACCTTCTGAGAAATCCAGACTATCAACAGCATCACAGCCAGCGCTCCCACAATAGCTGCGACACTGATAGCTGCATCGCCTACATAGCCCAGACGAGAGAGTGCCACACCCCCTATCTTACCAGAGAGCAAGACGACAAAGGCGACGCCAAGGGCTGATCCGTTGGAAATGCCCAGCACAGAGGGACCAGCCAACGGATTGCGGAATACCGTCTGCATCTGGAGACCACTCACAGCCAGACCTGCTCCAGCAACAATGGCTGTCAGCACCTGTGGCAGACGAGACTTCCAGATGATATTGGTCCATATCTCATGACTTTCATCACCCACCAATATCCGACAGATATCCGTCACAGGAATCTTGACGGAGCCAACGAACAGATTGATGATAGCCAATACGACTATCGACACCATCAGCGTCACGATCAGCGGCAGTGTACGTCTCATTTCAGCAGATGATAGAATGTGGGTTGATAATCCTTCTCTACCAGCTCCGGGTGGAAGATCGCTACGAAATCCTTCAGCAACAGGTCGGGCTCTACAGGCGATATTTCGTAGTAGGGTGTCTGCTTCATGTTGCAGTAGATCACCTTGCGCTCCTTAAACGACTTAAACAGTTCGTTGCGAGGTTCTGAGGCTTTCAGCGCAGCATAGGAGAACTCGCCAGGATGACTGTTCAGGATACGCCAGAAGTCAGCGTTGGCAGCCAGCTCATACATCTTCTCAAACTCCAGGTTCTCGCCAGCAGTCTCTTCATCGTTAATCACATAGTTGGCTCCAGCATCATGGAAAATCTGTGCCAGATAGTTCTTGCCACCCACAGCATGCCAAGTGCCACCATGCATCTCGCCACTGAAGACAGTGGGAATTTTGAGTGTGGAGTGTGGAGTGTGGAGTGTTGAATGGACTTTCTGCTTTAAATCGTTATAGCGCTTCTCAATGCCGTCGAACACCTCGCAAGCCTCTTTCTCCTTGCCGATGAACATACCCACAAACTTAATCCACTCAGCCTGTCCCAATGGGTCGAGTTCCTTATAGCCCAAATGAGGAACCAGCGTGATACCCGTCTCCTTGATCGCATCATAGCCACCTCGTTTGAAAGGCGACACAAAGATGACATCAGGATTGGCTGCCAGCACCATCTCCGTATCGAAGTTGCCCTCCATGCCAATCTTCACGATACGTCCATCTTTCACTCGTTCCTGGATGTCCTTGTTAAAGAGGTTCTTCGTTCCCGTCAGTCCCTTGACCACATCGTGAGCATCGAGAATGGTGAAGTTTGAGAGTTGCAGGGCGGTCATACAGATGGTACGCTTGATGGGTACACGAACCTTGGTATAGCCCTCAGGCACTGTAGCCTCATCAGAGCGAACCAGTGCGAAATGGTCTTTCTCGCCAATATCCACCAGTCGCACATCAGCAGAGTCGCGCACAGTGAAGCCAGTGGCATATTTAACGGATAGGTGATAGGTGAGAGGTGAGAGTGAAGAATCATCATCGGCAGTAGGCTGCGACTTCTTCGATGTACAGCCTCCCATGACCAGACTCATCAATACGACAAGTCCGACCATCAGAATTTCAGTCATTCTGTTTACTTGAATTGATTTTTTCATATCTTCGGTTGTAAGTTTTCGTTCGTTGTTTCCAATATAGGGTTTATCAAATAGTTCTCCGAAATAGTAATGCGGACCACCAAAGCGACAGTCTAATATGCCTGCGAGAGCGGCCTCAGGATATCCACTATTCGGGCTGGCATGCTGACGACCATAGCGCCACACAAAGCCCAACAGCGACCAGCGACCAGAGACGAGGACCATCAGCAAGGCTGTCAGACGGGCTGGGATATAATTTGCCACATCGTCGATATGAGCTGCCCAACAGCCAAAGTCGCGGTAGCGCTCTGTGCGATAGCCAATCATTGAGTCGAGCGTGTTTACCATCTTATAAGCCATCATGCCTGGTGTGCCCAACAGTGCCAACCAGAACAAGGGTGCTATCACCCCATCACTCAGATTCTCAGCCAAGGTCTCCAGGGCTGCCGTTCGTACCTCTTGGGCTGACAGTTCTGAAGTGTCGCGTCCTACGATGCGAGCCACCTGTGCCCTACCCTCGTCCAACGAACGGTCTACAGCCAAGAATACAGCTTTTACTTCGCGAATCAATGTTGTACCCGCCAAACAAAAGAATATCCAAATGAAGTCGAGCCATCGGGGCAAGAGCCACACCAATAGGTAGACAGCCACAATCAGCATAACAGCCACGACGGCACCTTTCAGCATGCGATGACGGCCCTTGTTCAGGCGGTGTTCACAAAAGGCTATCACACGCCCGAAGCCCACAACAGGATGCGGCAGCCACACGGGGTCGCCCAACATCCAGTCGAGCACCAGTGCCAGGAGCAGAGCGTACACTATCTCGGGCATTGCTGTAGGTATTGTTGGATGGCACTGACCAGCGCATCGTTCTCTTGTGGCGACTGCGCTGCAATGCGGAAATGTTGTGGGGTAAGTCCTCGGAAATTGGAGGCATCGCGAATCAACAGGCCATGCTCCTGGGCCAGATAGTCCTTCAGTTCAGCAGCTGTAGAACGCTCCAGTCGGCAGAGCATAAAGTTGGTAGCCGTCTCATGGGTGATGATGCCATCGAGTTGTTCCAGACGGTCTCTGAGCCGTTGTGACTCATTGAAATCGGGCTGACAGCGCAACTCGTCATGGGCCAGCAGAAACTTAGCAGCCTCAACAGACAGTGCCGACACATTCCAAGGACGCATGAATCGACGGATATGGTCAGTCAGCGAGGCATGAGCAGTGATATAACCCAGACGCAAACCAGGTACTCCGTAGGTCTTCGTCAGCGAATGAATCTGGATGAGACGAGGGGTATGGGCTGCCCATCGTGGGTTCATCACAAACTGGTCGGTATAGTATTCATAAGACTGGTCAACGACTACGAGGTCGTAACTGACCATCATACGGTCAATGACAGACTGGTCATAGACATCACCTGTAGGGTTGTTGGGATTGCAGAGCCACAGCACACGATGGTCGGTATCTTCAGGGGGATACATCTGACAGGCATCCTCATACTCGCTGAACGTGGGTTGTGGGATATCGGGCTGCAGACGGAAGGCCTGTGCGATGAGATAGATGGCCTCTGTTGCTCCGTTGGTGACAATCACCTGTTCGGGTGTGATGTCGAGCTGCTCGGCTATCACACGCTCCAGCGACCAAGCCTCAGGCTCTGGGTAATGGCTGATGAGCTCAGGATAAGTAGCCAGATGGGCCATCAGCAACTGATGGTTGCCATTAGCACATATATTCGACGAGAAGTCCGTCTCGATGTGCGCGTACTGATAGGCATCATCGCCATGTCCCTTAATCATTGTCCGATAGTATTTGATAGAGTTTGTCCATATCTACATGCTGGCGTACGTGCTCAGCCAGCTTGTCGTATTGCTGTTGCTTGAAATCAGCATAGCTTATCTGGAGTGAGGAGTGAGGAGTGAGGAGTGTGGAGTGAGCATTGCGGAGTAAATATTCTATAACTGGAGCATTGTCAAGGAATCCATGAATATAGGTGCCCATACAATGGTCTGTCTGCACAATCTGCTGATGGGTATCGCTGACTCCTTGGTGAATCTCGTAGCCCTGACACGTCTGACCCTCAAACTGGAAGGTCACCTGCTCCGTCTTCTTCTCGGCAGTCATGGTGGTGTGGATAGGCAACAGGCCCAGACCAGGCAGACGGGCTATCGTACCTTCAATACCATCAGGGTCTTCTATCATCTGCCCTAACATCTGGTAGCCCCCACAGATACCTACCACCATCCGTCCGTCGCGATGAGCCCTTTGGATAGCTTGTGCACACCCATTGCGACGCAACTCCAGCAGGTCGTCAAGCGTAGCCTTGGTTCCAGGCAGAATGATGATATCAGCCTGCTGGATATCTGAGACATTATTCGTATAGAACAGGTTGACACGAGGGTCACGCTCCAGCATATCGAAGTCGGTATAGTTTGAGATATGACGCAACAGAACAACTGCCACGTTTACCTTTCCTTCTGCTAACTCCCTTTGTTTCTTCTCCAGACTCACTGAGTCTTCTTCTTCGATATAGATATCTTTGTAATAAGGAACAACACCCAATACGGGCACGCCACAGATATTCTCCAACATCTGTCGTCCCTCATCAAACAGACGCATGTCGCCTCTGAACTTATTGATGATGATGCCCTTGATGAGTTTTCTGTCTTCAGGCGTCTGCAACATGATGCTGCCATAGACGGAAGCGAAGACACCACCCCTGTCGATATCACCCACCAGTATCACGTCAGCCTTGGCATGCTGAGCCATCGACATATTCACCAAATCGCGATCTTTCAAATTAATCTCAGCGATACTGCCAGCACCCTCCATCACGATAGGATTGTATCGCGCTGCCAGGCGGTCGAACGCATGGCATACCTCGGCCTTGAAATCAATCTCCGACGAACCTCTTCGCCAGTAGTCATACGCATTCTTATTGCCGATGGGTTTGCCGTTCAGTATCACCTGTGAGGTGTGATCCGACTGGGGTTTCAAGAGTAGCGGGTTCATATCCGTATGGCAGGGAACACCTGCTGCCTCAGCCTGTACAGCCTGTGCTCTGCCTATCTCAAATCCCTCTGGTGTGGCGTATGAGTTCAGCGCCATGTTCTGCGCCTTGAAGGGAGCTGGCTGATAGCCATCCTGCTTGAAGATGCGACACAGCGCTGCCGCAATGACGCTCTTGCCCACGTCGCTGCCTGTTCCTGCAAGCATAATTGGATGCAAGAAGCCCCCTATGTTAGGGGGTTGGGGGTCTGAAGATGAGCGATTGTTCAGACCCCTATAGTCCCCTAACTTAGAGGACATGGTGAAGTGCGTATAGCTCGCCAGCACATTCTTATATTTCAACACAGGCGTGTCAACAGGTTCGCCCTTGGCATTATAAACCTGGGTGATGCTCGTTGGTGTATCCCCCATAAACTGGGTATAGTGAAACTCATGTCCACGATATTCTTTTCCGTCGAGCACAAACTGCCGATAGCCCAGCGAGAGTTTACGGTCTGCCCTGCGCGCAGAAATCTGATAGGGCAACACACCACACATCTCATACGCCCCATCATCTGTCACAATCTGCTTGCAGAGGTACATCATACCCCCACATTCAGCCACTATTCTACCCCCTTTTTCAGCATATTCCTTGATAGCCAACCGGCACGCTTCGTTAGCGACGAGGGCCTCCAGATGCTTCTCGGGATAGCCACCAGGCAGATAGAGCAAATCGATACCCTCGAATGAAGGCACCTCCGTCTCTGGGTCGAAGAATCGGACAGCACTGAAGCTGTCTATCGTCTCCTGATAGATAAAGGAGAACGACTCTTGGTTGCGTGCGACAAGGGCCTCACCCCCAGCCCCTCTCCCAGGGGCGAGGGGAGTAGAATGAGAAGTCAATGACAGTTTGGTAAGTATATGATCAGCAATAGCGGAGAAGTATTCACTCCCCTCGCCATTCGAAAGGCTACGGGTAGGCGCGTTAGCGGGAATGGAGGGGATGGGGGTGAGGCTAAAATCGAGTCCCAAATAGCGCGATCCTTGTTCCAGTGCTGGTGTCTTGGGCAGATAACCAAAGCACTCGATATGCAGATCATCGCACACCTGCTGCAACATCTGGAAGTGACGCTCCGACCCCACCTTATTAAAAATCACGCCGCTGATGTGTACATCCTTTCGGAAATGGATAAAGCCAGAAAGCAGTGCTGCCATTGAATAAGCTGCCGACTTGGCATCGACCACCAATACGACAGGAATCTGTAGCGTTGCGGCAATCTCAGCTGACGAGCCTTTGTCGCGATCATAACCATCGAACAAGCCCATCATGCCCTCCACGATACAGACATCAGCATCCTTGCCGTATTGGGCAAACAATTCCCTGACGTGCTCCTGGCTAGCCATAAACGTGTCGAGATTGATGCTCGGCCTATGGCATACTGCCTCATGAAACTTCGTGTCGATATAGTCAGGACCGCACTTGAATGGCTGCACCTTGTAGCCTTTCTCCGTCAACAATGCCATCAGCCCTCTGGCAATCGTCGTCTTGCCAGAGCCACTCGTTGGTGCTGCTATGAGAAAAGCTGTTTTCATCGTTGCAAAGATACAAAATTTAATTGGAATAGAGGATACAAAGTGAGAAATATGGCATCGTGCGTCCCAGAATCGCTACATGTTCAGTGGTATAGAACTCATCCGTCGTTCCTACATTCTCGAAATAATGGCACTCAATGTCCATATGCTGTTGCAAGAATGCCTTGACCTCCTGTTGACACTGCGACAGTTTCATCACCACCACTACATGATGGTTGGTCAGCAACTGCTTCAAGCCCTCCACATCTGCATCACCAGGCAATACGACCAGACGTTGCTGTTGACTACATAGCGAAAGTCTAGCCTTTGCAGCTGCAGCGATAAACGAAGGGATGCCTGCCAACTGAATGACAGGAAGCTCAGCACGCTTCAAACGCTCCAGCACCTCATGCACAGAAGCATAGATACTGACATCACCCTCGACAGCGACAACCACACGCAGTCCTTGATGATAGAGCGTTGCAACACGCTCAAACATCTCATCATAGACCTTCATCGCAGCCTCACGATTCCGCCTCATGGGCACACAGAAGGTCTCAATGCGATCAGCATCACACCACTCGCTGATAATTTCTGCTGCACGCGAAGATTGCGTTGAGGTTGGCACCATTACCACGTCAGCATCACGTAAAATCCGGACAGCCTTGATGGTAAGCAGTTCGGAGTCCCCTGGGCCTAACGAAAGAAAGGCGACAGGGAACTCCGACGAATGTGTGTTGCCTACCATCAGGATTACTTCTCGAAGTAACGGATCTGCTCGAAGTAGTAGCCCTCAGCCAGTTTGGCACCAGCAGTTACACTGCCAGAAGCTACGTCATAGACATAAATCTGAGGCTGTGCATTCTCAGCGTCAACGGCAAAGTAGGCTTTCTTCTCGTTCGCATTATAAACAGAGCGCTGTGAGAAGCTACCACCGCTATAGGGAAGTGCCGTACCATTATAGGTCAGAATCGTGCTGCTCTTGCTGTTCAGGTCAATCACAGAATAGTAGTAGGCATAGGTGTCGATAGAGGTACCGATGGCATTGTCACCAGAGTAGGCCAGCACCTTACCATTACCCATGTATTGAACTGTCAGCAGTTTACCCTTTGCCTCAGGGAAGGCATTATAGCCTGCCTCGAAGTCGAACTCGCCCTTCTTGATGCGCAGCAGACAGCCAATGTTCTTCTTGCTGACCACATTGAAGCAGGAGAGGTAGAGGTTGTCACTTTCATCGAAGAAGATGGTGCTCTGCAACAGTTCGCCATAAGCTGAGGGAGTCATCTGAGCAGCCTCTTTGTTGACAATCTCCTTCTCTACAGCCATCGTCTGGGCATTGATGACAACAATGCGGAAGTAAGGCTCGTTAGTGGTCTTGCTGCTACCACTGGTCTCCTTCTTGTTGTAGTAGAAGTAGAACAGCTTATTGTCGCTCTGACGATAAGCCAGTACGCCACTAGTCGTCAGCACATTATAGCCCTCAGCCACGTCGATAGGCAGCGTACCTTCGCTGATAATCGTCATGTCTTTGGCATTCAGCTTTGTCCAGATGATCTTCTTGTGATCACCATCGGTTGACATGATGACCAACGTGTTGCCTACGAAAGCATGGGTATAGTTACGTGCCTTGTAGGTATTGGTCTTAAACGTCTGCTCCTGAATGATGTTCATTTTGTTGTTCTTGAACTGGAGCTTTGAGAAGCGATCGTTGGAGTTGGGCACCTGATACATGTACTCGTCATCATAGATGCTCTCCATCGTATAGTCTGAAATCTCTGCACCTTGACTCTTGAAGTCAATCGTCTTTGTAGGATCGCTCAATGATTCAAGACTTAAAGTGTAGTGCACCTTGTCACGGTTCATGCCACCATGTTTATCTACACACACCGTCAGGTCGTAATGTGCTGTCGATGGAGTTGGAGGAGTCGTCGATGAATCCTCATCTTTCGAACATGAAGTGAATGCTACGGTCAGCGCAAGGGCTGTCAAAGCGGAATGAAAGAAACTAATTTTCTTCATAATGATTGAATTGTGTTTAAATTAAATAATGAATATGTTTATTGCAATAAAAGTCTGAATTTGGCAAATATCATCCTACCAGGTTTCTGCAACTTATAGTTGTCGTAGACCGTTTCATCAAACAGGTTCTGACAATCCAACGACACGCTGTATCTGTCCTTATACCATGAATAAGTGATGTTAGCACCCACCACGTGCTTCTCAGGAATACGTGCTTTGGTATCCGCAGCACCATAGCCTTCCCACGATAGGAAGAACCAGTGTACCCACTGATAGTCAGCACCCAGCATCAGCCGGTCTCCCCGCTGTAGCAGATTCTGAAACGTATAGTGGGCATCTGCCGAGGCAAACAGCCAAGGTCGGTTGGGCACACGATTATCAAAAATGGCTGAGGGCTTCCCGTCTGTCTTATAACGCTGTCGATTGCGGGCATCCTGCCAGCTGAAGGTGCCAGCCACCTGCAAACGCTTATTCCAGTCATAGCGCACCTCTGCCTCAAGACCCTTGATATGGACAGCAGGCTCGTTGGTATACTGCATCGTACCTTCTTTCTCTGTAATCTGCGCCTGGATGTAGTTGTCGACGAAACGCAGGAAACCGCCAGCCTCGTAGTACCAGGTATGCAGCCCAGAACGGAACGTACCAAAGACACCTAAGTTCAGATTGTCGCTCCTCTCAGGCTTCAGCGCCAGGTTGGCATAGACGGTACTTCCGTTGCCTAACATCTCGCGAGCCAATGGCAGACGTACCGTATGCTCATAGCTGGCCTTGACAGCCAACTGAGGCAGTATCTCCACTTTCGTGCCAACGCCACCACCCATGCTGTTCTGGGTGCTCTTCGAGGCCACCTCGTCGGACAATGTGATAAACGAGAGGTCTGTCTGCTCCACACTCAGGTAGTTGATGTAATCCTTCAGGAAGAAGGTATTGCTCATCCTGCCATCCCAGAACACCTGGTTATACGACAGTCCGATGATATGCTTAGCCAGCACGTCGTTGGCTGGCATGAAATCTTTCTCTACATCATCCCAGCGGTTGTTGCCCGTACGGTTCAGCGAGTAGCTCAGATTGAGCAGATGGTGGTCGTTGAAGGTGTATCTGAAGTCGGCTTTGGCAATGGTCAGCGGACGCTTGAAATGGCGCTTTGAGAAAGCCCGTCCATTAATCTCGTTGCGCGCACTGATGATATAGTCACCATTCCAGTCATATTGCCTGCGGGCGGTATCTGTCGTAATGGAGTGGTCCCAGGTATGCGAGAACGACAGGTTAGCACTCAGCTTCTTCAGCAGGAACTCGCGCTTCTGATAACGGGCTCCCACACTCCAGGCGTCACTCTCGCGCTCGGCCATACCGATGACGCGCGTCTGTACCTGTCCCGTCTGCAAGTCTTTGTTCATCTTATGATAAGACAGGTACACGAAGAACTCGTCAGTCCACGACCGGTCTGTCACACCAGCCTCCAACTGTCCGAACAGCGAGAAGTAGTCGTCATGGAATCTGCGTCGGTCGGTCTCAATATACTTACGGCTGGCCTCGTCCCACACCTCCACGTTTTTCATCATGTAATCATTTTTCGAGTAGCTGATACCCAGTGTAGGGCGCAGCGTCAACCCGTTTTTTAGGATATACTGTCCGTTCAGATCGCCCTTATGGGTATGATACGAACCCAGTCCGTACGACACGTCCAGATAGTTCTTCTGCTTACGGTTGGTTACGATATTCACCGCACCGCCCAGCACATCACTGTTCAGCCACGTCGGCACCACACCTTTGTAGATTTCCACATGGTCTATCATACTGATGGGCAAGTTGCTCAATGTCAGTCCTGTACCCTTCGTATCCATGGGCACACCATCGATAAAGTAACGCACCGAATTGCCCGACATACCACTGATGCTCAGGTCGAAGTCGGACCCTACTCCACCCTCTTCACGAAGCTTCACACCAGCCGTACGGTCTACCAATCCGTTGATCGAATTGATGGAGCTGATGATGGAGCTGACATCAATAGCATTCACCGACAAAGCACCCTCGCGCAGTCGCTGGGTCTTCGACTTACCGATCACAGTAACATTACTGAGTGCTACTGAGTCTTTCATCTCACTTTGCTGTCTTTTGTTCTGCGCGTGCGCACATAGCACGAACAGGGACAAAGACATCCATAACAGTTTTCTCACCTGTTTTCTCCTTGTTTTGATTGATTCTTTTCTGCTCAACCCTGTTCCCGAGGTCTTCGCGTCTTTAGTTCGACATGGCAGGTTTGACCGTTGGTCGAACCTTGCCTGCGCTCGGCATAACTCAAGCAAGCTTGGCTCTGCTCTCGCTTTGGCAGGTTTCCTGGCTCTCTCCGAAAAGTCCGCCTTCCCAAGCTGTTGCTCAGTGGCTGCTGTTTGGACTTTCCATAATGGAGATGACAGTAGCGGGTACTGCTCAGGACTTTCACCTGATTCCCTCTTATGCACCTGGTGGAACACCAAGCACATCACCAAATCGCTTGCAAAAATACGAATAAAAAATGGAACCACCAAGCGACAGTCCCATTTTATTTCATAAAAGGCTTTATTTTGCCTTCAAATAGTTCTCTATCTTCTCCGACCTGAATTCGTCGAACACCACATCAAACGTATACGGACACCCATCGACATACTCCTTAGGGAAGGCCGTCAGACATCCCGCCAGTCCCAGATACAGCACCTTGACGGCCACCTTGCAGCGCACCCATCCGTTGAAGGCCATCTGCTCTTCGTTGGCGTCGTAATAGTTGGGGGTCACCAGCACGTGCACCATGTCGCCATACTTCTTCAGCTCTATCTTCGTGGGCTCTTCCTCGAATTTCAGCTCTATCACCGTGCGTCCGTGGTCTACTATCCGCTCCAGACTGCTGCGTATCGAGCCCCAGTCGTTGCTGTAGTCGGATATCATCGAGTCCATCGTCATCTGTCCCAGGCAGATGCGGTAGTGGATGTCCATCCAGTCGTTCTTGTCCTCATGGATATATTTGAAGGTGAAAGCCACCGGCTCGTATCCGTTCTGCGATGGCTTGCTCTCCTCCACCTGCTTCATCGCCGTCTGGCCGCGCTCCAGTCGCTGCATCATGTGGTCACGGAAGAAGGTGGGCGACTTCACCACCATGCGGTCGGCATAGAACATCAGCTCCTGCTCCAGCTCGTCGTTGATCATCACATCCAGCGTCATCGTACAGCTCTTGTCGTCGTTCATCGTGAGCATCTGCGTTTTGTGGATAGGTGTCGCCATCAGCAGCGGCACCAGCGATGCGTCAGCCCATAGTTCCAGGTGCTCCACCGTTGTCTCCTTCGGCATCGTCACGCCCACCAGATGGTCGAAATAATTCTTGAACAACACCTTCGAACCCTGATATTTCACCGTCTCGTTCACCTTCAGCTCCTCGATGCAGTCAAGCGCAAAGGCCTCGATGTCGTTCTCCCTGTTCCGCTTAGCCAGCAGATACCACCGGCTCCTGTATTGCTTCAGGTAGTAAGGGTGCAGCACCATCTGCTCCGACTCCTGCACCACCCTTCTGTACACCACGTCCAGCACCTGCCGGTTCTTGATGGCCTCAAACAGTATCATCATATACACTTTGTCCTTCCGCGTGGCCCCTTCGAAGCTCACAATCTCCTTCTGGCGCCCTATGATGTTCTGGTTCAGGTGTACCAACATCTGGTTCATCCATTCGAAGTCGGGCCTCGTCTTGAATTCCTGCAGCACGTCCCTCAGCTGTTGCATCTTCACCACCTCGTCCTGCGTCAGCTCCTTGTTGTATATCGAGCTGACGCCCTTGCGATAGCGGTAGTATCTTCGCTTGTTCCTGTCCGCCCATACGATGCCGCGCCTTTGGTATAGCCGTTTAAACTTCTCGTTCATCTCCTGGATGTCCTGCATAAACGTCGTCCTCGACGTGAACGGTCGCATGCCCCTTTCCACCAGCTGTTTGTTCACGATGTCCATCAGCTGTTTGCCCGTCCATTCCTTACCCGTGCTGAAGCACTGGTCGTAGATCATCTCCCGTAATCCGTAGTCTTTCGTGTTAGCCATATCCCATTCTATGTTTTTAGTTTTTGCAAAGATACACATTTTTTCGTTCACTTAAAACGAACGAATAATTAAAAAACTAAAAACACAGAAAATTAAAGGGAACCGCCCTTGATGATAATTGCTGTTCTAGTCTGACCTGAAAAGGCTGTCCTCTTTTTTTACTACTGCAGCAATATCTGGACGATGCGCTCGGCAGTGCGACCATCCCAGCGGTCGGGCAGCGTGGCTTGTTTCCACTGGCCAGAGATGAGCTGCTGCAGGGCTTGGCGCAGCTGGGTGGGGTCTTCGCCCACAAGGACATTGGTGCCTTGCTTGACGGTCTCGATATGCTCGGTATAGCTGTTGAGGGTGATACAGGGAACATTGTTGAAGGTGGCTTCCTCGGCCACATTGCCTGAATCGGTGATGATACCCAGGGCATGGCTGGTGAGATAGCCGAACTCGAGATAAGACAGGGGATCGACAACACGGATGCCGCCATGACGCTCGACAAGCTCACGGGCACGGCCTCGCAGGGGGGCAATGACGGGACAGCCCTGAGCAGCTTCGACAATGGCATCGAGCATGAGATCGAGGTTCTGAGCGTCGGCAATGAGGGCCTTGCGGTTGAGCGTGAAGACGAGGTAACGGTCGGTGGTGAGACAGGCAGGACGCATCCAACGCTGGTGGTTGGCACGCAGCGAGTCCATGAGGATATTGCCGACCATATAGATCTTGTGCATCTCGGCACCTTCACGGGTAGCGACGCTGCTGGAGCCGATGCCTGCGGTGAAGAGCAGGTCGGAGAGGCCATCGATGACGAGACGGTTGATCTCCTTGGGCATGGAGATGTCGAAGGAACGGGTGCCTGCCACAAGATGGGCCAGACGCAGACCGTGCTTCTTGGTGACAATAGCGGCGGCCATGGTAGAGGCGAGGTCGTCGACAACGATGACGGTATGGGTGTCGTGGGTCTCGAGATAGTGTTCGAACTCGCTCATAACGCGCCCTGTGAGCTCGTTGAGGTTGTCGCAGTCGACACCCAGGAAGACATCAGGACGGGGCATCTGGAGGTCGCTGAAGAGTGTGGACTCGAGCGTGGGGTCGTCGGCACGTCCGGCATATACGAGTTGGTAACTACAGCCTTCTGTCTGCTGGATGGCGCGAATCAGTGGGGCAACCTTGACGAAGTTGGGGCGAGCGCCGGTGAAGATGCAAATGTTTCTCATTTGGAGCGAAGAATTTAGGGTTTTTCTTGGGGTTGGAAACGGTGGCCGATGTGGGGGGCGTAGGCAGGGGAATCGGACTTGACGGTGAAGTCGTAGATCAGATTCTGACTGTCGACGAGGAGAAAGTGCTGAGTGCCCTGGAGCTCGTCCTTAGGCGACTCCCACAGAATATCGGTAAAGCCTTCGTCGCCGGTGATCTCGGGGGTGCGTATCAGACAGTTGGTGAACTGATAGAACGAGGTCTCGCCATCAAAGGCTTTTCCCATCATCACATCATCAGCATAGCCGGTCATGAGGGTATTGGTGCAAGTCAGCATGGAGGGATGGGTGTCGGAAGGCATAAAGCGCAGCGCAGCACCACGATTGGCGCTAAGGGGATAGAACTGAGCCAGCGTACACTGGTCGACCAGCGCCGTACAGCCATAGAGCGCCAGACAGTCGGCCTCGGCATTGGAGAACTGACACTCGCGCAGCAGCACTTCGGAATCGATGGCATAAAGGCCGTAGCCGCGATTGTTATGCACTACGGTATTGGTCAGACTGACCACCGTACTATCAGCCACGATGCCATCCCACGCGCTATGTACCTCAGAATCGGTAAGGAAACAGCCCTCAGCCTCAGGAGCCACCTGGATGCCTCGCCACTGACCGCTGACGCGATCGTAGGGCAGATAGTCGAACATGTGATCCAAGCGGTCGCCACGGAACAGACAACCCTCGGCATCGAGACGCCCCTCAACAAGCAGACGGGCGTCGCTATGGAAGAACAAAGTGGTATTCTTCAGCGTCAGCGTAGCTTCAGGGGAAACGGTGATGCCCTCGCCATAAAGCACCAAAGGCTTGGCAGACTCGATGGTGGTATCGCGCTCAACGACGAGATTGGTCAGCTTGACGGCATCCCAGCTGTAGGTGCGCAGATTGACACGCTGCTCTACCCCACTCTCGAGCGTGAAGAGCAGATTGTCCTCGACGAGTTGGGGCTCTGTGGAATGGTTCTCGAACGAGGTAACCTCGACGAACACGCGCAGGCTGTCGCCCTTGCGAATCTCGAAGTTCTGACCTACGGGGTTGAGGAAGGTGCCGTCGACATTGACACGGAAACCGGTCTGGTTGCCCTTCTCCAAACGTGCGGTGCTGATGCGCAGACCATCGGAGGCATGGTTGTGAATCCAGAAAGTATAGGTGACGGAGGGCACGGCAGAAAAGAGCGTGTCGAGAAGTACGGTATCGCGCGAAAAGGTCAGGCGGCTGCTGCGGTCGGTCGTAAACGAATCGTTGTCGGAGCAGGCCGTCAGCAACAGCATCGCTGATGCGAGGAAGAAGAAAA
>ERZ842401.3345-NODE-3345-length-20034-cov-9.696682_pt1 | contig 20034 bp, 16 predicted proteins | sample MGYA00521270_ERZ842401 | MGnify/ENA primary metagenome ERZ842401 (study PRJEB31892, sample SAMEA3878208) | bioreactor metagenome | biome: Moose rumen | place: Sweden | collected 2011-10 | study: EMG produced TPA metagenomics assembly of the PRJEB12797 data set... | reverse complement strand
CTTCCAGGCCACATTCCGTGCTTTAGCCACACCTGCACACCCGCTTTAAAGCACACTTTCGCCCTTCCAGGCCACATTCCGTGCTTTAGCCACACCTGCACACCCGCTTTAAAGCACACTTTCGCCCTTCCAGGCCCTATTTCGTGCTTTAGTCATACCTGCACACCCGCACTAAAGCACACTTTTGCCCTTCCAGGCCACATTTCGTGCTTTAGCCACACCAGCACACCCGCACTAAAGCACACTTTGGCTCTTCCAGGTCACATTGTCTATTATATCGAAATGCCAATTATATCATAAAAACAAGGAAACCGGTTCTTGAGACAAACTCTTGAACCGGTTTCTTGACGTGTACTAAAACCTAAACCTACTATAAAGATGCAGGAGAAACAAAAAATGTTGCAGAAAAGTATTTTTTCTGCAACATTTTTTTCCGAGTCTGTTTATGCTTACTTGGCAGCGTCTACAGAAACTTTGCGGAAATCCTTCAGGTCCTTCATCAGGGCAAGGGCGGACTTACGGGCGCGGGCGCCGGCAGCCTTGTTACCTTTGACAACCTGTGCCTCGGCGTTCTTTGCGAACTCGGCGAATTCAGCATTGATTTTTTCAACAAGCTCTTTCATGTGACAATTGATTTATTTTGGTTCGTTAAATGTTAATTCACAAATCTTTGTGCAAGTTAGGCAAAATAAAAACAAAAAACAAAGATTTTTTTGAAAAATCAGTGTTTCAGCTTGAAAAAGAGCGATTTCAGCCGTTTTCGGGGTCCTTTTTAGGCTTTACATTCACAAAATTCATCGCGCGCTGCGGACCTATGGTGGAAAAGTCCTTAATCCCCTGAATAACCCGCTTGGCAAGGTCCGGGATCTGGTCCTTTTCTTCCTCGGAAAGGTCTCCCAGGACAAAATCGATCTGCCCGCCCCGGGAAAAATCATTGCCTATGCCCACCCGGATCCGGGTCCACTGGTCGCTTTCCAGCATCTGGGTGATGTTTTCCAGGCCGTTATGGCCGCCGCACGAACCGCTGGTCCGCATCCGGAGGGTGCCGAAAGGAAGGTTCAGGTCGTCCGATATCACCACCAGATTCTCCAGGGGCAGGTTCAGTTTCTGCATCCAGTAACGGACAGCATTGCCGCTGAGGTTCATGTAGGTGGAGGGCTTGAGCAGATGAAAATGGCGCCCCTTGAAAGAGATTTCGGCCATGTCGCCGTACCGCTCGGTCTTGAAAAGGACATTGGATGCCTGAGCCCAGGCATCCAATATCATAAATCCCATGTTGTGCCGGGTCCCGGCGTATTCTGCGCCGATATTCCCGAGGCCGACAACAAGATAGTTCATCCCTTGGCGGATTACTTCGCAGCCTTGGCAGCCTCGGCGGCAGCCTGCTGCATGGCACGGGTGGTCTTCACGCTGCAGATGATGGTGTTCTTGTCGGAGATGATCTGGATTCCTTCGAACTTGAGGTCTCCGGCGACCATTCTCTTGTCAAGCTCCAGCGGAGTGACGTCGATGTCCAGCTGGTCCGGAAGGTCCTTCATGAGGGCGCAGACCTTCAGGGAGCGGGCGCTCTGGGTGAACTTACCACCAGCCTGCACACCCACCGGGTGACCGGTGATGTTGAGGGGGACGTTGATGGCGATGGGCTTCTCCTCATTGACGGCGAGGAAATCCACATGAAGGCAGTTGTCCTCTACCGGATGCCACTGATACTCATGAGCGACGGCGGTATAAACCTTGCCACCCAGCTCCAGATCCACGATGTAGGAGGCGGGAGTATGGGTCAGACCCTTGAGTTCTTTCTCGGAAACGGTGAACAGGAGGTTGTCCATGCCAAGACCATAGAGGTTGCAGGGAACCAGACCCTGACGGCGGAAGGCCTTGAGGACGGCCTTGTTGCCCTTCTGGCGGATTTCGCCTTTCAGTGCAAAATGCTTCATTACTTTTTTTGTTTTAAAATGTGTTACTCAGTGCGATCTCTCACGCACCCCATTGCACCAAAAGCCCTTACGGCTTTTAAAGCGCGCAAAGATACGAAGTTTTTTCGGGATTGCAAAAAGTTTCTTTTTTCTTGATTGTCCGCAACGTTTCAGGCCTCCTTTGCATCTAATAGATAGGTTTAGGTTTTAGTACACGTCAAGAAACCGGTTCAAGAGGTTTTCCTCAAGAACCGGTTTTCTTGTTCTCTCATCTCCCCGATCAGAAGGATGTTGCAATGCCGATGAAATCGTCGGCCTTGAGGGCAGCGCCGCCGATGAGGCCGCCGTCGATGTCCTTCTCGGCGAAGAGTTCCTTGGCGTTGGAGGGCTTGCAGGAACCGCCGTAAAGGATGGTCATATCCTCAGCCACGTCCAAACCGAACTTCCCGGCGATGACGCTGCGGATGCAGGCGTGGATTTCCTCGGCCTGGGCTGCGGTGGCAGTTTTGCCGGTGCCGATGGCCCACACGGGCTCATAGGCGATCACCACATTCTTCATATCCTCGGCTGTAAAGTTGTAGAGGACGTTCTTGGTCTGGGCGGTAACCACCTCGAAGTGCTTGCCGGCCTCACGCTCGTCCAGGTTCTCACCCACGCAGAGGATGACCTTGAGGCCGGCCTCCAGGGCGAGCTTGGTCTTCACGACCAGCTTCTCGTCGGTCTCGCCGTAATACTGGCGGCGCTCGGAGTGACCCAGGATGGTGTACTGGCAACCGATGGAGGTGAGCATGTTCACGGCCACTTCACCGGTATAGGCACCCTTCTCATGATCGGCGCAGTTCTGGGCGGAAAGCTGCACCTTGGAGCCCTTCAGCACATCGGCCACGCAGGCCAGATGGGTGAAAGGAGGAGCCACTACGAGCTCTACATTGGCGGGGATGTCCTTGGATTTCTCAACAACTGCCTTGGCAAGTTCTACACCTTCGGGAACGGTGGTATTCATTTTCCAGTTCCCTGCTACGATAAATTTTCTCATTCGTTCTATTATTAATAAAGAGTTTTGTCAACAGGTAAAAAGAGCCCGGCCGAAGCCGGGCATGACAAGCTATTTGACGGAGATTACGGCCGAAGCGATGGAATTGAGCTTCACATCAACGGAATCGGCACGGGAAGCCAGAATGCAAGGAACCTTGGTGCCCACGAGGAAACCGGCCTGACGGACATTGTCCGCCAGCTTGGAATTGGTCTTCCAGAACACGTTGGCGCTCTCGATGTTGGGGAAGAGCAGGCAGTCGGCGTCGCCGGCGACAGGGCTCTTGAGTTTCTTGATCTCCACGGCTTCCTGGTCGATGGCTACATCCAGGGCGAGCGGGCCGTCACCGATGGCCTTGATCTGGCCGCGGTCGCACATCTTGGCCAGCATGGCACCCTCGATGCAGGCGGGCATGCTGTCCAGCATCTGCTCGGAGGCGGCGATAAAGGCGATCTTGGGCATGGCGATACCGAAGCTCTTGGCCACACCTGTCACAAATCCGGCCAGTTTCACCTTCTGGCGGAAGTCCGGAGCCGGAATCACGGCCATGTCCGTAATGAACATGAGCTTGTGGTAGTTGGGGTTCTCGATCACGCCCACATGGCTGAGGAGGCCCTTGGGAGGAAGCAGGCCGCATTCCTTGTTCAGGATGGCACGGAGGAACTTGTCCGTGGAGCAGAGGCCCTTCATCAGGACGTCGCCCTCACCGTCGTGCACCATCTGGACAGCCTTGGCAACAGCCTTGAGCTCATCCTTTTCGGGGACGATGACGAATTTCGCCATGTCGATCTTGGCGGCGTTGCACACGTCGGCAATCATGTCCGGATCGCCCACCAGGGTCACCTTCACAAAACCCATGTCGCTGGCCAGGGACGCAGCCTCGATGGTATGGGAATCCACACCCCAGGCAGCCACCATTCTCTTGCAAATACCTTTAGCCTTCAGTTCGGCAAACAGATCGTTGAAATTGGTAATCATAGTCTCTATGTTGTTATTCTTGATTTTCCAGTACTAAATGCATGGTGTCGCGGGCGATCACCAGTTCCTCGTTGGTGCAGATGAGGGCTGCCTTCACGGCGGAATCTTCCGTGGTGATGATGGTGTCTTCGCCGGAAGCCACGTTGGCTTCGTAGTCCACCTTCAGGCCCAGGTAGGAGAAGTTCTCCAGCACGCGGCGGCGCAGGCGGCTGTTATGCTCGCCGATACCGCCGGTGAATACGATGAGGTCCACACCGTTCATGGCCGCCACATAGGAGCCGATGTTCTTGATGATGTCGTAGGTGAATTTCTTGAACACCAGCTTGGCCTTGGGATCGCCGTTGTTGGCCAGTTCGTTGAGTTCACGGGCATCGGAAGTCTTGGTGGAGACACCCAGGAAACCGGACTTGCGGTTGAGGATGACCGACATCTCGTCCGGGGTGACACCCAGTTTGTTCTCCAGGTAGATGACGGCGTTGGCATCGATGTTGCCCACGCGGGTGCCCATGATCATGCCTTCCAGCGGGCTGAAGCCCATGGAGGTATCAACGCACTTGCCATTCTGGATGGCACAGATGGAACTACCGGCGCCCAGGTGGCAGGTGATGATCTTGGAAGAGCCCATGTCCAGGCCGGCCAGCTTGGCGCCCACTCCGGCCACGAACTGATGGGAGGTGCCGTGGGCACCGTAGCGGCGCACGCGGTATTTCTCGTAGTATTCATACGGAAGGCCGTACATATAGGCATAGGCAGGCATGGTCTGGTGGAAGGCGGTGTCGAAAGTAACCACCTGGGGAACGGAAGGAAGGACTTCCTGCATGGCATGGATACCCAGCAGATGGGCCGGATTGTGGAGCGGGGCGAAATCCGAGCAGAAGGCGATCTTTTCCAGGACATCGTCCGTGACGATGGCCGACCCGGAGAAGAAGTCGCCGCCCTGCACGATGCGGTGGCCCACCGCTTCGATGTCTTCAAGGGACTTGAGAACACCGTTCTCCTTGTCCGTGAGGGACTCGAGGATGAGCTTCATGCCCACTTTGTGGTCTGCGATGGGAACGTCCCTCACGATTTTTTCCTTACCGGCAGGAGCGTACTGCAGGATACCTGCGGGCAGGCCGATTTTTTCTGCGATACCTTTGGCGATGATGTCGTACACGTCGTCGCTCTTCATGTCCAGAAGCTGATACTTGATGGATGAGCTTCCGCAGTTGATGACAAGAATGATCATAATTTATGAATAGTGTTATAATTTTTTCCCTATATCCTTGCAAAGATAATAAATTTATATGTAATTTCGCAATGTATGGTCGAGGCGAAAAGGATAGAAACCCTGTCGGTTCTGTATACGGCAGGGGCGATTGCAGGAGGGATGGTGACTGGAGGCGCCGCCTGGTGGCTTTCCGCAGCCCTGCTCCCCCTCTCCGCATCCATACTTCCGTTCCGGAAACGGCTCATGCGATGGCCGGAAAAAGTTTCCGTCCCGCTCATCCTCACGGTTTTTTTCCTGCTGGGGGTATTATCGGCCCTGCTGTCCTCTCTCCCGTCCGTCTCTTCTCCGCCTTTCTGGGAAGCGGCCGCCGAGCGGGCCTGCTCCCGCCTGAAAGGGCTCATCGCAGACATTCCGTTCCCGTCGGTGGGGACGGCGCCTCTTGTTACGGCACTGCTGACAGGAGACCGGTCCGGCCTGGCTCCGGACACCGTCTCCGCTTTCCGGACCAGCGGGGCTTCCCACATCCTGGCCCTTTCCGGACTGCATCTCGGAATTCTCTATCTGCTGCTGGACAAAATAACATCCCTTCCCGGGCGTTTTCCTTCCGTCCGCATAATTCGGTTCTGCCTGCTGCTGGCGGCCTCCGGAGGCTTCACCCTGCTCACCGGCTGCTCCCCGTCCCTTGTCCGCGCCTTTCTATTCATCATGCTCAACGAAATCCTCCGGCTCACCGGACGGCCGCGGAACAGCGTCCGGGTGCTGTGCCTGGCGCTCCTCATCCAATTGATCCTGGATCCCGGAGCAGTCAGGAGCATCGGCTTCCAGCTGTCCTACCTGGCGATGGCCGGAATCTTCCTGATCAACCCCATACTGGAAGAATGGTATCCGGAGTCCCCCGCCTGGGACCCGTTCAGACGCATCTGGAAAGCGGCCGCCCTGAGCATCAGCTGCCAAGTGACAACAGCGCCGATCGCCTGGCTGCACTTCCACACCTTCCCGCGTTATTTCCTGATTACCAATCTCACGGCCATGCCGCTCACCACGCTGCTGATGGGATCGGCCTTCTTCACGGTCATCCTCTCCGGCCTGGGGGCCTGCCCGCCGCTGCTGGTTACGGTTACCGACACCCTCTGCAATTGGCTGCAAGGGGTGCTCCGGCTCATTGCGTCCTTGTGATTATTCCTGCAGGCGGAATCCGGGAGACACCCATTCCTGCATCTGGCCGGCCTCGTCCGAGTATACCAGATAGCCTTCCAGGGCAGCATCGGCCAGGATGATCTTCGAGGCCTCTTCCAGCCCGACCACCATGCACCAGGTGGCCACGGCATCTGCCACAGCGGCGCTTTCGGAAGAGATGACAGTGGCGCTCAGGAGGTTATGCTGCACGGGATACCCCGTCTTGGGGTCGATGGTATGAGCGTATTTCTTCCCGTCCTGCACGTAGTACTTGCGATAATTGCCGGATGTGACCACTCCGCAGGGTGCGCCGTCCGATGACCAGATGCCCGTCAGCCCTTCATCGCCGATGACGGAATCTTCTCCGCGGTCGACGGGACGGTCCACCCCCACCGCCCACGGCCTTCCGGAGGGATTGAGCCCGTCGCACCAGATTTCCCCGATATCCACCAGCATGTCCTTTACGCCGATGCCATAAAGGTACCTGGCGATGATGTCGCAACTGTACCCCTGTGCCACGGCATTGTAGTTAAGCACAGGAAGGCCGATGAGGGCAGGGTCCGCCAGGCCGTCGTCCGTAAGAGGGAGACTGTCCGGCAGATGGGACATCCCGCACTGCTGCAGGAGCTGTCCGACCTGCTCCCCGGAAGGCAGTTTTCCTTCCCGGAAGCCAAAGCCCCAGGCATCGAACAAAGGGCCGGCCGCACAGTCCACGGCGCCGCCGGAGCGTTCCCACATCTCCCTCGCGAACCGGTACATGTCAAGGAAAAGGCGGTTGGGCCGGACCGCTTCCCCGGCATTGTAACGGGAAAGGAGGGACCGCTTGTTGTATCCGGACAAGGTGGTATCTATCTGAACCAGTAGGGATTCGATGCTGTCCCGCACCGTCTCCGCGCTCTGCTTCACGCCCCTCATGTTCAGTTTGACGGAATAGGTACCGCCCTGCGCATGGCCAGTCACCTGGATATAACGGTCCTTTCCGGCGCAGGAAAGCAGCAGAAAAAGGAGGCCGATGGGTAGAAGCTTTCTCATAATGGCAAGAAATTTGTGTAAATTTACGAAAAAATAGCGATATTTGTGGATTCTGTATAGAAAACGATGAAAAAAGCCATAGCATACTCCGCCATTCTGCTCGCCGCCGTCCTGGCATCGGCCTGCAAGAAGGACAATACCGAAGAGACGGTTCCTTCACTGAAGGGCCTGACCATCGAAGAGAGCGCCGTCCCTTACGTAGCGCCGGGGACCGTAGTCAAATTCAAAGCAGACGTCAGCGACATCTATTCCAGCGACAGCGAAAAAGAGCCCGGGGACATCGGTGTCTATTGGGTCGTTTTCCGGAACAATATGACCTTCCTGCGGGATACGCTCACCAGGAACATCAAACTCTCCAACCCGGAATTCTCCTTCACGGCGGACGAAATCGGAAAATACTCCGTCAACTGCTATGCCTACGCGAAAGGATTCTCCAATGCCTCCGCAACTGAATCCTTCTCCGCCATCGATCCCGACTCTTCCCTTGCCGGGCTGGAAGGTGAAACCACCGTCATCGACGGGAGGAAATTCTATACCACCGAAATCAACGGCACCACCTGGCTTGCGAGCAACCTGTACGGCACGGAAAGCGGCATTTCCTACTACCTTTCTTCCGTGACGGACGCTTTCCTGGGCAAGTACTACACTTGGCTGGAAGCCACCGAAGCCTGCCCGGAAGGATGGAAGCTCCCGACGGCCGAAGAGTGGGACAGCCTGGGAGAAGACGCCTGCTCCCTCATGACGGACGCCACCCTGCTGGAAGAAAAAATGTGGACCTACTGGCCCGGCATGGACATCACCAATTCCAAACTCTTCAATGCAATTCCCGCCGGATACGTAGACCTGACCGGCGGTTGGGACAACATCCAGGGATTCATGGACTATGCCATCTTCTGGACAGCCTCCGAATCGGACAACCCCGACTTCGCGCAATTCCGTTATATCTATGCCGACCAGCCCGAAGTGCAGAAGGGAGTCGGCAGCCGGCATTCCCTCGCACTCTCGGTCCGCTGCATCAGGAAATAAAAAAACCTGCGTTCAACGCAGGTCGGTTACCAGAAAGTCTTTCGGAAGCGATTTCTCATCCATGGAGAAACCGCTTTTTCCTTGCTTTTCTCCGAAGACGATATCCTTGAGCAGGAAGCGGGCACTGGTGGTATCGTCCAGAACCAGCGTCACGTCCAGAAAGTCTTTCCCGGAGGAATTGACCTTGATCTGGTCTCCGTATTCCGTATAATGGCCGATGAGAAGGGCCGGATTGTTTACGAGGTCATCCTTTTTCACGGCCTCCACCACCGCCTCACGGGCCTCTTCGTCCAGCGTCCAGCGGAGGGCGCCGTCGCTGATGACCTTGAGCCCGAGGGCGTCCAGCCGGAAGGCATTGTCCTCCACCTCCAACATGCCGCCGGTCACTTCCGAGAAAGGACCGCCGGCCTTGGAAACGCTGTAGGTATAAGAGCAGGTAACCCTGTGGTCCGGAACCTTGTCCAGCAGCGGGATCCGCTTCTGGGCACCGGCCGCAAGGCATACGGCAAGGGCTGCCAGGGTGAAGAAAAACCGTTTCATTCCAAATTACGCCATAAAGTGCTTGAGGATCTCTTCCAGTTCGGCCAGGTCTTTTACCAGGACCTCCCGCGGCTTGGCTCCGTTCTGCGGACCCACGATGCCGGCGGCCTCCAGCTGATCCATCACTCTGCCTGCTTTTGCATATCCCATGCCAAGACGGCGTTGAAGGTCGGAAGTGGAGCCTCTTTGGTTGATCACCACCATCTTGGCGGCTTCCTCGAACCTTTCGTCCAGAGACTTCATGTCCACCATACCTCCGGAGCCGCCGTCTTCACCCTCCTGGGGAGCGGGTTCCGGCAGATAATAAGGCGTATTGTAACTCTTCTGATATCCTGTCTGGCCGCCGACTGCCTGGGTGAGGCCCACAATTTCGTCGTTGCCGATATAGGCGCACTGTACACGCTCCATCTCCACGCCGCTGTACAGCAGCATGTCGCCCCGGCCGATGAGCTTGTCGGCGCCCGGCTGGTCCAGGATGGTGGAGGAGTCGATACGGGAAGTGACGCGGAACGCAATGCGCATGGGGAAGTTGGCCTTGATCAGGCCGGTGATCACGTCCACCGTAGGACGCTGCGTGGCCAGGATCACGTGCAGACCGGCGGCACGGCCCTTCTGGGCCAGGCGGATGACGGAAGTCGTGATGCTGCGGGCAAGCGCCTTCGACTCAGGACCCGCGCCTACCGACATGGTAAGGTCGGCATACTCATCGATCACCACCACGATGTACGGCAGGAAATGATGGCCCTGGTCCGGACGCAGATGGCGCTCCTTGAACTTGCTGTTATACAGCTTGATATTGTTCACATAGGCCTTGGAGAGGAGTTCGTAGCGGGCATCCATCTCCACGCACAGCGACTGCAGCACGGCGGCGGCGTCCTTGGCGTTCTTGACGATGGCGCGGTCCTGCTCTTCCTGCTCGCTGGTGGCATTGGGCAGCACGGCCAGATAATGGTGCAGCAGCTGGCCGTAAGGGGTGAACTCCACCATCTTCGGATCCACGAAAACGAATTTCAGTTCCGAAGGATGCTTGGAATATAGCAGGGAGGCGACAACCACGTTCAGGCCTACGGACTTTCCCTGCTTGGTGGCACCTGCAACCAGCAGATGCGGGGCATCGGCCAGGTCGAACACCTTGACCTCCTGCGAGATGGTGTAGCCGATGGCGACCGGCAGTTCCGCCTTGGATTCCCGGAAAGCCGGGCTGTTGAGCAGCGCCTTGAGCGGGACGATGGAGGCCTTGTCGTTGGCCACTTCGATGCCCACGGAATCGGACAGCGTGGTGATGCGCACGCCCTTGGCGTTGAGCGAGATGCCGATATCTTCCTGCAACTGCTTGATGGCCGATATCTTCACACCCGGGGCCGGATAAACCTTGTACAGTGTGACCGTAGGGCCGACGACGGCCGTCACGTCCCGCACCTGGATCTTATAACTGGCCAGGGTCGCGCGGATCTTGTTGTTGTTGCGGTTCAGCTCGTCCTGGGACACCTCGTGACGGGCATTGGTATAATCGCCCAGGATGCCCAGTTCCGGCGTATGATACTTGGGAAGGCCGTCCGGCGGGTCCAGGCGGTTGTTGATGGGAGGAAGCGGCTCCTTGACCTCTTCGTCCAGGGAATCATCCGTGACCACCTGGAAAGAGCCCTCTTCACCGGCTTCCGCACCCTCCTCATCATTTTGGGGTGCAGCTTCCCGCTTTCCGAAAGGTTTTTCCTTGCCTGCCGGGGCTTGTTCGACGGGATCTTCCTCCGCCGGGTCCTCATCGTCCCGGGAATCCTCCCCGGCGACGGGGGTGGTGACAAACACTGATGAAGCCACGGACTCCTCTCCCTCAAGATGATCGTCTTCCGGAACTTCTATGGTATTCCCTTCCTCCGGTTCCCTCTTCCTGCCCATGAGCCAGTCCGAGAAACGGCGGCTGAGGCAGTAGAGCCACACTCCGAAGAAAACAACCAGCACAAGACCGGTCAGGAGTTCGCCCACATGGTGGATGAGCCAATTGACCAGGACTTCTCCGGCGCGGCCGCCGATGCCGCCGCCAAAAGCATAGCCGAGCCCCAGGAGGCTGCCTGCAAACGCCCCCATCCAGGAAAAGAGAAATGCCCCCGTCAGCGAACCGAAAAACCATTTTTTCAGGTTCAGGGGACAGCTTTTCCAGCAGAGTTTCACGCTCCATACCAGCAGGAAAGCCACGATGAACAAAGCTGCGATACCGAAGCTGTCCGTAACCAGGAATTTGCCCAGGGAAAAACCGGACGTGGCGGCGGCGTTCTGCACGGCCGCATCCGGTGCGGCCATGGCAACGCTCTGGTCCTGGCGCCACGTGAAGAAATAGGAGACGACGGAGATGGCCGTCGCAACGGTGACCAGCAGTACGGCCGCTATGAAGGCGAACCGGATGCCGGCCTGTTTCCGCTCGCTGAGACGGGACCACCATGCAGGGACGAATTTCATTTCTTCTTACCGTTTTTCCGGAAATTCCGGTTGAATTTACCCTTGTTGTTATTGCCCTGGAAACCCAGGTTCAGGCCCGGACGGTTGAACGACATGTCCGAGGCGATTTTGGAAAGAACGATTCCCTCCGGGACTTTCACCCTTCCTTCAGAAAGGCGTTCGATATCATTGAAGATGGTCTCGTCGGCCACCGTGTCCTTGTTCCAGATCAGATACTGCTGGCGCATGTAGATGGCCAAGCTGCGGATCATCTCCGTCCGCACCTCCCCTTCCGGCTCCGAGGCGATAAGGTCCAGGATGCTCTCTATGTTGCGTCCGTAATGACGGGCGCGGATAGGCTTGATATTGAGCGGAATGGGATCCGGCTTGCTGTTGACCACCTCCGGGACCGGAGCCGGGTAGGGCGAATCCACATCCAGGTCGTAGTCTGCGATCATATAAAGATGATCCCAGAGTTTCTGGGCGAAATTCTCCTGCTGGTGCACCTGCGGATTAAGGCTTTCCATCACCTTCACCACCGCATAGGCCTGCTGCGTGCGCTTCTCCTTGTCGGGGATGGCTTTCAGCTGCTCCACCATCCGGAGCACATTGCGGCCGTACTCCGGCATGCGGAGCTTCTCCACTTCCGTATTGTAATATAGTTTGATGCTGTTCTCACTGGCTTCCATAGACTCACAAATTTCTGTATTAGATGCAAAGATAACGAATTCCACTCAAACTTGAACTATATTTCCGCCCGGATTTTCATGGAAGTACCACAAGTACCCCCTTACCGGAGAGAAACCCATCTGCCTGTAAAGCGCCTTATAGCGTTCCACCTGGCGGAGATAACTCTCTTCCGGAGATCCGAACTTGTAGTCCACCACGTCCACGCTGCCGTCCGGGAAAAGGATCACCCGGTCCGGACGGTATTCCCTGCCGTCCGCGCCGATAACGGCCGCTTCCCGGCGGACTTCGGCCTCCGGAGCGAACCAGCCCCTGTCCTCCACAGCCTCCAGGCGCTCTTCCAGCAGGTTTTCCGTCTCTTCCTGCAAGGACGACGGCAGCTCTCCGCTGCGGACGGCGGCTTCCACGGCCCCGGGGATATCGGCCAGGGTCCGGACCTGCGAGAGGATCCGGTGCAGGACATTCCCCCGGATGCGCTTGCTGGCCTCCGGTCCGAAATTGCCGTCGGGGCCAAAGTAATCGGCCGCCTCCGGGCTGAATTTCAGGCGCCCGCCGCTATTGGCCGGGAAGGATGCGTAGCCCGTCTCCAGCAGTTGCGGTCCCTCCTGTTCCCTCTTCAAGGTGCGGGGGTCGTACTTCTCGCCGATGAAGCAGGATCCGGTTCCCAGGAATCCGTACAGGAGGTTCGCCATGTTTCCCCAGGGAACGGGGGTTCCCTTCTGCAGGGCTTCCTTCACCCCCTTGGCGGGCAGGTCGGCAATAATCTTGAGGCCGTACTTGGAACGGGTAAGGGCCACGTAGAAGGTGTTGATACTGTCGATGGACTGGTAGAAGCGCTCCTGCAGGAAATCGTCCCGGAAGAATGTCCGGTCCGAGGAACTGCCGAGCCGGACATAATAGATCCCGTCCTCTCCGCCCAGGGTGCCGCCCCGGGGTGAACACCACCGTTCCGTGTCCTTGAAAAGGGTCACCGTATTCGCGAAAGGAAAGATGACAAAGGGAAATTCCAGTCCCTTGGCCTTGTGGATGGTCATGATGCGCACGGAATCACCTGCGCGGGGCGAAGCAATCTTGGGCTCTGCCGTCTCCCAGTGGCGGAGGAAGGCGTCCAGGTCGTTGCCTCCGGTGGCCGTCCAGTCCTGCAGATAGTCCATGAACGAGCGGATATAGGGGATTTCCGCATCGAAAGAGGTTGGATCCGCCTCGCGGATGTCCCTGAGAAGCCCTTCGGCCAGGTCGGTCAGCGAATGGTAGTGCTCCGGAATGTTTACCGAAAGGAATCCGGCCAGGTAGCCAGCCACGGAAGGTTCAGCCTCCTTGGGAGGCCTCTCCACCAGCGACAGCTGCGACACCAGGCGCCGTACCGTTACCGAAGTCTTCACGAAGAGGGAGTCGTCCGAGACCACGGGAATGCCTTCCCGCACCAGCAGGGCGGCTATCTCGGCGCCGGTAGAATTGTTCCTGACAAGGATGGCCATGTCGCTCCATTCCGCTCCCCTGTCCCGGAGGTCCCTGAGCGAGAGGAGGAGTTCCTCCATCTGGTCTTCGACGAACTGCACCTCCACCGAGCCGGGGGCCGGGTCGTCGAAATGAGGATGCTGGACCACATCGGCATACAACGGGCCGATGAGGGGGCCGCCGCCGAGGAAAGCGTCCAGCTGCTCCGCCGCGTAATGGAAGAACCGGTTGTTGAAGTCCACGATCTCGCGGCACGTGCGGTAGTTTCCGTCAAGGGATGTGACCCCCGAGTCCGGGATGCCGAACTCCTGCTGCAGGCGGCTGCCCAGCAGGTTCCAGTCCGAACCTCTCCAGCGATAGATGGACTGCTTCACGTCGCCCACCACCAGGGAATCGAAGCCGGAGGCCTCGCTGTTGTGCAGCAGCGGAGAGAAGTTCTCCCACTGGATGCGGGAGGTGTCCTGGAATTCGTCCAGCAGGAAATCCTCGAACCGGACGCCCAGTTTCTCATAGATGAAGGGGGCGTCGGAACCGTCGATGATGCCGTGGAGGATGGTGTTGGAATCGTCCAGGGACATAACATTCTTCTCTTTCTGAATCTGGACGAAGGCTTCGCGCAGTTCATCGGCCACGCCCAGGCTGTAAAGCTGCCCCATAATCACCTTGGCAGTCATATATTCCTTATAAGGAAGGTCGAAAAGAGCGCAGAAGGCGTTCAGGGGTTCTTCCAGGCTGCCTTCCAGCTCCAGGCCCAGTTTTGCCTTGGCCTTGGAAAACCACTGGGACGGATCGGCCGCTTTCCTTTTAAAAGGGCCGGTCAGCTCTTTCACATCGGCCCGGGGGTCCGGGGAGAGGTAATTGTAAAGGGCTTTCAGGAATCCGCCGTTGGTGTCTTCCGGCGCTACCGAATGGGCTTTGAGGGTTTTCAGGACCTCTTCCGCAGCCGACTTTACCTTCTCCGGGAAGGCCTTCCGCACCGAGACGCAGCGCTTGTGGAGTTCCGCCAGACGGGCGCGGGAGAAATCCCTCTTCCCCTCCGGGAGCTCCTGCAGGCTGTTCCCCACCTGCTGAAGGCGCTTTTCCAGCGACAGGCCGCGGCCATTCTCCAGATCGTCCTTCACCCCTCTCGTGAGCCAGTCCAGGAGGGTGCGGTCCTCTTCCGTGAGGCCGTCCAGCACCCGGTCCACGCTTTCCTCCACCAGGGCCTGTCGGTCCAGCTGCACCTGATACGAGGCGAACTGGCCGATTTCCCGGGAGAAAGCGCGCAGCGTCTGCTGGAAGAACCGGTCGATGGTGGAGACGGCAAAGGAGGAATAATCGTGCAGGATGGCCGACAACTGGTTCCCCGCCCGCCTCTGCAACTCTTGCGCATCGCGGACCACCTTCGGAACAAAGTCCTTATAATAAGGGGACTCTTCCGGAGTGGCCGACAGCACGGACAGTTCCTTCAGGATACGGCGCTTCATCTCGTCCGTAGCCTTGTTGGTGAATGTCACCGCCAGGACATGCCGGTAGGCATCCGGCCTTTCCTGGGAGACCAGCAGCCGGATGTATTCCCTGGCCAGGTTGTAGGTTTTGCCGGACCCTGCCGACGCTTTCAGAATCTTTAGCATAACATACAAATATAACGAAAAGTTTTTCAAGAAAAAAATTTGCAAATTTTTAAAACTTTTATTGCAAATCAATAATTATTTACTATATTTGCAAAAGAAACCAATACAATAACTGCTATGATCGCATCTTGGTGGGCTGGACTCAGCCTGATTATGAAAATTCTCTGGGGAGTTACCCTTGCGGCATCGCTCATCTTCATCATCCAGAGCATCATGACCTTTGTCGGGGCCGACGCGGAGACGGACTTCGACATAGACGTGGACACCGATATGGACGGGGCAGACCTTTCCAATATAGAAGGCGGCTCCAACCTGTACACGTTCCGCAATTTCGTGAATTTCCTGCTGGGCTTCGGCTGGAGCGCCATCCTCCTGCAGGAGACCGTCACCTCAACGCCTGTCCTCATCATCATCTCGATACTCGTCGGCATCGGCCTGGTGGCTGTGGTGATGTGGCTTTTCAAATGGCTCGCCGGCATGCAGCAGAGCGGAAACATCAACCTGGAACGGTCGGCCGCCGGCTGTGAAGGGAAGGTGTACCTGACCATCCCCGCCTCCCGCGGCGGCTCCGGGAAAGTGCAGATCACCATCGCCGGCGCCGTACGGGAATACGACGCCGTCACCGAGAATGAAGAGCCCTTGAAAACGGGCACCGCCATCCGCGTCGTAGACGTGGTGAACGCCAATACCCTCCTTGTGGAAGAAACCAACAATTACACTATCTGATATGAACCAGCTTTATTTGATTCTCATCATCGTGGCCGTGCTGTTCGTCACGCTCGCGGCCATCCTCAGGCGCTACCGCCGCTGTCCCTCCGACAAGATCCTTGTCATCTACGGTAAGACCGGCAAGAATGCCACCGGGTCCATTTCATCGGCCCGCTGCATCCACGGCGGCGCCGCCTTCATCTGGCCTGTCTTCCAGGACTATGCCTTCCTGGACCTCAAGCCCATCTCCATCGAATGCAACCTCACGAACGCCCTGTCCAAGCAGAACATCCGCGTTGACGTTCCCTGCCGCTTTACCGTGGGTATCTCCACCGAACCGGAGAACATGACCAACGCCGCCGAGCGCCTGCTGGGGCTTTCCGTGGACAGCATCCAGAACATCGCCACCGATATCCTCTTCGGCCAGCTCCGTCTGGTGATCGCCACCATGGACATCGAGGAAATCAACGCCGACCGCGACAAGTTCCTCGCCAACGTTTCCACCAACGTGGAAGCCGAACTCCGCAAGATCGGCCTCAAGCTCATCAACGTGAACGTCACCGATATCCGCGACGAATCCGGCTACATCGAGGCTCTGGGTAAGGAAGCCGCCGCAAAGGCCATCAACGATGCCAAGAAGAGCGTGGCCGAGCAGAACCGTTTCGGTGAAATCGGCAAGGCCGAGGCCGACAGGGACAAGGACATCCGGATTGCGGAAACCACCCGTGACACCCGTATCAAGACGGCCGAAGCCAACGCCCTGGCCGTGGAAGGTGAAAACAGCTCCAAGATTGCCATCGCCAACTCCGACGCCCTCCGCCGCGAAAAGGAGGCTGAGGCCGCACGCGTGGCGGTAGCCGCCGAAAAGGTGCAGGCCGCAAAGGCGCTGGAAGAGGCCTACAAGAGCGAGCGAGACGCCGAACTTGCCCGTGCCGAAAGGGAGCAGGCTACCCAGAAGGCCAACGTGGTGGTCCCCGCCCAGATCGACAAGGAACGCGCCATCATCGAAGCCGAAGCGGAAGCCGAACAGATCCGCCGCAAAGCCAAGGGTGAGGCCGACGCCATCTTCGCCAAGATGGACGCCCAGGCCCGCGGTATGCTGGAAATCCTCACCAAACAGGCCGACGGTTTCAAGAACCTGGTCGGTGCCGCCGAGGGCGACGCCCAGAAGGCCGTGCTGATGATGATCGCCGACAAACTCCCGGATCTGGTGAAGACCCAGGTAGAGGCCGTGAAGGGCATCAATATCGACAAGGTGACCGTGTGGGATACCGGCAACGGGGCCGACGGAAAAACCGCCACGTCCAATTTCATCTCCGGCATGATGAAATCCGTTCCCCCGCTGGACGAACTGTTCAAGATGGCAGGCATGGAACTGCCGTCCTATCTGAAAGGCAGCCAAAAAACCGAGGAGCAGCACGAAGAGGAGGAAAAGTAACCGGTTATGCCCATTATCATTAATATCGACAAATTGATTCTGAGGAGGATGACCTCCCGCGAGCTGGCCGCCAAGACCGGCATCACGGAAGCCAACCTCTCCATCCTCAAGACCGGGAAAGCCAAAGCCATCCGGCTCTCCACCCTGGAGAACCTGTGCAAGGCGCTGGACTGCCAGCCCGGCGATATCCTGGAATACCGGCCCGAAGAGAATCCTTGCCCCCCCCGAATCTGAATCTGCCGATGCAGATGTACTTATACGAATCGACCGGCGCGTCAAACGTGCCGGTCGATTCTTTTTGTCATGGTAAAACCCAGCGGCCGATCAATAGCCGAAGATTTCTTCCATGGTCACCTGCTGCACGGGGCCCAGGGTCTTGAGGAAATTCAGGTCCAGGTCCTTGGGATCGCCCAGGATGGCATACCAGTAGGTGCGGCCCTTGACCCACTGGGCATGGACAGCCAGGAGGTCTTCCATGGTGAGGGCGCCTACTTTCTCAAATACCTGCTTCTCGCGCGGCTCGGTGAGGCCCATCTCCTGGGCGTTGAGGTAACTCTGCAACACGGCGGCGCCGGTAGTGCGCTGGGTGCGGAGGCGGCCCAGGATGGAAGCCTTGGCGATTTCCAGGTTCTCGGGGGCCTGCGGCAGGTCTTCGATGATCTCGTCAAAGCCACGGACGGCCTTCTCCAGCTTGTCATTCTGCGAAGCGATGGTGGTGCGGAAACTGTAGGTGTCTCCCGGATAGGAAGGACTGCCGAGGTTGGCGCCGGCGCTGTAGGCCAGTGCACGGGATTCCCGCATTTCCTGGAACACGATGGCATTCATGCCGCCGCCGTAGTATTCGTTGAACAGGTTGATGCCGGGATCCTGCGAGAGGTCCAGCTGCTCTCCCCTGTTGGAATACTGCATGTAATTGAACTGGCGGGCGGTGAAGGGAGCCAGCAGAACCCGCTTGTCCGGGGTGACCAGTTTCGCGGGATAGTTCTTGGCGACAGGTTCAAGGCCTTCCTGCACCGGATGGTTTGCGGCCAGCATGTCCAGCACCTCCTGCTGGGAAGCGGGGCCGTAATAGAGAATCTTGTGCTCCTTGCCGACCAGGGCGCGGAGGGATTCCAGGAGCTGGTCCGAAGTGGCGGCCATGAGGGCAGGATTGGTAAGGGTGGTACGAGCGATGTATTCCGGGCCGTAAATCACATAATTCTGCAGGGCGGCGTTGCAGGAACGCTGGTTCATCTTGGCGTCCAGGCGGCTGCGGAGCATATCGGCCTTGAGTTCGGCGAGGATGGCCTCGTCGGGTTTGGCGTTCATGAGCAGGTCTTCCACGATGGAAAGCGCCTTGCCGACGTTCTCGCCCAGGCCGCTCACGGAGAGCTGGCTGGAGGTACTTCCGCTGCGGAAACCATAGTTGCAGGCCAGAGAGTACATCTGGGTGGCGATATCGGCCGAGGTCTTGTCGGCCGTACCCAGATAGCTCAGATAGCCGGAAGCGAGCGTGAGGTAAGGGCTGGCATCCGTGCCCAGGTTGCTGATGAGGGACAGTTGGGCGATGTCGTTGTCGTCATTATGCTTGTAAAGCACTTCCAGGCCCTTGTAGGAAAGGACGGACATGTCCTTGGAGAAATCCACGAACACCGGGTCGATGGGAGCCGGCTCGCTGGCGGCGATCTCCTGAAGGAAAGCGCTCTGCTTGTCGCGGTTGGTGACGATGGGGGTGATGCGCGGGGCTTCGATCTTCTTCTCGTTCGGGTCCTTGCCGTTGTGCTTGTATACGATAGCATAGTTTTCGGCACCGATGTATTCGTTGGCCCAGGCTACGATATCGGCCTTGGTGAGCTTGGACACGCGGTCCATCTTTTCAACCTCGGAGGCCCAGGTGGTGCCGTTGATGAAGGAGTCCACGAATTTGTCGGCCCGGGAGCTGTTGCGGGTGAGGCTCTGCATCTGCTGCAGCTTCCAGTTCGCCTTGGCGGCCTCTACCAGTTCCTCGGAGAAGTCGCCGGCGCGTAACCTGGCCATTTCGGCCAGATAGATGTCACGCACCTCTTCCAGGCTCTGTCCGGCCTTCGGGTAGGCTTCCAGCATGAATACGCCGTAGTCGGTCCGGTTGTAAAGGAAGATGCCGCCGTCCAGCACTTTCTGCTGCTGGATCACATCCAGGTCGATCAGGCCGGCCATGCCGTTGGAGAGCACAGCCGACACGATGGGAGCAGCGTCACTGGCGATGGAGTTGTCGCCCGGAGTACGCCATCCCATGATGAGGAAATCGGACTCGGGGCCCCAGACTTCCGCCTCCTGGGGAGCGGTGATGGCGGGGACGGAAGCCACTTTCCAGACGGGAAGGTCGGGGTTGGGTTTCCACTCGCCGAAGTATTTCTCCACAAGGGCGACCACCTGGTCCGGGTCGAAGTCGCCGGACAGGCAGATGGCCACGTTGTTGGGAACATAATAAGTGTCTTTCTGCTTGCGGATGGCCTTGAGCGAAGGATTCTTCAGGTGATCCTGCGTGCCGATGACAGTCTGGGTGCCATAGGGATGGCCCTGGAACAGCATGGAATCGATGGCTTCCATGGCATTTTCGCCGCCGGAGGCCATGCCCATGTTCTTCTCCTCATAGACAGCCTCCAGCTCGGTATGGAAGCCGCGGAAAACGCAGTTCATGAAACGGTCGGCCTGGATGCGGGCCCAGTTCTCCAGCTGGTTGGAAGGGATTTCCTCCACATAGCAGGTAACGTCGTTGCTGGTATAGGCGTTGGAGCCGCGGGAGCCGATGATGGACATGAGCTTGT
>ERZ842401.3344-NODE-3344-length-20035-cov-9.864865_pt1 | contig 20035 bp, 20 predicted proteins | sample MGYA00521270_ERZ842401 | MGnify/ENA primary metagenome ERZ842401 (study PRJEB31892, sample SAMEA3878208) | bioreactor metagenome | biome: Moose rumen | place: Sweden | collected 2011-10 | study: EMG produced TPA metagenomics assembly of the PRJEB12797 data set... | reverse complement strand
TTATAACTTAAACGTTTCTTTTGCTGATGAAACGGATAACTCTTCTTATCTTGCGCCCCTGAACGCTCTTTGACAGGCTGAAACTATGCTCTACTTTTTTTATCGGCGTATCTTTGTTTTTCCAAAAACATTGTATACCTTTGCAACGGCAAACTTTGGTGCAGCCCCTTGAGAAAGGGCACTAATCATAGAGCATTTCCTTTAACCGGGAGGTGCTCTACTTTTTTATCCGGATGCGTACTCCCTGAGGTAATGGTCCTCATTCTAATCCAATGGACACTTTTTTAACCGTGTTTACGCCAAAGTAAGCTTATGGTTCACATTTCCACCAAACTGTCCTTCGACATCAAGCTTGAAATGAGCCACGTCAAGGAAACAGCCAGGACCATCTCAAAAGTCCTGAGGGTTTCGAAAGAGACCATCCGAACGCGTTTGCGAAAGCTCACGTAGTTCTCTTTGAGTGACTTCTTGTCGCTGACTGTTTTCCCATCCGGCAAAAGGGTCGCCTACCATTGGGGGCCCCTTTTGATTTACAACACCCCTAAATACCCTTTATCCTCAATATTAACTTTTAAAATTTTATCGTTATGTTCAAAAAACTTTCTATTCTCGCAGCGCTGGGGCTCGTGGCCGCCAGCTGTAATGTCAAGGAGGAGCGCGTCCTTTGCTCCGCTCCCGTTTCCGTCCACGTGAACGACTTCCTGGTCACGGTGGACACTTTCTCGGACACCAAGGCCACTTCGGCAACGGAGTACGAGGGTGTCAAGGGCCTCACGCTGGCCTTCTACGAAGGCGACACCGAGGTTTACAAGCGCTCGCAGGTGAAGGGCGCTCTGGAAGAAGGCGAAACCTTCGGGGAATTCAATCTCTCCCTCTCGATGGGGACCTACACCATGGTGGTGCTGGGCTATGGCAAGAGCGAGGACGATGACCTTGCGCTCACCAGTCCCACGGAGGCGGCCTATTCCGGCGCACACGTCCGCGAGACATTCGCGGCCACCCAATCGGTCAATATCAACAGCACGGCTGCGGTGGATATCAGCGCCACCCTGGACCGTATCATTGCTAAACTCCGGGTGGTCTCCACCGACGGCCGGGCGACTGCCGCCACCAACGTGCAGATGACTTTGAGCGCCGGCGGAAAGGCTTTTGACCCTACAACCGGTCTGGCCACCAGTAACACCGGCTTTTCCAACACCGTGAATATCAGCACCGCTGCCGGAGCCATCTCAAGTTCCATCACTTACCTCTTCCTTGCTTCCGACGAGCAGACGATGGACGTCACCGTTGACGTGCTGGATGCGGAGGGTCAGGTGCTCTCCCACAAAGTGGCCACCGGCGTCCCCTTCCAGCGCAACCGCACCACCAATCTCTCCGGCACCCTCTACTCCGCTGAAGCCCAGGCCAGTTCCTTTCAGCTGGAAACCGACTGGCTCCCCGACCAGGAAGTGAGCTTCTAGTCCCGCTTAAAAATATCCCTCGTATACACCTTTCCAGCCACGTCATCCAACACAGAATCATACCTATTGGCAATGATGGCGTGGCTCTTCTCCTTTTTCTTTGGCGACGGCCAGGAGGATACGGAGGTCTGAACGGGCGCGCTCGAGTTTTCTCTTGAGGCTGGTCTTGTAATCGTATGCTCTGATGGGTGCACGCCAGCGGGAGCTGAAGTCAAAGAGTTGCGGATTGGAGTCACCTACTTCGTTGACGAGGATTTGAGCAGTGACGGCATGCCTGGTGTCTATCTTTTCCTTGAGGGCGTTGATGTCATCGGCCAGGTAGGTTGGCTCTACGGGTATTCCACCGAAAAGACAACATCTATATTCCCCTGTCGTTCGGGCATAGGCCGACAGGAGAAAAACCGGCATGTGAAACCTATCCGGTTTCGTCGGGATGCCACTTACGCCAGTAAGCACCGTCGACTGCCGTGTTGTCTTTCAACGGAATGACAAGGACAAAGATACTAAAAAAAAGCGACTTACAAAGGCTTCGGAGCTAAAAATTGGAACTTAAAACGTTACAAATGATTCCATTTCCATGTCTCGTTTTTGATATGTTTTAAGAAGTCCCCTTCCCCGCCCCTTCGCCGACCTTAAAAGTTTATCTAGAAATAAGAGCTGCAATTAAATCAATCGTCGGCCGGAATGAATTGAAGAGCCCCGGACTCTTTAAAGATGACTCAGGCACGCATATCGCTAATTGTGCGTTCTCACCTTAGAGTATCGGCATGATGTCTTTTGTTCATTATCTCAAGCAACTTGACAAGATAAGCAGCATCGGTATCGGTTTGGACCAGCTCACAAATCTGAGAGCCCATATCCGTGAGGGTGAATACGCGAAGGTGAAAGGGTTCAGCTGACACTTTCAAAGAGATAGTGGCGGACTTCAGACGAAAAATGGTATCTTTCTTTATCTCCATGTTTCCCTGGTCGGCATTGATAAAGCCACAATCTACCAAAGACTGATACCGGTTGAAAGGGATTCGTTCATCTTCCAGCACAAAGACCGGCAGGTACGCATTGTCCATGACAAACCGGCACAGTTCGCAGAACCATTCGGCCTCAAAATGTTCCATCTGCCGGAGATTGAAGAGCGTTCGTTTGTGAAAACGCCCGGGAGACATGATCTCACCGGCCAGGATCCGGGACCAGAGTTGCTGCACTTCCTCGTCGCAGCAGTCCTTTGCACAGTCGAAAAAGCAGGCGGCCCAGTCGCTCTTCACAGTCTCTTGAGGCAGAGGCGTTGTCCCGAAAGCCTGAAGCTCTGCCAGGGCATTGCCATAAATGGAGGCAATATTCTTTATTTCCTGCCTGTCCCGTGAAGTTCTTGCCACAGAAATCATATCTTGTTCCATGGCTTCTTTTAAGGATATCACTGATTGCTGGTCGGCCTTTTTCTGTTCAATCAGCAACTTTGCATCCTCCATCCGCTTGTACACACTAGGTGACAACCAGGCGCTCACCCCTTTATCGAGACAATCTATCACCCTGGACAGGAGCTCACTCACTTTTGCCAAATCATTGATGTTAAACATGCTTTTCTATTTCTTGCAAAGAGACATTCAAGTTTGGTTAATTCTCTGTTTTATCTCCTCAGTACCGCCCCTCCACCACATTCCAGTCCACGATGGCCCAAAGGGCCTTGAGGTGGGCGGCGCGACGGTTTTGGTGATCCAGGTAGTAGGCATGCTCCCAAACGTCAAAGGTGAGAAGGGGCTTCAGGCCGCGCAAAACAGGGTTGGATGCGCCGGGCTCCTGGGTAATCACCAGACTGCCGTCCGGGGCTGCGGAGAGCCACACCCAGCCGCTGCCGAACAGGCCCACACCCTTGGCCTCGAACTCAGCCTGGAAGGCCTCGAAGCTCCCCCACTGCTTCTCGATCTGTGCCAATAGATGGCCGGTCGGGGCCGGCAATGACGGGCTGGCCGCCCCGTCACCCCCGACCTGACCGGGGGCCTTGAACTGCGTGAAATACAGGTTGTGATTCAAGATCTGGCCGGCATTGTTGAAGATGGCGGAATGGCCGGTCGGGGCCGGTAATGACGAGGCCTTCACAATCTCCACCAGGTCTTTTCCTTCATACTCCGTCCCGGCTGTCAACTTGTTCAGGTTGTCTACATAGCCCTGCAGGTGCTTGCCGTGGTGGAAACTGAGGGTCTGATCGCTGATCACAGGCGCCAGGGAGGCGTACGGGAGGTCAATGAGGGTAAACATAGCTAGTCACGTTTGAAAATGTCGCGGGTATACACCTTGTCGGCCACATCGTCCAGGGCGGCGTCGTAGCGGTTGGCGATGATGGCATCGGCCTGGGCTTTGAAAGCGGCGAGGTCATTCACTACGCGGGAGCCGAAGAAGGTGGTGCCGTCTTCCAGCGTAGGCTCGAAGATAATCACCTTGGCCCCCTTGGCCTTGATACGCTTCATGATGCCCTGGATGGCGCTCTGGCGGAAGTTGTCGGAGTTGGACTTCATGGTAAGGCGGTAGACGCCCACCACAACTTCCCGCTCCTTCACGGCATCGTAAGCGCTGGAGGCCGTGTAGTATCCGGCCTTTTCCAGCACCCGGTCCGCGATATAATCCTTGCGCGTGCGGTTGCTGTCGACAATGGCCTTGATGAGGTTCTCCGGCACATCGTTGAAATTGGCCAGCAGCTGCTTGGTATCCTTCGGCAGGCAGTAGCCGCCATACCCGAACGACGGATTGTTGTAATGCGTACCGATACGCGGATCCAGCCCTACGCCCTCGATAATCGACTGGGTATCAAGGCCCTTCATCTCGGCATAGGTGTCCAGCTCATTGAAGAAGCTGACCCGCAGCGCCAGGTAAGTGTTGGCAAAAAGCTTCACCGCCTCCGCCTCGGTGGTGCCCATGAACAGCACCGGAACATCCTGCTTGATAGCACCTTCCTTGATAATGGCCGCAAAAGTGTGTGCCGCTGCAGAAAGAGAATCCATATTCGCAAAGCCTTGCGAAAAATAATTATCTTCAGCCTTCTCTTCCCTAACCTGATTGGGCATCTCGTCATAGCCGACGATGATTCTGGAAGGATACAGGTTATCATACAGCGCCTTGCTCTCCCGCAGGAACTCCGGAGCAAAGATAATCTTCGGAACCACCACCTTGAAAGAGCCGTCGGCCTGGCGTTCCCGGTAACTGAACTTCTCCCGCACGCTCTTCGTGTACCCGACAGGGATGGTAGACTTGATCACCATCACCGCATCCGGATTCACCTCCAGCACCAGTTCAATCACCTCCTCCACATGCGAGGTGTCGAAGAAATTCTTCTTGCTGTCGTAATTGGTGGGGGCGGCAATCACCACGAACTGGGCATCGGCATAGGCGGCGCGGCCGTCCAGCGTTGCCTTCAGGTTCAACGGCTTCTCCGCCAGGTATTTCTCGATATACTCGTCCTGGATGGGAGAAATCTTGTTGTTGATTTTCTCCACCTTTTCCGGAATCACATCCACGGCCGTAACTTCGTGATGCTGAGCCAGAAGGGTTGCGATGGACAACCCCACATATCCTGTACCTGCTACTGCGATTTTCATAGTTTCTCGAATATCTTTTTAACTTGCTCGTAACTTTCCAGATTGCCGATATCGTACCGCCTCCCGGGCATTTCCCAGGCATGGACGGCGGTCTTGCCGCAAAGCCAGGCGATGAAACTGCCCGGAGCGTCGGTGCCGCATCCTTCTGCAATGCCGATGTCCACCAGCTTCAGGTCGTCCTTCCTGTACAGATAGAACGGCGGGCAGCACCAGTGGCTCTTGGGATCGGCCGGTTTCTCCTCCATGGAGAGGATAAGGCCGTTTTCGTCCACTTCCGCCACACCCGTTTTGTGCAGTTTGTTCAGGTCCGGCTCGTAGTACCGCATGATGCAGGTGGTGCCCTTTTCCTGCGCATAATCCAGAAACTCTTTCAGGCTGAAAGACAGCAGGTTGTCTCCTGCCATCACCAGCAGGTCGTCGCTGATGCCGCGGGCCCGGATGCCCAGTTCGATGTCTTTCACGGCGCCCAGGCGGGTTTCGTTGGAGGAGGTGCCGTCGTCCACCACCGACAGTTTGCCGGCATGGGCGTGCCCGGCGGCCCATTTCTCAAAGATGGGTGCGAATTTGTGGTTGCTCACCACAATATACTCGGTAATTCTGCCGGTCTTCTCCAGATCGTCGATCAACCAGTCCAGAATGGGCTTTCCGCCCACTTCCAGCAGGGGTTTGGGGAAATTCTCGGTCAGGGGATAAAGGCGGGTGGCATAGCCTGCCGCCAGAATGAGACACTTCATAATGCTAGATCGTTACACCGTCTGCGCTGTCGCAGATATAAACTTCATATTTGCCTTTCATTTCCGGGAAGCAGGCAAGGTAGGCATCGGTCACCTGCCGCCGGACAGATTCTTCATAGGCCGGGTCGATGAGCGCCATGCAGCAGCCCTTGAACCCTGCCCCGCTGAACCGGCCCCCGTAAATACCGTCCGTCCGGGTCATGATCTCATAGAGCTTGATCTGCTCCAGAGCGCCGGACTCCCAGTTGTGGATGCTGCTCCAGCCGGACTCGAAGGAAAGCTTTCCGTAAGCCTCAATGTCTCCCCTTCTCCAGGCATCGGCCCCTTTCTCTACCCGCTCGAACTCCGTATACCAGTGCTCGCAGCGGCGGGCCCACTGCACGGGGAGGCGGTCTTTGTACTGCTCGTACACAGCCCGGGGCACGTTGCGCGCCATGGCCTCCTTGAACTTGCCGTATTCCATGCCTGCAAAAGCCTGCAGGGCGTAAACTCCGGAGCGGAGCTCATCCACGCGCATGTTGTATTTGGAACCTGCCAGGCTGTGCTCCAGGCCGGAGAAGAAGATGGCTATCTTGTAAGGCTTCATGGCCGGATTCTGCGGAATCAGCTCGTACTGTCCGTCCTTGGTGTCCAGGTACAGCAGGTGGTTTTTCTTGCTGAGCACTTCGCAGCTCTGGTCCAGTTTTCCCACGCTCACGCCCACGTAGTTCAGCTCTGCATCGTACGCCGTGTCAATGATTTCCTGCTGGTCCAGCACGATGCCGTTCACCTTGCAGAGCGCCTCCAGGAAGGAGATGATCACGGCCGCCGATGACGAAAGGCCGCCGATGGGGAGGCTGCCCTCAATCACGCCGCAGATGCCCACGCGGAGCCGATGGTTCTTTTCCAGGGCCAGGGTGGCGCCGCGGAGGTAGTCGGCCCAGTCGTTCTGCTTCTGGGGCGGGACGGAGGCGATGTGCCACTGCGCCCGCTTGGGGAACTGCAGGGAGGCCATTTCCACCACGCCGTTCTGCTTGGGGGCATAGGCGATATGGATGCCTTTGTCAATCGCCAAGCCGGTGATTTTGCCCAGGTTATGGTCTGAGTGGGCACCGATGGGGCAGATGCGGTAGGGGCAGAAGGCCAGCCCTTCCGGGTCGCGCCCGTAGATTTGGTTGAAGCGTTCTTCGCAGCGCATTATTTCAGGGGGTTTTTGTCAGACTTGTACCAGGCGGCGAACTGGCCGATTCCTTCGTGCAGGCGCACGTGGGGCTTGTACCCGCACTCCTGCTCCAGGTGGGTGGTATCGGCGTTGGTCTGGTAAACATCGCCGGGTTGCATCGGCATGAAAATCTTCTTTGCCTCGGTACCCATGGCGCCCTCGATCTCGCTGATGAAGTCCATCAGTTTCACGGGGTTGGAGCAGCCGATGTTGTATACGCGGTAGCGGAGGCCGTTCTCGTTGGGCGTGGGTTCATGGTCCAGCGCGGCAATGGTACCCTCCACGATGTCGTCGATGTAGGTGAAGTCCCGGATCATGTCTCCGTTGTTGAAGACCTTGATTTCTTCGCCGCGGCTGATGGCTCTGGCGAAGAGCATCGGCGCCATGTCCGGACGGCCCCAGGGTCCGTAGACGGTGAAGAAGCGGAGGCCGGTCATGGAGATGCCGTACAGTTTGCAGTAGCTGTGGGCCATGAGCTCGTTGCTCTTCTTGGTGGCGGCGTACAGGCTCACGGGATTATCCACCTTGTCGTCCTCGCTGTAAGGGACTTTGGCATTGAGGCCGTACACGCTGCTGGAAGAGGCATAGAGCAGGTGCTTCACTTCGTTGTGCCGGCAGGCCTCCAGGATATTCAGAAAGCCCACCAGGTTGCTCTGCAGATAGGCATAGGGGTTGGTGATGCTGTAGCGGACGCCTGCCTGGGCGGCCAGGTTCACCACTTTGTCGAAGTGCTCCTGGGCGAAGAGCTGGTCCAGCGGTTCCTTATCGGCAATGTCCATCCGGATAAAGCGGCAGTCCGGGAGGATTTCGCTTTTCTGCCACTCCCCTTTTTCGATGGCCTCCCTGTTGGGAAAGCCATTCTCCGCCAGGCGGCCGTACTTGAGACGGACATCGTAATAATCGTTGATATTGTCGATTCCCACCACGGAATCCCCGCGTCCGGCCAGCATGTACATGAGCCTGGAGCCGATGAATCCGGCAGCGCCGGTGACTAAAATTTTCATAAAGATCCTTTAAAAAGTCAGCATCCACAAAGTTACTAAAAAAAAGCAGATTACAAAGGCGCAGGCTGTGAAGAGTTTTTCGTATATTTGCATTCCCAAAAAGCAGTTGCAGTATGATCCAGTCCATGACCGGCTACGGAAAAGCCGAAGCCCAGCTCCCCGGCGGCAAACTCACCGTGGAAATCCGCACCCTCAACGGCAAAAGCGCCGACATCAACCTCAAGAGTCCCCTCCTCCCCAAAGAGAAAGACCTTGCGGTGCGTAAGCTGTTGGCCGACAGGCTGGTACGTGGAACCATCGACCTGTATCTCACCTACGAACCCAACGAAGGGGAAGCCGCCCGTCCCATCAATGCCGATGCAGTTCGCGCCTACTTCTCCCAGGTGACGGACCTCCGCCGCTCGCTCCCGGGCTTCACCATCGCGCACGAAGGAGACGCCGAACTGCTCTCCGCCATCCTCCGCCTCCCGGACGTCACCGACACCCGCAAGGCCGACGTCATCGACGATTCGTCCTGGCCCCTGGTGGAATCGGCCATTGGAAAGGCCCTGGACGCCCTCTGCGCCTACCGCGCCCAGGAAGGCCGCGCCCTCTATACCGACGTCACCTCCCGCGTGGCCGGCATCCTGGCCCTGTACGACCAGGTGGAAGCCCTTGAAGGCGAGCGCATCACCGCCGTCCGCGAACGGCTGCAGAAGGCCCTGGAAGACCTCTCCGCCAAGGTCGATCCCTCCCGCTTCGAGCAGGAGCTCATCTTCTACCTGGAAAAGTACGACATCAACGAAGAGAAGGTCCGTCTCCGCCAGCACTGCAAATACTTCATGGAAGTCATCGATTCCGAACCCTATCCCGGCAAGAAGCTCGGCTTCATTATTCAGGAGATGGGCCGCGAGATCAACACCACCGGCTCCAAAGCCAACCATGCCGGTATCCAGCAGCTGGTGGTCCGCATGAAAGACGAACTGGAAAAAATCCGCGAACAATCCATGAACATCCTCTAAGCCGCCCCTGCGCCGCCCTCCGTGAAAGTTTTCGGGCAGGTTTTGGGGTAGTTAAAAAATTTTTTTATCGGCCTTCCAGAGCACTGGGAGGCCGTTTTTGTCCGCGGTGAAAGTTTTTTGATGCGTTTTGGGCCCCGAAGCGATCAAAAAATCGCCCTTCCAGGGGTCTGCAAGGGCGATAATGCATAATAAACGTGTAATTTTTGCGAACACGGATAATCGTTCGTTCCTTTGTACCGGGCCGGAAGGAGTGCCGTCGAAGGGTAATTGTGTTGATGGCAGGGTTAGAAGGGATGGCGCTTCCTCCGGCCTTTTTCAGAACTTGTAGTGGAATTCGCCCATGTAGGCGCCCATGTAACCGGTTTGAACGATGGGGACCGGAACGCCGTCCAGGTTCTTCACATAGTCCGGGGCCTCCATGAAGGTGTGGGAATGGCCTCCCACGAACATGTCGATACCGCGGGTGGCGGCGCAGAGCATCGGGTCGGTGGTGTCGCCGGGATTGTGTTCCGTGTAGCCGATATGCGTGAGGGCGATCACCAGGTCGCACTGGGGGCGGAGCAGGTCGGCATACTTCTGGACGGTGGGAATCATCTCCAGTTCCGGAAGACGGTCGCCGATGTCGCCGGCCACCATGTTCTTGAGATGGTCGCACAGCACGCCGATGATGCCGATCTTGAGCCCGGCCTTCTCCACAATCACGTACGGTTTCACGTACTTCCCTGCCTCGAAGGGGGAGAAATCGTAATTGCACACCACGACAGGGGCCTCGACGCCGGAAAGCAGCGCTCCCAGGGCCTCCAGGCCGTTGTCGAACTCATGGTTGCCCAACGTAACGGCATCGTAGCCCAGCGCATTCAGCGCCTGGACCTCCAGCGCCCCCTTGAACTCCGTGAAATAGGTGGTTCCCTGGCAGAAATCGCCCGCATGGAGCAGCAGCACGTTCTCCACGCCGTCGGCCACGCGCACCGAGTCGATGAAGGCCGCCCGTTCCAGCACGCCGCCCATGCCCGCATAGGCGCCGGAGCGCACGGGCTCCATCTGGCTGTGCGTATCGTTCACATGCAGGATGGTAAGCTTTCCGGAAGGCTTGGAAGCATGCTTGATCCCAAGGCCGATTCCCCAGCCCAGCAGGAAAAACCCGCAGATAAGAAGGCCGGTCCTGAACAGTTTCTGTGTCGTATTCATATCCTAGTCCTCCATCACTACACGCCCGTCCGACGCGGCATCCAGCACGATGCCGGCCGCCTCGCACTTGCGTACATAATTGAGCATCACATCCTTAAGCAGCACCCGCGTGAGTTTCACGTCCTCCGCCAGGGCTCCGATATTGATGGAATCGCCGCCATCGAGCAGAAAGTCGATGGTGGTCACATGGTAAATCTTTTTGGGGTCGATGGGCTTCCCGCCCACCAGGGCCGATTCCAGCTGATGCGCCTTCACCCGGACCTCGCAGCCGCTCACGGCCTGGAACGCCTGGGTTCCGGCGAGCTGCTCCAGCAGCCGGGTCAGGTTGCTTCCCTTCATCTTCACGTAGCACATGTAGTTCTTGAACGGGAACATGGAGGAGATGTCTTCCAGCGTCACAGCCCCTTCCGGCATCGGCACGCGGATGCCGCCGAAATTGGTGATGGCGAAATCCATCGGCACCTTGAAGTACTCCGAGCCCGTTTCCCGCAGGATATCGGCGAACAGGTTGCCCAGCGGCAGGTCCGGGTTCGTGCGCAGGTTCTCCATCGCCCGCGCGCTGTGCCCCACCACCTCTTTCAGGTAGGCCATCCCGGGCTGCGCATCCATCAGGGCCGATGCCACCCTGGCCACCGCATCGTCGTCGGAGAACCGGGTGCCGGAAGGTGCCACGTACCCCTCGTCGTCAAAGGTGCCGAGCGCGGTGGCAACATTCTCCTGCGTCACGCTCTCAACCCCTGTCCTGTGCCCGTCCATAGCGACCCGCCGCCACGTGAGCTCCGGGGCGGAAGCACACGCGGCGACGAGCCAAAGACCTGCAGCACAAAGAATTACTTTTGCTTTAACCATTTCCAAAGGTCTTTAAAGGAAGATTTTTTACCATACATCAGGATGCCCACCTTGTAAATCTTGGCCGATGCCCACGCACAGGCGATGAAGGTGACGACCAACAGGGCGATACTGACGACCAGCTCCCAGGTGGCCACGCCGAAAGGCAGCCGCGCCAGCATCACGATCGGCGACGTGAACGGGATCATCGACCCCCAGAACACGATGCTGCTCTCCGGCGCCCGGAACGCATAGAAAGCGATGAAGAAGCCCAGCAGCAGCGGAATGGTCACCGGGATCTGCAGCTGCTGCGTATCTGCCTCATTCTCGACCGCCGAGCCGATGGCCGCGAAGAGCGAGGCATACAGCAGGTATCCGAAGAGGAAGTAGATGATGAAGGCCAGCACAATCTGACCGTAGTTCAGGGAGGTGAGCGTACCCACCACGGCCTGGATGCCGGTGGGACCTTCCGCCACGGCGGTGGTGTCCGTAAGCGCCTGCAGCTCGGTAAGATCCATGTTCATGCCCGGCGTACCGGCCATCTGGGTCACCTGCTGCTGCATGTCCGGATTGTCCATGATCTTGTCGAACCCGACCACGCCGCCGATGATGCCCACGATCACCACCGTGAGGATGATCCACAGCAGGAACTGGGTGAGGGCGACGAGGGCCACGCCCACGATCTTGCCGATCATCAGCTCGGTGGCCTTGACGGAGGAGACCAGCACCTCCACCACGCGGGACGATTTCTCCTCGATCACGGAGCTCATCACCATGCCGCTGAAAATGGCGATGAACATGTACAGCGCCATGCCCAACACCATGGAAATAATCATGTAAACCTCTGACTGCGAGATGGTTTCCTTACCGGCAGCATCCACCGTGTACGACGTGAGCCGCACGTTGGAATGCACGTCCTTCATGATCTGGTCCAGGCCCTCGATGCCGTAGGATTCAATCCGGTAGGCTTCCACGGCCTTGTTGATGCGGTTTTCCAGCATCTCGGCGGTCTCCACGCCCATCGGCTTCTCGGCATAGGTGTTGGCCGACACGGTGCGCGCCGCCGTGTCCAGCGGGCTGATGCTCAAGAGGATATCGGCCCCGAAATCGGCCAGATGGTTCTTGAGGCTGTCGGCCGACACGGCCGTATATTCCTGGAAATGGATGGTTTCCGTGTCTTCCAGCATGGGCATCACAATCCCGGACTGGTCGATCACGGCCACGGTCTTGGAATCTTCCTTGGCCTTCAGCATGATGAAGATGAGCACCACGTACATGGCGGCGAACAGGATGGGCACGCCGAAGGTGGTGAGGAGGAACGACTTTTTCTTGACCTTGTTCAGGTACTCGCGCTGGATGATAATCCCTAATTTCTTGAAATTCATAACTTAAGCCTCCTCTGTTACCAGTTTGATAAAGATGTCGTTCATACGCGGGATCAGTTCCCGGAAAGCATTGATGCGGATGCCCTGGTCCATGAGCTCCCGCAGGCGGCCGTTCACCTGTTCGCGCGGCACCACCTGGGTCTTGCGCACCAGGTCTTCGGTATACTCAATCTCCACATTGTCTGCGCCATAGCGATGCCGGATATCGTCCGTCCCGCCGGTGACCACCAGCCTGGCCTTGTTGATGAGGGCGATCTCGTCGCAGAGTTCCTCCACCGATTCCATGTTGTGGGTCGACAGAATCACGGTGGCCCCCTCCTCCTTCAGGCGGAGGATCTCCTTCCGGATCAGGTCGGCATTCACCGGGTCGAAGCCGGAGAAAGGCTCGTCCAGGATCATGAGGGAGGGCCGGTGCACCACGGTGGTGATGAACTGCACCTTCTGGGCCATGCCCTTGGAGAGTTCCTCTACCTTCTTGTTCCACCAGTCCTGGATGCCGAAGCGCACGAACCAGCCCTTGAGCTCGCTGGCGGCCTCCTGGGCGCTCATGCCCCGGAGCTGCGCCAGGTACATGGCCTGGTCGCCCACTTTCATCTTGCGGTAAAGGCCGCGCTCCTCCGGCAGATAGCCGATGCGGGACACGTCCTCATCCGTGATGGGATGCCCCTTGAACAGAATCTGACCCTCCGTGGCGATGGTGATGCGGTTGATGATTCGGATGAGGGTGGACTTGCCGGCGCCGTTAGGCCCCAGCAGGCCGAAGATCTTCCCTTCCGGAATGTTCAGCGACACGTTGTCCAAAGCCACCTTCTCGCCGAAGGTCTTGGTTACGTTCTTGACTTCAATGATATCCATAATTTCTCTTGATTTTCAAATACCCGGTGTAGCCGGGCAGCAGCCCTATCCGGCTTGACCGGATATCTTTCTGCAAATATAGTAAAGATTTATTGAAAAACAATAAATTCTTATTAAATATTCAAAATCTTAGCCACCAACTCTATGAGCAGTTCGGCCGGGGTGGCTTCGCCGGCCTCCCCTCCCTTGCCCTTGTAGTCGTAGTCGCAGAGGAGGGAAATCACTTTCTGGCAGCGCTGGAAGGGATAATTCCTCAGGGCAGCGTCGTATTCTTTCAGAAAGTACGGGTTCACGCCCAGCACCTTGGCCACCTCTCCGGGGGCCGGGCGGTTTTTCTGCACCAGCGCGTGGTATTTCAGTATCCGGTAGAAGTGGGTGTAGAGGGGCGCTACCGCCATCGGCAGGGCAAAGCGGGGGGCCTCCCCCATGTGCGCCGCAATCTTCAGCGCCTTTTCCGACTCCCGGTAACTCAGGCATTTGGTGAGTTCGAACACGCTGTACTGCCGGCTGATGCCCACGTTCCTTTCGATATCGGCCACGGAGACCTCTTTCACGCCCTCGGGCAGGTTCTTGAGCATCTTGTCCGTCTCCACGGCGATTTTGCCCAGGTCCGTGCCCACCGACTCCGCCAGCAGCACGGCGGCCTCCGGATGGATCTGCAGGCCCCGGCCCTGGAAATAGGTCTGGATCCACTGCGCCATCTCGTAGTCCCTGAGGGCGTTGGATTCCACGATGACGCCGTTTTTGAGCACGCTCTTGTACAGCGCCCGCCTTTTATCGGCCGATGCCCGGTGCATCAGGATCACCAGCACGGTGCTTTCCAGCGGCTGCTGGCAGTAGAGGGCCAGTTCTTCGAGGCCCTTCATCTGCTGGGCTTCCTTCACCACCACCAGCTGCCGCTCCGCCATCATGGGGAAGCGGCGCGCGGCGGTGATTACGGTTTCCGGGGCAACGTCGGCCCCGTAGCAGATGGTTTCGTTGAAATCTTTTTCCCAGTCCTGCAGGCAATTGTCAATGATGGCGTTGCATACCAGGTCCGGGTAATAGGGCTCGTCGCCCATGAGCAGATATATAGACTTGAAGATGCCGCTGCGGACATCTTCAAGTAAACTGCGGACCTGACGGTCGGTCTCTATGTACGACTTTCCGGCCACTTATTTAGCGAACTTCTTCTCTTTGGCACGGACAATTTTTTCCTTGAGGGCGTCGGCTGCGTCGGTCACGGCCTCTTCGAAGGTGCGGGCCTGCCGTTCGATCACCAGGTCTTCACCGGGGAAACGGGTCTGGAGCTTCACGCATTTGTTGTCTGCGTCCGGAAGCAGGGACAGCGTGACATCGATGTCACCCAGATTGTCGAAGAACTTCTCAACCTTTCCAACTTTCTTGTCGATGTACTCCAGCAGCTTCTCGTCTGCATCGAACTTAAGGGACTTGACGTTAATCATGACTGTCTTGTTTTTTTGCCCTTGGGTGGGCGTTAATGTATTGTGCCTTGAGCCGCTCGATGGAATTGTGGGTGTAGACCTCCGTGGCGGCGAGGCTTTCGTGGCCCAGCATCTCCTTGATGGCGTTCAGGTCCGCTCCTTCGTCCAACAGGGCCGTGGCAAGCGAGTGCCTGAGCACGTGGGGGGATTTTCTCCCTGTGATGCCGTAGCCTGAAAGCTCTGCCTTCACTGCGCGGTCTACATATTCCGGATACAGGGACCGGCCCTTTTCGGTGATAAGCAGGGGCGCATCGGCAGGCCTTTCTGCCCCGACCATCTTGCTAGCTGCTTGTAAATATAGGGAAATTTCTTGATTTACGGAAAAAATAAGGGGAATTTCACGCATTTTGTCGCCTTTCCCCCGGACGCGGAGCGTATGCCTTCCCGGGTCTACGCTTCCCACCTTCAGGCCGATCAGCTCGGCCCGCCGGATTCCGCTGGCATAAAGCAGGCTGATGATGAGCCGCCGGAGCCGCCTCCGGTACAGGTCTACAGCCGTTTTGTCAGTTGCCGGCAGCTGCAGCAGCAGCTCCAGCGTGTCCTGCCCGGCATCGGCCTGGGTAGCAGCCAGATACTCGTCCAGCATCTTTTCCGTATAGCACTCCGGCAGCCGCTTTTTCATCTGCGGCCGCTTCACCGTCCGCACTGGATTGCTCTTGAGCTTTCCGCCCTTCATCAAAAAGTTGCAGAACCCGCTGATCGCGCTCATCCGCAGATGCACCGTCCTGGCACTCAGCCCGTTATCAATCATCCAAGCCTCATACTCCCGGATCCGCGACGGTACCAGCTCCTCCACCACCCCGTCCTGCCCTTTCCCGTCATGCCCGGCCTCGTCCTGACCGGCCTGACCGGGCATCTCTCCCACGGCCCATACGGCAAAGTCCTCCAAGGCGCTGCGGTACAGCTCCTGCGTCCGGGGCGAATACCGCCGGACGTCCCTCAGATAGGTGATGTATGATTCAATCTCAGCCATTTCCCGTCATTCTGAGGGGCTCTGCGCCGAAGAATCTTTCGGCACCAGCCCGAAATCCAGCGCCTTCTTACGCATGTAGGCATCGGCCGCCTCGAAAGTGTACGGAATCTCGCCGTCCAGGATGGCGTTTTTCACCATCTCCTTCAGCTGGCCGATGGTGTTGCAAGGCTCTATGCCAAACAGTTCCATGACATAGTCCCCCGAAATCGGGTTCTTCCAGTTCCGGAGGTTGTCCTTCGCCTCCACCTCCACCATCTTCTCCTTCACCAGCTCGAAATTGTGCCGCAGCCGCGCCACCTTCGCCGGGTTCTTCGAAGTGATATCGGCATTGCAGAGGATCATGAGGTCGTCGATGTCGTTGCCGGCGTCGAACAGCAGGCGGCGCACCGCACTGTCCGTCACCTCGTCATCGACCAGGGCGATGGGCCTGAGGTGCAGATTCACAAGCTTCTGCACGTATTTCATCTTCTCGTTGAGCGGCATCTTGAGGGCCTGGAAAATCTTGGGAACCATCCGGGCGCCCACCACCTCGTGCCCGTGGAAGGTCCATCCCTGCCCGGGCGCGTAGCGTTTGCTGGCAGGCTTGCCGATGTCGTGCAGCAGCGCCGCCCACCGCAGCCACACGTTCGGGGCCGTGCGGAGCGTCGCGTTGCCATCGGCATCATAGTCCTTAAGCCGCTCCTCGCCGATGGCCTCTTTCTCGAAGATCGCCACATTGTCCACCACCTGCAGCGTGTGGGTGAAGTTTTCTTTATGTCCCTTGCCGTCAACCGTTTCCACGCCTTTCAGTTTGCTGAGTTCCGGCAGGAACCGGGACAGCAGGCCGGTCTCCTCCAGCAGCTCGAAAGCCATCGAAGGCCGGTCCGTGACCAGGATCTTGTTCAGCTCCTCCACAATGCGCTCGCGGGAAAGAATCTGCAGCCTGTCGGCCATGTTCTTCATCGCCTGAATCGATTCCGGTACGATGGTAAATGTCTGATCCTTTGTGCTTAACTGAGTGGCGAAACGGATGGCCCGCAGCATCCTGAGGGGGTCGTCGGAGTAGGTCTGCTCGGGCTCCAGCGGCGTGCGGATAATCCCGGCCGCCAGGTCCCGGATGCCCCCGAACGGGTCGACCAAAGCGCCATAGTCCTCTTTCTGCAGGCTGAATGCCATCGCGTTGATGGTGAAGTCCCTGCGGAGCTGGTCCTCTTCCAGGGTGCCGTCTTCCACGATCGGCTTGCGGGAATCCCGGTGGTACGATTCCTTCCGCGCCCCCACAAACTCCACCTCCATGCCATGATAACGCAGCATGGCGGTCCCGAAGTTCTTGAACACGCTCACCTTCGAATGACACTTGGCCGCCACCGCCTCCGCCAGCTGAATCCCCGGCCGCACTTCTCCTGCCTGGCCGGGCATCTCCACCACAATATCAATATCAGTATTGGCCCTTCCCAGAAAGCAGTCCCGCACGTAACCACCTATCACAAAGGCCCTTACGCCCAGCTCCGCCGCCGTATCGCTGACAATCCGGAAAACCGGCTGTTCCAAATATCCTTCCGTAATCGTACTCATTCCTGTCTTCAATAATAATTCCCCTTGGCCAGCATCTCCTCCCACAGCGGGGCTTTCTGCATGAACGCGAAACCATCGGCCTGCCTTTCAAACATGAAGGTCTTATGGCCGTTTGTTATCACGATATACTTCACATTCAATTCATTATTATATCTGAGCGCCTGGTCCACCACCTCCTGGTCCAGGGTCACGTCCGGCCTTTTGCACTCCACGATCATCATCGGGCTGGCGGTTCTGTCATACACCACGATATCGGCCCGATACTCCTTGGCCCCATGCTTGAAAGCCACCTCCGACCCCATCATGTGCTCCGGCACCTTCATCCCCTCATGCAGCACCGAAATGAACCACTGCCGCACCTCCTCCTCCGGCGTACACCGCACACTCTTCTTCCTCAACGGGTCCCAAATATAATCCGATTCCATAGTATTTTCTTTCAGTCCTCAAAAATAACCTTTTCCCCCCGTTTTTGCAAATCGGGGAAAATATGTACCTTTACGAAAATTAAAATGCAATGATGATGAAAGCAGCAAAAGTGATGGCGGCCCTGGCGGTGTTGATGATGGGCGGTGTGGCCCTGGCGCAGCAGCCGATCCCCGTCCGGTACAAGTGGCTCAACAACAATGAGGTGGTCTTCACCTACGACGGTTCCTACAACGACGCCGTCAAGGTCAACGCGAAAAACGAGAAGTGGCTGGTTACCAAAGACATAAAGGTGCCCGAAAAATATGCCGATTTCCCCCTGAAGCCCGAAGGCGCCGTGAACCTGACCTTCTCGCCGGACTCCGCCAGCCTGGCTTTCACCCGCAGCAACGACCTCTGGGTGGCCGATATCGCCACGGGCAGGGAGACCCGCCTTACCTTCGACGGCACGGAAACCATCATGAACGGCTACGCCAGCTGGGTCTATTACGAAGAGATTTTCGGCCGGCCTTCCCGCTACAAAGCCTTCTGGTGGAGCCCCGACAGCAAAAAGCTGGCTTTCTACCGCTTCGACGACACCGAAGTGCCGATGTTCCCCATCTATTCGCCGTTCGGTCAGGACGGTACGCTCCGCCGTACGCATTACCCCAAGGCCGGCGAGAAGAACCCGGAGGTGCGGATCGGCATCATCGACCTGGAATCGGCGAAAACGGTGTGGGCCGATTTCGACCCGAAGGATGACCAGTACTTCGGCACACCTTTCTGGGGGGCCGACAGCCGCACTTTCTTCGTGGCCCGCGAGCCCCGCATCCAGAACACGCTGGACCTGTACGCCGTGAATCCGGCCGATGGAAGCAAGCGCGCCATCTATCACGAAGAGGTCGCCACCTGGCTGGACTGGATCGACGGCATGCTCTTCAGCAAGGACGGCCTGTACATGGTGCGGGACTTCGAAACCGGCTGGCAGCAAATCTATTACCTCAGCTACGACGGCGCCATCCTCAAGCGCCTGACCGACGGCCCCAACTGGCGGATGACCCTGCTGGAGGTGGACAAGGACGGCAATGTCTATTTCACGGCCGAAAGGGATTCGCACGTGCGCAAGGCCCTTTATAAGGTTACGCCCAAGGGTGTGATCACCGCCCTTACCGACCCTTCGCTGAACGTGCTCAGCGCTTCCTTCGCCCCGGACTGCAAGCATTTCGTGGCGATGACTTCCAACCTCCAGACCCCGCCTGCGGTTACCATCCACAAGACATCGGCCCCGGCAAAGAGCTACCTGGTCGGGGCTTCTCCCCGTCCGGAAGGAACTGTGGGTGAGCTGGTTTCCATCACGGTAGACGGACTGGAACTGCCCGGCATCATCTACTATCCCAAAGACTTCGACCCGTCGCGGCAGTACCCCGTGCACGTGGATATCTACGGCGGCCCGGACACGCCGCAGGTGAACGACCGCTGGGTTTCCCCGGCCTCCTACGCCTGGTACGGTGAGAACGGCATCATCGAACTCATCGCCGACTGCCGCGCCTCCGGCCACAACGGCCGCAAGGGCCTGGACGCCATCTATAAGTACCTGTCCACCATTGAGATAAGCGACTTTGTAGAATGGGCCAAATGGCTCCAGTCACTGCCGTATGTGAAGGCCGACAAAATCGGGGTGGAAGGCTTCAGCTTCGGCGGCACCATGACCACCCTCCTGGTCACGACCGCCTCTGAGTACTTCCATTACGGCATCGCCGGGGGCGGCGTGTACGACTGGGCCCTCTACGATACGCACTACACGGAGCGCTTCATGTCCACCCCGCAGGACAACCCGGAAGGATACGCCGCCACGCGGGTCATCGACCGCATCACCCCCTATCCCGCCAAAGTGGGCGAGGCCGACGGCTCCGTCATGCTCAAAATCACCCACGGCACCGGCGACGACAACGTCCACTTCCAGAACACCTTGCAGCTGATCGACGCCCTGCACAGACAGAAGGCCGATTTCGACTTCATGATCTACCCCGACGGCATGCACGGCTACCGCGGCTACCAGGGCGCCCACTTCAACACCGCCAACCGCGACTTCTGGCTGAAGTACCTGAAAGGCGAATAGCAGGGCCCGTGGCTTGCGGCTTGCGGCTTGTGGCTTGCGGCTTGTGGCCACCAGGGCGGGGCTCGCGGCCTGGTACCGTTGCCCAGTTTTTGGCACAGTTTTCCGGTTGCTTTTTCGGCTACTTTTGCGGCTGTTCCCCCTATACTTCACTTTACTTAAAGCACACTTTCGCTATTCTACAGGCAGAAGTGTGCTTTAGCGCCCTTGGTAAGAATAGGTTAAAGCACACTCTGGGCCCTGAGTGACCGAAAATGTGCTTT
>ERZ842401.3342-NODE-3342-length-20042-cov-7.190974_pt1 | contig 20042 bp, 13 predicted proteins | sample MGYA00521270_ERZ842401 | MGnify/ENA primary metagenome ERZ842401 (study PRJEB31892, sample SAMEA3878208) | bioreactor metagenome | biome: Moose rumen | place: Sweden | collected 2011-10 | study: EMG produced TPA metagenomics assembly of the PRJEB12797 data set... | reverse complement strand
GTGTTACCTCAATTCAAGGCCGCTGGCCTTGTGCAGGCCTTCGACCTGCTTTGACCCACCCAGCCCTAACGGGCCGCCTTTTACCGGATATTATTGATCTTTTATATTATACTGATAATTGAAAATATTTACATTTTTTTGTAAAACAGGTTGTTTTTCGTCAAAAAGAATGAAACAATTCTAATAGTTTACAAAAATAAACTAAAACATTTTGTCATTTGCGTTTGTAACTCTATATTTGTGCCGTGAAATGTCTGATTGATCCAGTATAGATCGATTGATTAAGGAATTTGCCTATGCTTAAAGAACTACGCTTAGGACTATTACTATTAGTGACGATGTCGGCTGTGCTGCCCATGGTAGCGCAAGTTCGTCATGTCACGACGGTTAACCCGATGTCCAAGCAATCCTACATGGAGGTCTATGAGTTTGACTACGTGGACATACAGCCTCAGTTCCCTGGTGGTGAACGCGGCCTGATTAATTTTGTCAACAAGACGCGCGAGTATCCCTATGTGGCTTACAAGAAGGGTATCCAGGGCCGTGTGTTGTGCAGTTTCATTGTGGGCACCGACGGCAGGGTGAGCGACGTGCGCGTGATTCGTGGTGCGGGCGACGATAGCCTTGACCGCGAGGCCATCCGTGTTATAGGAAAGATGCCCAAGTGGAGCGTGGGCAAGGTGGGCGATCATGCCGTCCCCGTCAGGGTGGTGCTGCCCATCTCCTTCAGGCTCTGAAACCCGTTGCAACCGATGAATGATATTCAAATGACCGCCTCGAGAGGCGGTTTTTTGTTATTGGCCTGCATCTCAGTTCAATGCGCTACAGTCTCGATCCACAATCTGCCACACGACTGCGATTTCTTTTTTTATAGGTAAAGTAGCGTGTTTTTTTATCATCTGTCATTGTTTTTTGCGTTTTTTTTGTACTTTTGCGCCTGCACATTTTTTTTAATGCCATTAATATTAATCATTTTTGTACACAGTTTATGAAGAAATTGCTACTCATTGCCGCGCTTGTGGTGGCAACGATGCAACTTTGGGCAGCCGACGTTGATGTGGCTCAGGCCCAGGCTGTTGCACAGCATTTTTTTAATGACGGAAGTGCTGCTTTGCGTCTCGCTGGCACTCCAGTAAAGGATCTTAACTTGCTTCACTCCGAGTACAACTCGGTGCGCAGTTCACAGCCCGTTTATTACATATTTAATAGTAACAAGGGCTTTGTGATTGTCTCTGGTGATGATCGCGCTCCCGAGATTCTGGCCTATGGCGATCAGCCATTGCCCAGCATCAATCAATTGCCTCAGAATATGGCTTCTTGGCTTTATTACTACAAGGCCCAGCTCGAGGCGCTTCAGTCCAACCCCAGCTTACGCGTGACCAAGACCGCTATCAAGGCTGGAGGACAGAGCGTTGAGCCTATGCTCGAAGCTATGTGGGACCAGGGTGACCCCTATTATGGCCAATGCCCGATGGCTGGTGACCGCCGTGCCCAGACTGGCTGCGGTGCCACCTCACTGGCCCAGGTGTTCTACAAGTGGAAATTCCCCACCACGCCCACGCCTGTAATTCCCGGTTACACGACGGTTGCATGGAACATAGAACTTCCCGCCCTCCCCTCAATCCGTTTTGACTGGGACAACATGTTGCCCACCTATACTATTTTCTCGCCCGAAGAGAACAAGCGTGCTGTGGCACAACTCATGCGTTACATCGGCCAGGCCGAGCACATGGACTACACGGCCGAGTATGGTGAAGCCTACGAGGACGACATTGTCGCCGCATGCCACACCTTTGGCTACGTGGGTGCCCATGTCGCTTACAAGTCCATCCTGTATGCCAATGGAGTTGACAGCATCTACATCGATGATGACACGTGGAGCGAGATGCTACAGGGTGAACTTGTTGCAGGCCGCCCGGTGGTTTACTGCGCCGTGTCGCCCAACCCGGGTTATGACAACTATGTGGGACACGCCTTTGATGTCGATGGCTATAATGCCGAGGATGGCAAGTACCACGTTAACTGGGGCTGGAGTGGCCGTGGTAATGGTTACTTTGCCCTAAATGCCTTTGTCGACGGTAATTATAGTTACAACCTCAATCAACTCATGGTGATGGGCATTGAGCCCCCTGCACCCATCGAGTCCTACACTCCCGTGATGCGGCCAGCCGATAGCGCTCATATCAACCTGACCGAGTTCCGTGCCGACTGGACCGATCAGACCCCTGCCGAGAACGTCACCAACTACACCCTCGAGGTGACCACCAACGATGGCAGCGAGCCTGGCGTGTATGAGAAAGTCTTCACCGAGACCTTCCCCCACTGCACCAGTAACGATAACACTGCTATCACCAAACTCGATAACTATTGTACCAACAAGGGCTGGACTGGATCCTATGTCTATGAGGCAAAAGGTGGCTTGCGACTGGGTTCTGCCTCGAAGAATGGAACACTCACCACACCAGCACTCGACATGACGCAGAGCGGTGGCAAGATGACCGTGGTTGCAACCATGAAGCCCTATAGCACTGATACCAATGTGCCTGTCAGGATTGCCTGCGGTACCAGCATTGTCGATGTCACTGTGAGCAGCGATGATGTTTACACCATTATCCTGGACTGCGAGGCCGATGAGAATCAAAAGGTGACTTTCTCGACCACTGAGTCGGGCAAGCGTGTTGTCATCACCCAGGTAGATATCTACAGCGCCACAGCCAGTGCTGCCAAGAAGCGCCTCACTGTTCCTGTTGAGACTGGTGACAGCACATCACGCCTCATCACCGATATCACAGACAAGTTCTACACCGTCAAGGACCTCACCGCTGGCGGCACCTTCAATTACCGCGTGAAGGCTCACTATGTGAACCTCACCGAGAGCGAGTGGAGCAACATCGAGACAGTCACCCTGTTTGAAAACGGACCCACCTCTCACGACTTCATGCCTGGCGATGTTAACCATGATAACTTCGTCGATGTCAATGACGTGACGATGGTCATCTCTCATATCCTGGGTACAAGTGTGGATATATGTCCCATCTGCGCTAACGTCAATGGTGATGATGCCATCGATGTAGCCGATGTGACAACTATCATCACAATCATCCTTAGTAGCAATTAAATCCAAATGCTGCGTGCACTTGGCGCAACAAGTCCTATTAACTGTATTAATATCATTTTAGATTTATGAAAAAAATTATTTTTCTGGCCGCTCTCGCTTTGTCAGCCCTGCAGATGCTGGCAGCAGATGTGGACGTGAACACCGCTCAACAGGTCGCTCAGCGATTCTTGAAGAGCCAAAGTGCCACTAATGGCCGTTTCATGGCATCGGCCCCTGCCATCAAGTGGACTCATGCCGAAAAGACCTCAAGCAAAGCCACTCAGGCCGCTTACTACATCGTCAATACTGACAATGGCTACGTCATCGTCGCTGGTGACGACCGCGCCAAGGAGATTCTTGCCTTTGGCGAGGGCTCACTGAACAGCATCAACGACCTGCCCGAGGCCGTGCAGTACTTCCTGGACATCTACCGGAAGCAGATGGACTACCTGCTGGCTCATCCCGGCATGATGGTGCAGAAACGTGCCGCCACCCGTGGCGTGTCGGTCGATGCCATGCTCCAGACCACATGGGCACAAGACAAGCCCTACAACATGAGGTGTCCCAAGGTGGGCCGCGACTACTGCAAGGTGGGTTGCACTGCAACTTCGCTGGCACAGGTGATGAAATATTGGGAGTATCCTGCTACAGCGCCCGCAATGGATAGCTATATCTGTAAGGACTCAAAAATCAACGTGCCTGCATTGCCCGAATACACCTTTGATTGGGCCAACATGCGTGACACCTATGAGGGCATGTCCAACTCTGCTATTGAGAATATGGCTGACTACCTTGTAGATGCCATCGGTTACCTGATGCGCTATGTGGGTCAGGCCGAGAACATAGACTATAACACCAATCGAAGTGGTTGTGATAATCCCCAGATTCTTCAAGCAATCCGCATTTTTGGTTATGACGAGGGTGCTCGCATTGTAAAGAAACTGGACAGCCCTGATACCCAGGAAGAATTGGAGAATGGCGATTTCACTTTAGAGGAGTACTACAACGATGAACAGTGGGGCGAGGCCATTCAGGCTGAGTTGCGTGCCGGCCGTCCCCTGGTTTACTGCGCCTACGACATGTCGTCCGACTCGGCTGGCATCGCAGGCCATGCCTTCAACGTTGACGGCTACAATGCCGACGATGACACCTACCACGTGAACTTCGGTATGAGTTCTGACAAGAATGGTTGGTTTGCACTCAATGCTTTCCAAGCTGATTTCGTAACAATTTATGACTTCTGGCCCATCTTCTTCGCCGGCGTGCAGCCTCCCGGCATGACGACCGAGCCGCGCATCCTGGTTAGCTCCGATGAACTCTCGATGGCTTGCTACACTGGTGAGAATACCACAGCAACCTTCAATGTTGTAGGTGAGCGTCTGAGCGGAAACATCACAGCGACCCTTAACGACGCTAACGGCGTGTTTGCCATTGATGTTACTGACATCGCTGTTCTCGATAGTGCTGCCAACGTGACTGTCACCGTGACCTATGCTCCCCAGACTGTAGGCACCCACAATGCCACTATCACCCTGAGCAGCGACGGTGTTGAGAGCAGGGTTGTCACCCTCAAGGGCGTTGCCACTGATGCTCCCCTCGTGGTCTATGACCCCGTAATGCAGCCTGCCGACAGTGCTTACATCAACCTGACCTCGTTCCGTGCCGACTGGACCGACCAGACCGCAACCCAGAACGTCCTCAGTTACACCCTTGAGGTGAACGAGCAGCCCGTTTACAATTACCTTGCTGCTGCCGACTGGAGCGAGACTGTAGAGGTGTTCCAAAACCAGGCTTCGACTTGGGAAACTTCAGGTCTTATTCCCGAGGGCTGGACCTTTAGCGGCACCAACCTGTGGGCCGAAGATCATTTCATGTCTTTCAGTTACGCCACCATTACCACCAATGACTTTACCGGTAACGACAAGGTGACCGTAGTAGTTAATGCCAAGGGTATGTATGGTGCTACTGACTTAACCGTCGCTACCAGCAAAGCATCGCAGACCCTCAGCGTGCCCAGGGGCGACTTCGTTGAGTACACTGTTGTTCTCGACTGCAACGAGACTGACCATGTGGCCCTCACCGCCGGCAGCAGCTATGTGGGTCTGCTCAACGTCACCGTTTATGCAGGTGAGGTGAGCGCTCCTGAGTTGCGCACCGTTCAAGAGGAGGGAGACGCTACCCATCGCCTGATCAGCGGCATCACCGACAGGTTCTACACCGTGCAGAACCTGAATGCCGAGGGCACCTACCTGTACAAGGTGAAGGCCTACTACACCGACGGCAGCGAGAGCGAATGGAGCAATGTTGAGATGGTGACCTTGTTCGAGAACGGCCATGCTTACGAGCCGGGTGATGTTAACCATGATAAGTCGGTTGACGTGAACGATGTGACGATGGTTATCTCTTATATCCTGGGCACGGATGTGGATATTTGTCCCATTTGCGCTAACGTCAACGGTGATGATGCTATCGATGTGGCCGACGTGACCTCGATCATCAGCATTATCCTGTCTGCACAATAAATCACTGATGGGTTAATATCCCGTCATTTTACATCTCAAGGGGGCAAGAATGGGTGAAAGCACTCACTTGCCCCTTTTTTTCAAAATAAACTATCCAATGAAGAAATCATTTTTACTTGTCACCATCTTGTTGATGGCGAGCTTCGCTTGGGCCGCTCAAGTGGATCAGGTGACTGCTCGTGAAATAGCCCAGCGTTTCCTGGCTTCACAGGCTGATGGCCACCTGAAAGCTCCTGTTGCCGGCTCTCTGGAGTTGAAGTTTACCGCCAAGAGTTCTGTGCTTGGTGATGCGTCACCCTACTATGTGTTTAATAGTCCTAACGGCTTTGTCATCGTCGCTGGTGATGAACGTGCACAGGACATTTTGGCCTATGGCGACCAACCCATTCGGGACATGGCTTCACTGCCTGCTGCCATGAAGTATTGGTTGGACTGCTACCAGCAACAGGTAGAGTTCCTGCTGGCTAACCCCGACATCAAGGTGGATGTGCCATTGCGTGCTGCGCAGACCGTAAATCCGCTTTTGACTGCCAATTGGAGCCAGAATGCGCCCTACTGGAACGAATGCCCGGTCTTCGGTACCGACACCTGTTACACAGGATGCCCTGCCACATCGCTGTCGATGGTTTTCCATTACTGGAAGTATCCCCAGCAGCAGACACCCGCCGTGCCGTCCTACATGCTTCCCTCCTATGCCATCGTGCTGCCCGAACTGCCGCCCACGACATTTGACTGGAACAACATGCTGGACAACTACACGGGCACCTACACCGACCTGCAGGCCACAGCGGTAGCCCACTTGATGCGCTACATCGGTCAGGCCGAGGAGATGGACTATACCATCAGTGGCAGCGGCGCATTGGGCAAGGATATCTTGAGGGCTGTCAAATTCTTTGAGTACGACCAGAATGCTCAACTCCTGTTCAAGACCGATGATCTGGGCTACGCCAACTACAGCGATGCTCGGTGGGCGGAACTCATCGTGAATGAGTTGACCGCTGGCCGCCCAATCGTTTATTGTGCCTACGATAACTACACGGGTTCAGGCCATGCCTTCAATGTCGATGGCTATGATGCCGCTACAGGCACCTACCACGTCAATTGGGGATGGAATGGCCGTGGAAACGGCAATTTTGCGTTGAATGCGTTCTCCTATGGCGAGTACACCTTCGGCACTGGACAGCAGATGATTATAGGCATCCAGCCGCCCGAGGGCTACCAGAGCCCGCGCCTCCAGGCCTATCCCAATGTGCTGTCCATGCAGACCTATATCAACACGACCACCACAGCAACAGTCAGCCTCAAGGGCACCAACCTGACCGATGACGTTACGCTCACGCTCAACGATGCCAACGGAGTGTTCAGACTGGACAATACCCACTTGACGCAGCAGCAGGCAGAGGGAAGTGTGGACATCACAGTGACCTATGCACCCACAACCGTCGGCACCCACCAGGCCACCATCGTGTGCACCAGCGACGGCTGCGAGCCCTTAATCGTCACGCTCAATGGCGAGGCTCCGCTCGAGGTATATCAACCCGTGATGCAGCCCGTCAATGAAGCGATGGTGACGCTCACCTCGTTCCGTGCCGACTGGACCGATAAGACCCCGTTGGATAATGTGGCATGTTACACGCTCGAGGTGATGGCTAAACCTGCCTATAGCTTGCTGGTGGAGGCGGACTTCAGCCAACTGCCCCAGATGGCTCCTTCCAACCAAGCATCCCACGCTACCGATTACCTGCCACAGGGTTGGTCTTTCGGCGGCAGTGAATTTAATCTTGAAGGTGGATGCGTGAGCCTGAGACGCAACAGCACCATTACAACCGACGTGCTTGACCTCAAGGGATATGACAAGATGACCATCGAGGTAACTGCCCGAGCCTACGGCTACTATGGCGATGGGTCTGAATTGTATGTCACCACCAGTCAGGGCACACACGAACTCGTGTTCATGTATGCTTATGAAACTAAGACCATTGTCGTTGACTGCGCCGAAGCCGAGCAGGTGGTATTTAAGGCTGGTTATTATCCCATGATTCGTGACATCAAAATTTATGCTGGCGATGCCACCCAGAGCATGGCGCTCAACGCTACCGAGACCGGTGGCACCGATTACCGCCTTGTCGAGGACATCACAACGGGCAAGTCTTGTGTCGTTAGAAATCTGACAGCAGGAGGCTCCTATTTATATAAGGTCAAGGCCCTCTATATCGATGGTACCTGGAGCGAGTGGAGCAATGTCGAGATGGTCACCCTGGCCGATGGTGCTCACAACTATCAGTTGGGCGACGTGAATCACGACAACACGCTTGATGTCAGCGATGTCACGCTGCTCATTGCTTACATCCTGGGCAACGATGTGGACATCTGCACCCGCTGTGCCAACGCCAATGGTGATGACACAATCGATGTCGCAGATGTCACCGCCATGATTGCCATCATCCTGAACAACTGAGATGATTTGTAGTTTATCATGATGTCGACAGAATAGCTTTCCTGTCCTTCAGTTGATTGAAATTCTCAAGGCCGTGGCGACGCAAGATTTTGAGTCTCCACGGCCTTGGTGAGTTGGTGACGATTCCCCGAGATTGGAAAAATGTTATTTGCCAGTGCATTTTTTTTGCAGAATGTTGTAGTTTTATTGTTTTTGGTGTAATTTTGCGATTGAAATTAGCGCTATTGCTGTCGCAATGGCGTTTATTATCAACATTAACCCACTGAAGCTAAGAATTAACTACTTAATATTCAATTATTTATGAGAAGAATCTTACTATGTGCCGCTGTCTTGTTCGCGGCAATTCAGCTTTCAGCTTCTCCCGTTGACCTGAAGTCTGCCCAGAGCAAGGCGCAGAATTTTGTGATGGAGAGGACCTATTCTGGACGTCTGAATGCTCCCCTGAGTGGCGACGTCAAACTCGTTCATGCCGAGATGAACTCCAAAATGCTTGATCGTGCCGTGTATTACATCTTCAACACGAGCAACGGTTATGTGATTGTGTCGGGTGACGACCGTGCCGAGGTAATCCTTGGTTATGGCGATTCCCCCTTGGATTTCAATACGATTCCCTGCAACATGAAGGCTTGGCTGGCTACCTACAAGGAGCAGATCGAGTACCTCCAGGCACACGAGGGCTTGAAGGTCGAGACTCCGTCGATGATGGCTCCCTCGTTGAGGGCAGCAAGTGTCGAGCCGCTGCTCACCGCCCTGTGGGACCAGGAGGCACCCTATTGGAATCAGTGCAAAATCAACAATGTCCAGTGCTTGACGGGATGCCCGGCAACCTCGGCTGCCATGGTTTTCCATTACTGGAAGTATCCCGACTTCGAGACTCCCGAGGTGCCTGCCTACAGGTGCTATCTGAGCACCAGTTACTGGGGTGGCTCCTATGTGAACGTGGCCGCTCTGCCCCCCACGACCTTTGACTGGGACAACATGCGCGACACATACACATCGGGCTACACCACCGAGCAGGCTAACGCCGTGGCCACCCTCATGCGTTACATCGGCCAGGCCGAGCGCATGGATTATGGCAACAGCGCTGCCGGCGGTAGCGGTGTGAGTGTCGACAGTGTAAGCCTCATTGCCGACGCGTTCACCTTCTTCGGCTACGACGAGGAGACCGTGCGCGTGGTCAAGAAGACCAGCGCCTACAGCGGTGGTCAGACCCTTTACACCGATGCCGAGTGGGCTGCCATCATTCAAGAGGAGTTGGAAGAGGGCCGTCCCATCGTGTTCTGCGCTGTCGCCAGTGGATGGGGTGGCGGAGGCCACGCCTTCAATGTCGATGGCTATGACGCTTCGACCAACAAGTATCACATCAACTTCGGCTGGAGTGGAACATCCAATAACTACTATGCGTTGAACGCCTTCAATGGCAACGGCTCGACCTTCAACGTGTACCAGCAGATGGTCATCGGTATCCAGCCCCCCATGAAGACGCCGCGCCTCAAGACCAACAACAGCCTTGTGTCGTTGGAGTGCTACAAGAACCAGACCGCTACGGCCCGCTTCACCCTCACGGGCCGCAACCTGGAGGACAATGTGACCCTGACGCTCAACGATGAGAATGGCGTCTTCATCATTGAGCCCGCCACCATCGTTCCCGATGCCGATGGCAAGATTTCCCAGAATGTAGCCGTTACCTACGCCCCCAAGGCCGAGGGTGACTATTCCGCAACCATCACCTGCAGCACTCCGGGCTGCGAGGATGTCGTGATCTCGATTTCGGGTCACTCCGACTATGAGCTCTATCGTCCAACGATGCTCCCCCTCGATGAGGAGAGCGTGACCAGTACCTCGTTCCGTGCCGACTGGGCTGACAACACCCCTGCCGAGAATGTGATTAGCTACTCGCTTGAGGTGAAAGTGAAGCCCGACGTGAGCCTCCTCACCGAGGCCGACTGGAGCAATGTGCCTCAGGAGAGTGCAAACCATGCAGGCGATGCTGCCAACTACATGCCTGAGGGATGGACCTTCAGCGGTTCTAACCTCTACCTCGATGGCGGTTTCATCTCATCCAACCGCAACTCGGTCATCACGGTCGACTGCGATTTGGCAGGCTATGATAAGGTCAGCATCATTGTCAAGGCTAAGAACTACACTAAGGGCTCTGCAACGACTTTGAGCTTCGCTACCGACGTCGATTCCAAGACCATCACCCTCGCTAAGGAACTGGATACCTATCTTGTTGTCCTCGAGGCTGGTAGTAGTAATAATGTGTTTATTACAACGGGCTATTATCCCGAAATCCAGAGCATCAAGATCTACGGTGGAGAGATTACCGATCCTGAACCCTTCTCCCTCAAGGCTCCCGTCGTGACCGGTGATGCCGACTACCTCTTGATTGAGGGAATCACTCCCGACAAGTCCTATACTGTAACGGGTCTGACTCCCGGGCAGGCTTACCTGTACCGCGTGAAGTCTTACTATGTCAACGGCACCGAGAGTTCTTGGACCGGTAGCAAGGAGGTCATCCTCAAAGAGGCCGCAACCATGCCTGGTGACGTCAATGGCGATCACAGTGTGGATGTGGGCGATGTGACGCTCTTGATCAACAGGGTGCTCAATGGCTCTGAAGTCACTCCCGAGGACCTGGCCATCTATGACCTCAACAACGATAACATGATTGACGTCTCGGATGTCACAATGCTCATCGCCATGGTCTTGGGTGCAACTGAATAATGAGGTAAAACCAGCATTCCAATAAACCCGAAAGGAGTCGGCACAGCGCCGGCTCCTTTCTTGATAGAGCCAACATGGCTTCCATCAAAAGAAACGTTGCGCCCTAGCGTGAGGCTTTGTATAAAAAGTTCTATTAGCGTCCGCTTATAATTGAGAAAGCAAAATAAAGAGATTACAGACCAATCATTGGCATCCTTGCTTGCACAACGGGGCTTTTTACCGGACATTATTAAAAAAAGTTCTTCCCCCGCGTCCTGGCTCAAAAAAAATGTTAAAGCCATGCACAACGATGCAACCTTTCACCATCCAGGCAGTCTAAGAAACAAACAGGAAAAAATCTGTCAAAAAAACTTGAACTTATCGAGAAAAGTTGTATCTTTGCAGATTGAAAACAACTAAGACGCAAGATGAAGCGAATGCTCTACATAGCAGTGTGCCTGTTGGCATTGGGTGGTGCGCACGCCATCCCGATGCCCGACAACTTCTTGCCCCAGCGCGTTGAGACGGCAACAGCCGGACCCGTAGCACAGGGAGCAGAGGGGCGCATCGTCTTCACCGCTGGTAGCAGTGACGCCGCTTTTAACGTCTATTCCATCACTGGCCAGCTCATCAAGGTAGTTCGCGTGAGTGCCGAGCAACGGGCATCGGTCGACTTCCCCAAGGGCTTTTATATCGTCAAGTGCGGTAACCAGTGGTCTCGCAAGGTGGTAGTGCGCTGATGTTGCGTTGCACCCTCTCACGGTTGCAGCCATCTTGTGTGCAAGGTTTGATGCGTGTCAAGGCAATGGGCGTGACTGGTGGTCGCGTCCGTCGTTGTTTTTGGGACGTGAGCAGTAGCGTGACTTAAGGATTATGATTCTCGCAGAATTGTTCCCATATGCCGATCTGGTTTACAACATCCTCATGGTGCTGTATGTCATCACTGTGCTCACGGTGATTATCGTGGTACTTGGCGAAAACCGCAATCCGGTCAAGTCCATCGCATGGGTGCTGGTGCTGGTGCTCCTGCCCGTGCTGGGATTGGTCATTTACCTCATCTTTGGCCGCAGCCTCAAGGGTATGAAACTCATCTCACGCGCCGAGCTGCGTGAGTTGCGGCGCATGAATGTCATCCCCGATAACCGTGAGGTGACCGGGGGCTTTAGCGACGAGTCCCGACAACTCATCTCGTTGGTCAACAAACTGGTGGGTCCGCACTTGTTTGTGGGTAACGACATCAAAGTGTTTACTACAGGACAGGAAAAATTCAATGAACTGCTGCGCGACATCGAGGCCGCTACCGACTACATCCACGTCCAGTACTTCATTATCGAGAACGATGAAGTGGGCAAGCAACTGGTCGAGTTGCTCATGCGCAAGGCGCGTGAGGGCGTGCAGGTGAGGGTGCTGTATGACTACGTGGGCTCCTTCTATGTGCGGTCGCGGGTGCTCAAACGCATGCGTGCCGCCGGTGTCGAGGTGCACCCGTTCCTGGAGTTGACGTTGATGCAGTTCGCCTTCCGCGTCAATTGGCGCAACCACCGCAAGATAGTCGTCATCGACGGCAAGGTGGGTTATGTGGGAGGTATGAATATCGCCAACCGCTATGTCAATGGCGACAAGCATTGGGCCCCCTGGCGCGACACACACCTGCGCATCATCGGCGAGGCCGTGGCGGCATTGGAGTACTCGTTTGCCATCGACTGGAACTACACCACACGCAAGTTGCTCACCAACAATGTGGTCCAGTTCGATACCCCGCAGCCTGCCAGTGAATTTGTCATGCAGATGATGGGCAGCGGTCCCACCAACCGCTGGAACAATATCTCGATTGTCTTTTTAAAGGCGATTACTCTGGCCAAGCGGCAGGTCTTTATTCAGACGCCCTATTTCCTGCCCAGTGACTCCCTGCTCAAGGCTTTGCAGAGTGCGGCACTGGCGGGTGTTGACGTGCGGCTGATGATTCCTCGCCGCCCCGACTCAACCATGCTGAGGCTGGCCACGGGATCCTACATCAAGGAGTGCATGCTGTCGGGCATCAAGATTTATTTCTATGAACCCACGGTCATGCATGCCAAGGTGGTCATCATCGACGACGAGTTTGTCACGACGGGTTCCACCAACTTCGACTTCCGCAGCTTCGAGCACAACTTTGAGTTCAATGCGCTGGTCTACAGCAAGGCCTTCAACCAGCAGATGAAGGAAATCTTCGAGAACGACATGCGGCAGTGCACCCGATTAGCCCTGAGCAAGTGGAAACAGCGCCCACTCATGCAGAAGGCCCTCGAATCCATCGTCCGCCTCATCAGCCCCATCCTGTAAACACTTCATTTCATCATGATATCTTTCCCTAACGCCAAAATCAATCTGGGCTTGAACATTGTGGAACGTCGCCCCGATGGCTACCACAATATCGAGACCGTCTTTTACCCTGTCCCTCTCACCGATGTGCTGGAGATTGTGCCTGCCAATGGCTGCGACACGGCGCTCACCTGCCATGGTAACGCAGTCGATTGTCCGGTCGAGAAGAACCTGGTCATGCGTGCCTACCGCCTCATGCAGCAACGATTTGACCTGCCACAGGTCGAGATGCACCTCTACAAGCACATCCCCGATGGTGCGGGGTTGGGTGGCGGTTCCAGCGATGCGGCCCACGCGATGGTGATGCTCAACAAGATGTTTGACCTGCAGGTCACCGACGCCGAGTTGGCCGCCATGGCCGCCACACTGGGTGCCGACTGCGCATTCTTCATCTACAACCGCCCCATGATGGCCACGGGCATCGGCGACGTGCTGTCGCCGGTCGAGGTGAACTTGAGCGGCAAGACCCTGCTGCTGGTCAAGTCCGCAGTGGGCGTGGACACCCGTACGGCCTACAGCCGCGTCACCCCTCATGCGCGGGCCAGTAGCCTGTCAGACACCATCAAACTGCCGGTGGCAGCATGGGATGGGTTGCTGATCAACGACTTTGAGGTGAGCGTGTTTGCCGCGTTGCCGCAATTGTGGCTCATCAAGGCCCAGTTGTTAGATGCGGGGGCGCAATATGCGGCAATGTCGGGCTCGGGCTCAACCGTTTTCGGTATTTTTGATGATGACAAACTGGCAGAAGCCGCGGCTGACACTTTTGCCGATTGTGCCACCTTTGTCCTGCATCTGTGACATGGGGGGCTTGGAGTGGTTTTTGCAGGTTTTGATAGGGTAAAACCAATTATAACTCAACAACACAATATGTCCAAGAAGAACAAGAAGAATCAGAACGAGGAGGCCCAGGCCTTGAAGGACGAGTCCCTCAACGAGGAAAACAATATGGAACAGCAGCCCCAGGAGCAGGCCAAGGAGAAGGAACTCGATCCAGCAGAGAGGATTGCACAACTCGAGCAGCAACTCGAGCACGAGAAGAAGGAATACCTTTACCTCATGGCCGACATGGATAACTTCCGCAAGCGCACGCTCAAGGAGAAGGCCGACCTTATCAAGAACGGTGCCGAGAGTGCCATGCGTGACCTCTTGCCCGTGGTCGACGACCTGGAGCGCGCCCTCGACGCCATCAACAAGGGCGGTGACCTCGACAGCCTCAAGGAGGGTGTTGACCTCATTTACAACAAGTTTGTGAAATACCTCGAGAGTCAGCATGTCACGCCCATCGACTCTACAGGCAAGGACTTTGATACCGATGTGCACGAGGCGGTGACCATGTACCCTGCACCTGACCCCTCGATGAAGGGGAAGGTCATCGACACGACCATCAAGGGCTACATGATCAATGACAAGGTGCTGCGCCACGCCAAGGTGGTCGTTGGCAACTAAATTAATTACTAGAAACTAGGGACTAGAAACTAAAGGGAAAAAACATGGCTCAAAAGAGAGATTACTATGAGGTGCTTGGCGTCGACAAGAACGCCACTGCCGATGACCTGAAAAAGGCCTATCGCAAGCTGGCCATACAATACCACCCCGACAAGCAGCAGGGCAAGAGCGATGCCGAGAAAAAAGCCGCCGAGGAGAAGTTCAAGGAGGCGGCCGAAGCCTATAACGTGCTCAGCGACCCCGACAAGCGCGCCCGCTATGACCAGTTTGGTTTTGCCGGCGAGCAGATGGAGGGTGGCGGCTTTGGCGGCAGCATGTCGATGGAGGACATCCTGCGACAGTTTGGTGACCTGTTTGGTGGCGGCTTTGGTGGATTTGGTGGTTTTGGAGACTTCTTTGGTGGCGGCGGAGGACAGGCGCAGCGCGTGAAGCGCGGCAGCGATCTGCGCGTTCGCGTCAAGATGAGCCTCAACGAGATTGCCAAGGGGACCGAGAAGAAACTGCGCATCCCGCGCATGAAGTCCTGCGACCATTGCCACGGCACGGGAGCCAAGGACGGCACGGCTCTCGAAACCTGTCCCACCTGCCAGGGTAGTGGTGTGGAAGTGCGCATGCAGCGCACCATGTTCGGCACCATGCAGTCCCAGAGCGTGTGCCACACCTGTGGCGGCAGTGGCAAGCGCATCAAGGAGACTTGCCCGCATTGCTCCGGCAAGGGCCTCGTGCGCAAGGAGGACGTGGTGAGCATCAGCATCCCCGCCGGTGTGGCCGATGGCATGACCCTGCGCATGGGCCGTCAAGGCAACGATGCCCCAGGTGGCGGCGTGCCTGGAGACCTGCTCGTGGTTATCGAGGAGGTGCGCGACGCACAACTCACGCGCGACGGCGATGACCTCATCTATAACCTCATGCTCGACATCCCCACGGCGGTGCTCGGCGGCAAGGTCGATGTGCCCACCGTCGATGGCAAGGCGCGCGTCACCATCAAGCCAGGCACTCAGCCCGGCAGCATCCTGCGCCTGCGCGGCAAGGGGTTGCCATCGCCCGAGCGTTACGGCACCGGCGACCTGCTCATCAACGTCATGGTCTATATGCCCGAGAAGCTCAACGACAAGGAGAAAGAGGCCATCACCATGCTCCAGAACGCTGGCGAGCACGTCAAGCCCTCCGACGGCGACAAGAGCCGCATCTTCTCCCGTCTGCGCCACATCTTTGATTAATACCAAGATGTCTATAATATCTGTTATCTTTTATCTTTTATCTTTAATCTGAAAGAAATGTCCCATCGCCCACACGACCACCGAGTGCCCCGCAACGATGACAAGGCCATCGTTCGCGAGGTGAGGCAGCCCGCCAAGCTGCTCGAGTTTGTAATGAAGACCCTTGACGGCATCAGCCGCAACAAGGCCAAGTCCATCCTCGCTCATGGCGGGGTAACCGTTGATGAGCGCATCCAGACCCACGTCGATTTTCCGCTTGACGAGGGCAGCGTGGTCAAGATACGCCGCCATGCACGGCCATCGGGGATGACCAGCCCGCACTACCGCATTGTCTATGAGGACCGTTGGATTGTCGTCGTCGACAAGCAGCAAGGTGTCCTCTCGATGCCCGTGGGTGCCGGTAGCCTCAACATGAAGTCGCTGCTCGACCGCCACTTTGCCGAGACACGTCAGCGCTGCTCTGCCCATGTCGTGCACCGCTTGGATGCACGCACATCGGGCCTCATGGTCTATGCCAAGAGTGTTGACGTCCAGCAGCAGATGACCCAGGACTGGCACAGCACCATCATCGACCGCCGCTATGTCGCTGTGGTCGACGGCATCATGGAGAATCCACAGGGCAGGGTAGAGAGTTGGCTCCACGACACCGACCGTATGGTTGTCGTGAGCAGTCCCGTGGACGATGGCGGCAAGTGGGCCGCTACCGAGTGGGAACTGGTGGAACAAGGCCCCGAGCGTGCCTTGCTGTTCCTGCACCTGCTCACAGGCCGCAAGAACCAGATCCGCGTACACATGGCCGACATCGGGCATCCTGTGGTGGGTGACGGTAAGTACGGCCGCCAGGACGACCCTGGCAACCGCATGTGCCTGCACGCTTTCCGCCTGGCTTTCCACCATCCTGTGACGGGCGAGCCCCTCTACTTCGAGACCCCCATCCCGCGCTACTTCGGCACCGCGCTCCACAAATCTACCGATTGACATCAACATTAGGAAAACAATAAGTACAATAAATACAATCTGCTGTATATCAGATATTTGTATTTATTGTACTTATCGTTTTCTTTTTGAACGACTCGGCTGGTTACAGCGGGTTTTGTCGTTAGAATGGGGGGATGGCATCGGGACCGGTACCGGGTATGTCCTTACTTGGGATGGTGTCCTCGCCACGCTGCTGGCGCAGGCGCTTGATATAGGCCAGTTCGTTGATGGCATAGTCGGCGTTCTCTTCCTCATCGAGCATCTGGGTGAAGATTTTTTCGGCCTTGTCCAGGTCATTAAACTCGATGTAGGAGTAGGCACGGCGGCGCCTCAGGAAGTTGATGAAGTCCTTGATGTTGTCGGGCAGTTCATCTTCACCAAAGTTGTTCTTCACCTCTTCCATGATGCCCTCGGTGTAGTTGAACAGGCGCAGGTCCTTGCTGTTGGCCATGGTGTTGACCAGTTCCATCGTGTGGCGGATGTTGCCGTCGCTGGCCATCAGGTCAAGGTAGTAGAATGCCTGCTTGTACAGCCCCAGGTCATTGTAGCAAAAGCCCAACTTGTAGGCCACCTCCATGAAGATGCGCTTGTGCTCGGCACTCATTTCAAAGAAATTGGCCCTGAAACTGTTGAACACGTTCTCCAGGTGCAGGATGGCCTCATAGTAGCGCTCAGCCAGGAACAACTGCTGGCCCCAATAGAGATTGTAGGCGACATCGGCCACATTCACCTGGCTCAGCATCTGCTGCTCCTCGGTCAGTTCATTGGCCTCTCCGTTGCGCAGCTTGAGTTGGGCGTCGGTCCACATGTATTCAAATTCACTTTGACGCTGATGGTCATCGTTGCGGTCAAGCGCGATGAGCAGGCTCACGCTCCGAGGCTGGCGACCCTCGTTGCTCAGCGAGTTCATGCGGCTGGCATTGCGGGGCACCTGGGTGACAGTAACACGTGTGTAGATCGAGTGGTCGTCCTCACCCTCGGCAGTCAAGGCCACCGTGAGCAGGCGCGGCTGCTGGTCACGACCCTGCTTGTAGTGCAGGTCAAGCAAGGCATAGTCACGCACCAGGCGCGCATCTCTTCCCTCGCCCTCGACCAGTGCGCGGCGCAGGTCATAACTGCTGATGGCCTCCTCTTTGTCCACACGCTGCTGCCCGCTCACGGTGTTCACCGTCATGAACAGCAATTGCGACTCGGGCAGCGGCATCACGTTCGAGAGCAACTGTGACAGCGGCAAGGTCTCCGTGCCATTGGTGAGGCTCAAGGCGCTGGTGTCCATCTGGTGCTTCATCTCCATGTGGCGCAGCATGTACATCTCGCGGTGATGCTTGTACACCTCGCTCTCCAGGTCCGACGTGTCATAGTCCTTGCACGTCGACACTGCTTCGTCAAAGTCGTGCAGCCACTCACGCTGGAAGTGGAATGCCGCCTTCAGTTCATGAGTCAGGTTGTCGGCATCCACATGGTTGTTAAAGAACGACATGTGCACGTCAATCTCGTGTTTCTCGTGGTCAAGGGTGTAGAAAAATTTGAACAGGATGTTGCTGTTGTTGCGTTCATTGCACTTGGAGCGCACCAGTGCCAACTGGTGAAGTGGGGCCGATGCCATGCAAGGAAAAGTCACCTCCATGCAGTCATCCTGCTGGCGTATCGAAGCAACAAAGTTTCCTGCTTGGAACTCAAATGTGTAGACGGTTGACTTCTCCTCCTTCTCAACCGTGTAATGACAATTGTTGGCCTTGAGGTATTCCTCAAGGTCCGCTGCTACCGATTTCTGTTTCTTCCTAATGATGCGCATAATGTGATAGATGTGTTTAATGGGTCAAAAATGGGTAAAATGTATTCTTTTCCTGCAATTATCGTGCCAACCGAACGCCATGATGCTTGCATCGATGGCTGATGTGCCGCCGATAATATCCAATTATCGTGCCAATGTGGGAAATGTGCCGCCAAAGTAGCGACGCTGCAGGTTCAGGTAGGACGCTGTGTCGAGTTTCACCTGGCGGTGCCACTGGTTGAGGCTGTCACGCAGGCTCTGGCGATGCTTCGACACCATCCATGACTGGAACTGCGACAGGCTGATGGCCACCGAGCGGTCCAGGTTGGGCAGGCGGGATGCCATCGCACGGGCTATCGATCGGTTAACGACGGTGTAGCGGATTTCCCCAGACGACACCATCATCATCAGTTGCTCAGGACCATACAGCTCATCTACGTGGACATAGATTGTGTCACCAATCTCGCGGCTCAGGCTCGCGATGCGCTGCACCATGGGCGAACCCTTCACCACCCACACGGTGTCTCCTGCCAGGTCCAACTGTGAGCGGATGGCGCGGCTGTCGCGGCGCTGCACGAGCACCTGCTGGTCGATGTAGATGGGTTCGGTGAAGGTTAAACGGGATGTGTCGCCGGCTGTCATCGGGAACTGGGCCACTACCACGTCAAAACGGCCGTCCTCAAGGCCCGATAGCGCCTTCTCGAGCGTCACCACGGGGTGGAACTTCATCGGGCAGCCCGCCTGGGATGAGATGAGCCGCAACAGGTCATAGTTGTAGCCCCCCAGTGTGTCGTCATAGGTGTAATAGGTCACCGGTGAGTACTCGATGGCAATGTCGAGCGTGTCACCGCCACTGGGTTGTGACGCGACATTGCCCACAGGCCTGTCACACAGGCTCAAGGCAAACATGCACCCCACCACCACAGCGAGTAGGGCCATGTAGAGTATCATCTGCCCGCGTCGGGCTGGTTGTCGTTGTCTCATCATTGCCATCGGTCATTGTCTATCGGGACTGCAAAGTTACAAAACATTCCCCTTTCACGCAACACTGCCGGCCCCAATCCTTGGAGCCGGCAGCCTATAATCCCCTATAGAAACTATAGTCACTATAGCATCTATTAATTATTATCTATTATCTATTATCTCTTGTTATACTCCTCGAGTGCCTTCTCGAGCACCACCAGAGCGCGCTTCAGGTCGTCGATCTTGAGCACATAGGCCATGCGCACCTCGTCCTTGCCCAGGCCCTTGGTGGCATAGAAACCGCTCGCGGGAGCCATCATCACCGTCTCGCCCTCGTAGTTGAACTCCTCAAGGCACCAGCGGCAAAAGTCGTCGATGTCTTTCACCGGCAACTTGGCAACGGTGTAGAAGGCACCCATGGGCATCGGGCTAAAGACGCCGGGAATCTTGTTCAAACCCTCGACCAGGCAGTTGCGGCGGGCGATGTACTCGTCATACACGGCCTTGTGATAGGCCT
>ERZ842401.3340-NODE-3340-length-20065-cov-5.198351_pt1 | contig 20065 bp, 18 predicted proteins | sample MGYA00521270_ERZ842401 | MGnify/ENA primary metagenome ERZ842401 (study PRJEB31892, sample SAMEA3878208) | bioreactor metagenome | biome: Moose rumen | place: Sweden | collected 2011-10 | study: EMG produced TPA metagenomics assembly of the PRJEB12797 data set... | reverse complement strand
ATTTTATTCAAACTATTTCAATCATCATCAGAAGGCTCTCTGCGACGAGCTATATGCAAGGCTCGGCGAGGGCTTTCATTTTATTGAGACTGAGCCTATCGAGGATTTCAGGGCTAAGATGGGGGGGGGGCAAGTTTTATTTATGGCCTGCAGAATGTGAACACGATAAGGAGCAAAACGAATTAATAAAAAGTAATCCCAAAATTTTAAATTTTCCGTTTAATGCCAAAGGTCACGGCTCTTCAATGTATGGAATATGTTTCCCGTATTTTCTGACGATGAGCAATCAAGAAATAAAATTATTTCACGAGAAAATTATTCAGATAAATAAATTATATTTTGCGTTTAAATTAATCCCGTTTAAAAATTTTGCGTTTGAATTTCCGTTTTATGTTGTAAAAAGATTTATGTCACGTATATCGCGGATTATGTTAAAGCTCTTGCGGAGATAAATATTATTTAAATCACGCATTATTACGAATTTTCACAAAATAAAGTCCTGATAATATTAAAAAAATTTTTTTGTTCAGGAGGCTTGTTATTTATGAAAAAATTTTCTGCTTTAGTCCTGATGTTCGTTTTAATATTTTCCGGCATCGCAATCGCAGCACCTTACACGATCACAGTTACTCATATTGTTGATGAAAATCATTCCTGGCATAAGGCTTCATTATTTTTTAAAGAACAAATAGAAAAACGTTCAGAGGGAAAAATTGAAGTTAAAATTTATCCAAATAGCCAGCTCGGAAACGAGATCGACACGATCCAATCAGCTTTAACCGGTGGCGGAGTCGATGTAGTAATTACTGGTGAATCAATGATGACATATGTGCCTGAACTCGGAATTTTAGGTGTGCCTTATCTGATGACCAGTGATGCCCATGTCGAAAAAGTTGCGGGCGGTGAAATTGGTAAAGAAATCGAAAATTTAATGTTAATGGACGGTGCAGGCTTTAGATGTTTGGCGTATTTCGTCAGAGGCCCGCGCGATGTTACAGCTAATAAAGCTATTAGAACCCCGGACGATATTAAAGGCGTAATAATTCGTACACCAGCTTCAACGATAACTGTAGCAACTTTCGAAGCTTTCGGAGCTAAACCTACACCGATGGCATTCGCAGAAGTTTTCACGAGCTTGCAGAGCGGAACTATTCAAGGCCAGGAGAACCCGTTAGCGATGATTAAATCAGGAAATTTATACGAAGTTCAAAAATATTTATGCAAGACTGAACATTTAAGGACCTGGTTATATTTCGCAATGGCTGAACAGAGTTTCCAGAATTTGCCGGCAGATTTGCAAAAAATCGTTTTAGAAGTCGGAAAAGAAATGCAGGCATATGAACATAAATTATTTTTAGAGGACGAGGCCGAGCTGGAAGGGTTTTTAAAATCCAAAGGAATGGAAATTATTAACGATGTCGATCAGGCAGCCTTCGCAAAATTAGCAAATGACGCAATGCAAAAATTAATGGAAGGCGAATATAAATATTTAAGGCCGTTATATGACAAAATTAAAGCTGTCGAATAAATTTAAAAATTAAAATTCTCCCGGTTGTAAAAAAATTATGGCCGGGAATTTTTTTATATTTATGTTCAGGAGGATTTTATAACTCATGAAAATATTAACTAAAATTTATTACTGGTTAATCTCATTTGTTGCAGTAATAGGGATGATTGGATATATTGCAGCCGTTGTGATTCAAGTTTTCAGCCGTACATTTTTGCCTGTAGTTCCGTCATGGACTGAGGAGGCAGCGAGATATTTATTTATATATTCTGTTGCGGTTGGGGCTGGGGCGGTCTCATTAAAAGATGAATACGCGCGGGTTGTTATTATAACGTCAAAATTTTCGGAAGGGTTTAAAAAATTTTATGAAGTATTAATTTGCGTGATGTTAATAATTTTTGATGTATATCTTGCATATTATTCAGTTCCAAAATTTGTATTTTTGCGTTTCAGAATGGTATCTACTGCAATGCAGCTCCCAATGCAATGGATTAATTTTTCAGTTTTGTTATTCGTAATATTGCAGGCTGTTTCATATGTGATGCGAATAATTTTATTATTGTCTGGGACTGATTCAAAAATTTTATTAGCCAGCTCCGAAGAGGAAAATTTTGGAAATGTAGATGTTGAGGAGGTAGCAGAATAAATGAGTGTAGCAGTATTATTTGTGAGCTTCGTAATATTTTTATTTTTCGGAGTTCCGGTTGCTTATTGTTTGGGAGTTTCGTCACTTTTATATTTTTTGCTTGAAAATATGCCTCTTGTAACATTTGCGCAGAGATTTTTTTCAGGTTTAGATTCGTTTACGCTGTTATGTATACCTGGTTTTATGTTAGCTGGAAATTTAATGAACACCGGGGGCATAACGTATCAAATAGTAAGATTTTGCGATAAAGTTATCGGACATATTCGCGGAGGTTTGGGGCTTGCAAATATAGGAGCTTCGATGATTTTCGCCGGAGTATCGGGGACGGCTGCTGCGGATGCTGCTTCGCTTGGAGGGATTTTAATTCCAGCGATGGTAAAAGACGGCTATGATTCAGATTATTCTGTAGCTGTTACGGCTGCTTCGTCTTGTATTGGTCCGATTATTCCGCCTTCAGTTCCGATGATAATGGCCGGGACTTTGACGGGGATTTCAGTTTCAAAAATGTTTGTTGCCGGAGTTATTCCGGGGATATTAATGGGCGTTGGGATGATGATCGTAGCTTATATTATTTCGGTGAAGCACAATTATCCAAAAAATGAAAAGCGCGCGACATTACGGGAAATTTTATCGAGCGGACGTGAAGCATTTTGGGCGTTATTGATGATGTTCATAATTTTGGCTGGAATTTTAACGGGAATTGTTACGCCAACGGAAGCTTCTGTAATTGCGGTGTTATATGCGTTATTCGTAGGATTTTTTATTTACCGTGAATTAAATATAACGAAGGCACTCGCAGTAATTCGTGATTCGATGGTCGGAGCAGCTGGAATAATGGTGCTTGTAGGATTTGCAAACGTATTTGCGTACGTATTAACAAAAGAGCAGATCCCAACGATGATCGCAAATTGGATTTTGTCAATTACGAGAAATAAATTTATTATATTGCTCATTATAAATATATTTTTATTATTTGTTGGATGTTTTATGGAGACGATTGCTGCATTAACGATTTTATTCCCGGTTTTACTGCCTGTTGTGACATCGATCGGAGTAAGCCCGATTCAATTCGGAGTAATGTGCGTTTTAAATTTAGTAATTGGTTTAACAACTCCGCCGGTTGGAGTATGTTTATTTATAACGAGTTCGATCGGAAAAATTTCAATTGCGAGGGCGACAAAAGCAATAACACCGTTTTTAATTTGTAATTTTATAGTTTTGTTATTAGTTACGTATGTTCCGCCTGTAACGTTATGGCTTGTTAATTTGCTGTACGGAATTTAAAAATTTATATTTGGCGTTAAAATTTATGTTTAGTTATATATGATTGAGTTTTAAATTGTTTTAAATTATTGAGATTCATTGAAATTCGTAAATTAAAAAAAAACTTCATGGCCTGTTAAAAAAATTAAAAAATTTTCGGAGGTGTAATTCAAATTATGAAAGCTGTTCAAATCGTGAAGCCAAATGAATTAAAAATTATTGACATGCCAAAACCTGCGATCGACCAGGAAAATAACGTGCTCGTTAAAATTAAAGCGTCCGGGATTTGCGGTTCAGATGTCGGAATTTATCACGGAACTAACGCCGCTGCTACATATCCAAGAGTTATAGGACATGAGATCGTCGGCGAAATTGTTGAGGTCGGCCCAAACGTCAAAAATAAAAAACTCGGAGACCGCGTAATAATTGATCAGGTTACTGCCTGCGGTGAATGTTATGCCTGTAAAAAACACCGTCCGAATGTTTGCCATAATTTAAAAGTTCGTGGCGTTCATATTGATGGAGGTTACCGCGAATTTATGGCCGTCCCTGAAGATGATTGTTATTTACTGCCGGATTTTCTCGAATATAAAGATGCCGTAATGATCGAACCTACAACAATAGCTGTTCAAGCTTGCAGCCGTGCTCAACTCGAAAGTGAAGATGACGTAATGATAATTGGCGCAGGAGCTTTGGGCAGCAGTTTATTGCGGATCGTGAGATTATTTAATCCGCATAAAATTATTATGGCCGATATTGATCAGGTAAAACTGGAAGAAGCTTTAAAGAATGGTGCGACGGATATTATAAATTCCCGTGAAGAGGACATTGTGAACCGCGCAAAAGAAATTACTGGAGGTTACGGTCCAACTGTTACGATTGATGCAGCCTGCGTAAAAGGAAGTTTATTGAACGCGTGCAAAGCTGCCGGAAATGCTACACGGGTTATAACGATGGGGTTCAGCATTGCTCCGGATGAAATTAATCAATTTGTGATAACGTCCAAAGAATTAGATATACGCGGAAGCCGTTTGCAAAATAGAAAATTTGCCGAAGTAATAAAGCTCGTGAACGAACATAAAGTAAATTTAAACGGAGCTGTTTCGCATACATTTAATTTTATGGATGCTCAAAAAGCTTTTGATTTTGTTGACAGCCATGACCCATCGATCAGAAAAATTTCATTATTGTTTGATTAAGTTTTAATTTAAGTTTTAATTTAAATTTTAATTTAGAAAATTCGTTTATCCCTTCGGTTAAAAAATTTTGATCGGGGGGATTTTTTATGATAAAATCTGCGAGCTTATGATTTAAATTTGGGGGTTGACAAAATAAAATGAATATGCTTAAATCATCTCATCTCATCTCATCTCATCTCATCTCATCATATAATTATGTCCTTTTAAAGGATTTAGCACGGAAATTAAAAAACAAAATCAAATTTAAAGTAAAAGCAAAAATAAAAAAGTATTCGGCTTCGTTCAGGCTTTTATTTGGGCTTCCGCTTAAAAAGAAATTAGACAAAATTCAATTTGAAATACATTTGGCCGAACATTGTAATTTAAATTGCGCTGGCTGTAATCATTTCTCACCATTGGCAAAAAATGAGCTGGTTGATGTTCAGGAATTTAAACGGGATATCGAACGCATGGGAATATTATTTAAACATGACTGCAAAAGAATTTTTTTACTTGGCGGAGAGCCTTTATTACACCCTGAAATTATTAATCTAATGAAAATAGCACGGGATAATTTTCCAAACACTGATATATATATTTATACTAACGGGATTTTATTGCCGGCACAGAGTGAAAATTTTTGGCGCGGATGCCATGACAATAATATTAATTTGATGATCTCAAGATACCCGATTAAACTCGATACAGAAAAAATTAAGAACATGGCCGAACGATTTAAAATAAAAATTTTTTGGTCGTCAGCTCCAGACGGTGCGCTTAATGATTCTTCGTTTATTGTCAGTCCAATAGATTTAAATGGGAACGGAAATATTAAAAAGAGCTTTGCAAATTGTTACGAATCGAATTCATGCATAACTTTAAGTCACGGAAAATTATATACATGTGTATTCGCTGCGCATGTGCACCATTTTAATGAAAAGTTCGGTTTAAATATTCTAATTACGAAAGATGATTATATAAATATTTATAAAGAAACCGACGGCAATGAAATATTAAAAAAATTGAATAATCCGATCCCTGCATGTAAATATTGTTCTGGTGGTAGATTTTCGAAAAGCTCCCGCAAAATAAAATGGCATCACTCAGAATATAATATAAACGAATATTTATAAAAAAATCCCGTTCAGAATACTTATTTATTTATTTATTTAATTATTTTTTATGTGTAAACTGGACGGGAAATTTAAATTTTCAAATTATTTTTGTGTGATCGCGTTTTTAATTTCATGTACATATTCTCCGACATATTCAGGGGAATTTTTGCCGTGTTGCTCAATAATTTTTATGATCGCCGAGCCTATTATTACGCCGTCTGCAATTTTTGAAATATTTTGAGCCTGTTCAGCCGTCGAAATTCCAAAACCTACAGCACACGGAATATTTGTATTTTCGCGGATAATTTTTATAATTTTTCCCAGATCAGTATTAATTTTATTTCGCACACCCGTAACACCTAAACTCGAAACTAAATATATAAATCCTTCAGCTTCACGAGCAATTTTTATAATTCTGTTATCTGAACTCGGGGCGATCATCGAAATTAATTTAATATTATATTTTTTGCAGGCCGGTAAAAATTCTCCACGCTCCTCAAACGGAACATCAGGCAAAATTATCCCGTCAATTCCGATTTTATTGCATTCATACATAAATTTTTCTGTTCCATATGAAAATATTACATTTGCATACGTCATAAATATTAAAGGAATCTCAATTTTATATTTTCCTCGCAAAATTTTAACCATCTCAAAAATTTTATTTGTCGTTGTTCCATTTTTTAAAGCCTTAACGCTGGCATTTTGAATCACAGGACCTTCAGCTACAGGATCAGAAAAAGGAATTCCCAACTCAATTATCTCCGCTCCGTTCTTAACGCATTCGATCACGTTATTTATAGTCGTATCAATATCAGGATATCCGCACGTTATAAACGGAATAAAAATTTTATTTGCTCCTGAAAATGTTTCATCAATCGTCATTTATATTTTCACCTCTGTATCTCGCAACCGATGCGCAATCTTTATCGCCGCGCCCTGAAATAGTTATCACGATAATTTTATTTTTATTTTTATTTTCTCCAGCTATTTTTATAGCATGTGCTACTGCATGAGCTGACTCGATCGCCGGGATTATTCCTTCTGTGCGCGATAAATATTCAAATGCTTTCACTGCTTCCTCATCTGTAATTGCAACATATTCAGCCCGTTTTATATCATGTAAATATGCATGTTCCGGACCAATTCCAGGATAATCAAGCCCCGCAGAAATCGAATACACCGGAGCTATTTGCCCAAATTCATTTTGACAAAAATATGATTTCATTCCGTGAAAAATTCCAAGCTTCCCTGTCGAAATTGTCGCAGCCGTCTCAAATGTTTCAACACCACGCCCCGCAGCCTCGCAACCAATTAATTTAACTTCAGGATCATTTATGAAATTATAAAAACTACCGATGGCATTCGAACCGCCCCCAACGCACGCAATTATTACATCAGGTAATTTATTTTCAAGCTTTAAAATTTGTTCTTTGATCTCCCGTGAAATAACGCTCTGAAAATCCCGGACTATTACGGGAAACGGATGAGGCCCCATCACTGAACCTAAACAATAATGTGTGTCGTCAAATCTAGCACTCCATTCGCGCATCGCTTCGGAAACAGCATCCTTTAATGTCCCTGTTCCAGTTTTAACGCTCTTCACTTCCGCTCCCAATAATTTCATGCGATATACATTTAATTTTTGTCTGAAAATATCCTCTTCTCCCATAAATATTACACATTCCATATTCATTAAAGCTGCTGCCGTTGCTGTTGCGACTCCGTGCTGTCCTGCTCCTGTTTCTGCTATTAAACGAGTTTTGCCCATTTTTTTCGCGAGTAATGCCTGACCTAAAACATTATTAATTTTGTGCGCTCCAGTGTGATTCAAATCCTCACGCTTTAAATAAATTTTTGCTCCGCCCAAATCACGAGACATCTTTTCTGCATAATACAATCTCGAAGGACGGCCGGCGTATTCGTTCAATAAATAATTTAATTCTGATTTAAAATTCTCATCGTCCTTATAAAAATTATATGCTCGCTCTAATTCGTTTACTGCATTCATTAAAGTTTCTGGAATATACTGCCCTCCGTGAATGCCAAATCTTCCATTTAAATTGGTCATGATATTTAAATTTTTTCTCCCCTTACTGCCTCAATAAATTTATACATACTCTCATAATTTTTTAATCCATCGAGTTCAATTCCTGAACTTACATCAACCGCATAAGGATTTAATAATTTAACTGCATGGCCGACATTTTCAGGATTTAAACCGCCAGCCAAAAAATATTTACGAGATATATTATTTAAATTTAAAATTTCCCAGTCGAATAATTTCCCAGTTCCTGCGCCGGAATCTATTAAAATATAATCCGCACTGCTCTCAGCTGAATTTAAAATATTATTTTTATTTTTATTATCAATCGTGAACGCCTTTATAATTTTTTTATCTTGATTAATTAATTTTCGCAATTCATAAATATATTTTTCGCTCTCATTTCCGTGAAGCTGTATCAAATCAATAATATTATTATTCGCAATTTCAGAAATAATTTTTATATTCTCGTCAACAAATATTCCAACTGATAAAATTTCAGGCGATAAAATTTTTTTTAATTCAAATGCTTTTACAGGGTCGATAAATCTTTTACTAGACTTCGCAAATACAAAACCAATATACTCAGGCTTTAAAATATTTACCGCTTCAATATCTTTTTTACGAGTTAAACCGCAAAATTTTATTTTCGTCATAATCATAATTTAGATTTTAATTCAGATAATTTTAATTTTTTGTCTTCAGCACGCATTAAAATTTCTCCGATTAAAACCCCGTCTGCTCCAGCATCATAAATTTTTTTTACGTCATCAGAATTTTTTACGCCACTCTCTGAAACAAATAAAATATTTTCCGGAATTAATTTGCCCAGCTTTATAAAATTATTCATGTCTACACTAAAATTTTTTAAATTCCTATTGTTTACGCCTATGATCCGCGCTCCTGAATTTAAGGCCGTTTTAATTTCGTTTTCATCGTGAACTTCAACCAATGCAGATAACCCTAATTTATCGCAGATGTTTATATAATCTCTCAATTTTTCACCGTCCAAAATCGCACAAATTAACAAAATACCGGACGCTCCTAAAATTTTAGCTTCGTAAATCATATACTCATCAATTACAAAATCTTTTCTTAAAGTCGGAATATTTACATTTTGCGAAATTTCAAATAAATACTTGTCATCACCCAAAAATAAATTTGGTTCCGTCAAAACTGAAATACAATCAGCCCCAGCTCCCTCGTAATCTTTAGCAATCTGCAAATAATTAAATTCAGGATCAATTAAACCTTTTGATGGTGAAGCCTTTTTACATTCGCAAATAAAACTTAATCCAGACTTTTTTAACGCGCGTTCAAATTTAAAATCTTCATCACAAATTAACTCCGCCCGATTTCGTATTTCATCGAGCGAAATTCTTTTTAATGACTCGTTCACGCGCATTCTCGCAAAGTCCGCCAGCTCATTTAAAATATTTATGTTGCTCATTTGCTCAACTTTATAAATTTATCCAGCGTGTTTAATGCCTCTCCTGAATCTATAATTTCACCAGCCAATTTAACGCCAGATTTAAAATTTTCAGCTTTACCACCAATATATAACGCAGCACCAGCATTCAATAAAACAGTGTTACGCTTCGCAGATTTTTCACCGTTCAAAATTGATAAAGTTATCTCAGCATTTTCAGCAGGACTTCCGCCAATTAATTCGCTTTTACTGCAAGTCTCAAAACCAAAATTTTCAGGACTGATAACATAACTTTTAAACCAGCCGTCTTTTATTTCACAAATTTTTGTCGCCGAACTCATAGAAATTTCATCAAGCTTATCCATTCCATAAACAACCATACCGCGTTTAACTCCCAAATTTGAAAGCACTTGCGCTAACGGCTCAATTAAATATTCATCGTACACTCCTAAAATTTGCATTTGGGGGCTTGCTGGATTCGTTAAAGGCCCAAGAATATTAAATACTGTCCTGAATCCTAATTCTTTACGAATTGATCCGACATATTTCATCGAAGCGTGATATTTTTGAGCGAAGAAAAAACATATTCCAATTTTATTTACTAGTTCAATGCATTTTTCCGGAGACTGTTCAATGTTTACGCCTAATGCTTCAAGACAATCAGCTGTACCGCATTTTGATGATGCTGCCCTGTTTCCGTGTTTCGCAATTTTCACGCCACCAGCTGCCGCAACCAATGCGGATGTCGTCGAAATATTAAAACTGTGAGCATTATCTCCGCCAGTCCCAACAATTTCCATTACTTCGCAATTAAATTTTACTTTCGTTGCATGTTCCCTCATGGCCGCAGCACACCCGGAAATTTCGTCTATTGTTTCAGCTTTTGCGCTTTTTGTTGAGAGTGCTGATAAAAATGCCGCGTTCTGAACTTGAGATGTTTCACCGGACATTATTTCATTCATGACGGTGTATGCTTCGTTATAATTTAAATCTTGTTTGCTTACAATTTTCGCGATGGCTTCTTTTATCATAATTTTAAAATCCTCCGATTTAATCAGCCGGAACATAAAAAATAAAAAAAATCGCCCCGACAGAATTTTCTAATTTAAATCAATTCTCATCAAGGACGAATAATTTTTATATATTTCAAATTATAATTTATCCGCGTTGCCACCTTGCTTCACAGTTTGACCTGTGCACTCGTCGAAGTACCATCATACTCCCGGCTAATTACGTAAGCCCTCCACGTCGCAGAATACTTTGTAAAAATTTTACATTTGACTGCGCCCTCAGCGATCCATTTAATAATTGGTGTCATGTTCGATTCTCATCACCGCGAACTCTCTGTAATGTCCTTAATTATTTTTATCTTCGCGTCATCGGTTTAAAATTATCTTATTCCTAAATTGCGGGGAAATTTACCATATAAAAAATTTTCTGTCAATATTCAACATAAAAATTTTATAATCCATCGCGCTCCATCGCAACAATTCCAGTTCTCGCAAGTTCGATTATTCCAAATTCTTTTAATAACGTTTCAAATGCTGCATTTTTTTGATCGTCGCCAGTCACTAAAAGCGTTAAACTCTCGTTCGTAATATCTACAACCGAACCCCTGAAAATATTTCCGATCTGAATAATTTCGTTTCTCGTAGCTTTATCGGCTGCCCGAACTTTTACAAGCATTAACTCGCGCCTTATAGATTTTTGCGGATCCAAAATTTCAACAGAATGAATCGGCACTAATTTCCTTAACTGGTTGCATAATAATTTTACTTTCGCTTCATCCGTGTAAATTTCAATCGTGAAACGCATAATTTTATGATCAGTCGTCCAGCCTGCTGCTATAGTTTCGATGTTATGCCCGCGCCTGGAAAATAAATGAGCTAACTGCGATAACACTCCGGCTTCATTGTCCATTGATGTAATAATCGTATAGCGTTTAATTTCTTCGTTCATAATTTTTAAATTCCTCCTAAATTAATCAATCATAAAATTTGCTATATGACTATTTCCGCCAACCATTGGGCGCACCATTTCATCAATATTAATTTGGCAGTCTATTACCCAGCCTTTACCGTCCGAACGTGTATTTTTAGTCTGCTTTAAAATTTTTCGCAACTCTTCAGCGTCCGTAACTTTTCGGCCATGAAGTCCATAAGCTTCAGCCAATTTTGCAAAATCCGGACCGCGATCAAGTGTAGTCTGCGAATATCTTTCATGATAAATTAAATGCTGCCATTGCCGAACCATTCCCAAACATGAATTATTAAATACAAGCGTTATTATTGGCAATTTATAATATTGTTCCGTTGCGAGTTCGTTGCAGTTCATTCTGAAACTTCCATCACCTGTAACATGTAAAACTGTTCTGTCAGGATTTCCGATTTGTGCTCCGATCGCTGCGCCTAAACCGAAACCCATCGTCCCGAATCCTCCAGATGTAATTAACTGGCCGGGATATGAAAATTTAAAATGTTGTATCGCCCACATTTGGTGCTGACCTACATCAGTCGTTACGATCGTTCGTTTTGGCAGGACATCCGCTGCAGCTGATAAAATTTCTTTCGGCGTAAATTGTCCATCTTCAGGGTCGTCATATTCGGTTTCAACTTTGAACGAGAATACATAATTTTTCCAGAGCGTATTATCTTTTTTAAATTTTATGCGTTCCAACAATAATTTTAAAATTTTTTTCGCGTCACCGATTATGTGCAGGTCGCTTTTAATATTTTTGTCAATTTCCGAAGCGTCAATATCAATCTGCACGATCTTAGCTTGTGAAGCAAAACTGTCGGGATTTAACGTAACTCGATCCGAAAATCTGCAGCCGACCGCCACTAATAAATCGCAGGCATCGCAGGCCATATTACTAGCTTGAGAACCATGCATGCCGATCATTCCTGTTTTTAAATCGCTGTTGCCGGGAAATGCTCCGCCACCCATAACGGTAATTGCTACGGGCGAATCTAATTTAGAAGCAAGCTCCCTGAACTCCCGATCAGCTCGCGCGCGCACAACTCCTCCGCCGCAAATTAATAAAGGCCGTTCGGATTCTTCGAGCATTCTCACGAGTTCATCAATTGAATTTAAATCCGGTTCAGGCGAGTAAATGCTGGGGTGATTTCTCTCGCGTAATTTTGCAAGCTTACCAAAATTAAAATGTTCCGAAACGTTTTTAAATTCATATTCCGTTTCAGCAGCTGTTACATTTTTTTGAATGTCTATTAACACCGGGCCGGGTCTTCCGGATTTTGCGACGGCGAACGCTTCCCGGATAGTGTCAGCTAAATTATTTACATCGTGAACCACGTAATTGCATTTTGTAACAGGCAATGTACAGCCGACAATATCAACCTCTTGAAACGAATCACGGCCAATTAAATTACTGTTTACGTTGCAAGTTATGAAAACTACCGGCGAAGAATCCATATAAGCCGTAGCTATACCTGTCGTTAAATTTGTTGCGCCCGGTCCGGAAGTTGCCAAACATACGCCGACTTTACCGGTCGAACGCGCATAACCATCCGCAGCGTGTGAAGCTCCTTGTTCATGAGCCGTTAAAATATGTCTTATCTCATCAGAACGTTTATATAATGCATCATAAACATTTAAAATTGCTCCTCCAGGATAACCAAAAACGGTATTTACGTCCTGTTCGAGCAAACAATTTATTAAAATATCAGAGCCGTTTAATCTCATGATTTAAAAAATATTTATCCCCCTAAAATTTATTTATTTTCCTACGCAAAAACGACTGAAAATTGAATTTAATAATTCATCGTCGCGTTCGATTCCTAAAATTTCAAGTAAATTATTTCTGACTGAATTTAATAAGCCTGCTATAACATCAAATCCTATTTCAGATTTAAAAGCGTCTTCTGCTTGAAGAATTAAATTTAAACACGATTTTATTTTTAAAATTTGCAGCTCCGAAGCGTTTAAACCAGAATTTAAAACAGCCGAACCCGTAATAATTTCGGACATTAAATTTTTTAAATCGTTTATCCCGTCTCCTGTCATGGCCGAAACTGAAATTTTTTTGTGCATATTTAAATTTATATTTATATTTATATTTATATTCGCATCCCGTTTTAAATCCGATTTGTTCAGAACAAAAATAATTTTTAAATCGCTTGAAATATTTTCAATTAAATTTATTTCGTCCTGCTTAAAATCCTGCGTCGAATCTATCACCCATAAACATAAATCGCAATTTCTTAAAGCTTCGTGCGCTAATTCGATCCCTGCATTTTCAATAATATTATTTGATTCGCGAATGCCGGCAGTGTCAATTAAATTTACTGGTATGCCGTTTAAATTAAAATTTTCCTCGATTAAATCACGCGTTGTGCCGGGAATATCCGTAACGATCGCGCGTTTTTTATTTAATAATGCGTTCATCAATGAAGATTTTCCGGCATTTGGTTTGCCTGCGATCACAATTTTTACACCAGAATTTAATAAATTTCCTGCTGAACATCTGTTATAAATATTTTGCAGTTTACTTTTAATATTTTCGAGTCCTGCACCCAAATTAAAATTTAATTTTTCGCCCTCAGGGAAATCAAGTTCAAGCTCAATATTTCCCTGTAAATTTAAAATTTCTTCATGAATATTATTTATTTCACGCGTCAATTCTCCCGTTAAATTTCTGGCAGATGCTTTTACTGCTTCGATGCTTTTGGATTGAATTATTCCGAGAACTCCTTCAGCTTGCGATAAATCTATATGTCCGTTTAAAAATGCGCGTTTCGTAAATTCTCCGGGTTCTGCTATTCGTGCACCAAATTTAATTAATAATTCCAGACAAATCCGAGCGATTAAAATTCCGCCGTGCGTATGAATTTCGATCATGTCTTCGCCCGTATAACTTTTTGGACTTGCAAAATAAACCGTTAAAACTTTATCGAGAATATTTTTATTTTCATCGTGCAGACTCGTTAAAATTAATTTTCCGGGATTTTCGTGATCTATTCTATTTAAAATTTTTTGTGCAATGTTCAAACTTTGAGAACCCGACATCCTTATAATTGCGATGCCGGAAGCCCCATAACTTGTAGAAATTGCTGCGATCGTGTCAGAATTTAAATTTAAATTTGAGCTTTGAGCCATTCCTCTGCCCTTGCTCTGCTGCTAACTTTCCCAGTTCCTACGGCCATGTCCAGAGCGTTTAATAATTCTCCTACACGTTTGCCGGGCTTCATATTTAAGAGGCTCATTACTTCGCGTCCGGTTAAATATCTGTCTGCGCCTTCAGTCTGAAGAGTAACAGCATTGAATCTGCGTAAAACTTGTTGTAAATTCCAGTGATTTTCTTCGAGAGCTTCTTTATAACCCGGTCTGAAGCCTTCAATTTGTGCAATACACAAAGCAAATTCAAGAGCAATCTCAACAGCTGTCGCATCATATTCAAGGACTTCACGACATAATAATTCTTCTGACATCGGCTCGTAAAATCTTCTGTAGCTCCTCGAAATTTCTAAAACTTCCTCGATAACTTCCGATGGAATATTCCAGCCCGTTAAAATTTCTTCGACCATTCTGTCAGCGGTTTTTTTTCTCATTTTCACTGATAGCTGATCCGTTCCGACCCTGCTGAAAAGTCCAGCCAAAATAAACGCTTGAGTCTGCATAATTTTATGAGTGTCAATTCTTTTTTCGATTGCGTAAAGAGTTTTTAAGACGTGATCAAATAAATTTCCGCCAGCTCCGTCCGGAACATCTTTTAAATCTTCGAGAGGCTGAAGGAAAAACGGAATTAAATCATAATCGTTACACATTTCAATAAATCTGCATGGTCTGCGGCTTATGCCTTTTATAATTTCGCGTCCCCAACGTTCGGCCGGAATATCTTTTAATGTATCGGCATGGGACTCCAAAAATTTCCGAACGTCTGATGAACTTTTCCAAAAAATATCCATTTCGAGTTCTGCCGCAAATCTCAGCATCCTTAAAATTCTTAACGGATCTTCTTTTATTAATCCTACGTTATCGCCGGTGAGCCTTATAACTTTGTTACGAATATCAAACCTGCCGCCGAAAGGATCAACAATTCCTCCGTCAGAACGTATCGCTATAGCTTCGATGCTCAAATCACGGCAGGCCAAATCATCTTCAATTGTTTCGCCGCGCAAACTGAAAGCACGAAATTTTACGCCAGAAATTTCACCGCGTAACGCCGGGTGCGAACCTCTTGCGTCAACAGTAAAAGAGTTTGAACTATCCAAAGCCATCGCAACGGAATATAAATCTTTATTATCAATTGCAAGTGTAATTAAATCGGGTTGAATGCCCATCTCTAACATTCTGACGGTGTCGCCGACGAGCCATGATTTATTTCCGGTACTTTCAATTTTTTTAAGGACGTTCGTATAATTCAGCATGAGAATTTTTCATCCTTTCGTAAGAAATTAAAATTTTAAAAATTCTAACACACGCGCATAAAAAAAGAGCCTGCTATTAATGCACATAATATACAGACTCAAAAATAAAAAAATTTATCATGAACTCATGAATTTAAGAATTTAACGCCTTGTTATAACATTCCAGAGTTTCGCGGGCTGTTTTATCCCAGCTGAAATTTTTTAAACGTTCGAGACCTTTTAATATTAAATTATTTCTCAATTGATTATTATTTATTACATTAAAAATTTTTTCGGCCATGTCCTGATAATCATAGGGGTTAAAATATTCTCCTGCGTCTGATGCAATTTCAGGGAAACAACTCGCATTACTTAGCACAACCGGGCAATTATTGGCAAATGCTTCAAGTATAGGAATCCCGAAGCCTTCATACTCCGATGGGTAAACAAAACACTGGGCATTAAAATACGCGTCAGATAATTCGTTATCGTTTAAATTTGCCTGTTTAAATTTTGAAAAATTATCTCCCATCAATTCGAGTTCTTTTTTATTAAATTCTCCGCCGCCAACGCATAATATTTTTAAATCTTTATCGCGCTTTAAAATAAAATTCATTGCCTTAACGAACAAATTAAAATTTTTATATCCGCCTCTTGAGCCTACGAATAATATATATTTTTCGGGGTTTAAAATTTTTTTATCGTGATTTAAATTTTTTTGCGCTGAGCTTCCGTGATAGATCACGCTTATTTTATCGGGATTAATTTCAGGGTAATAATATAATAAATCTCGTTTCGTGCATTCTGAAATAGTTATAATCCAGTCGGCTGCCCTGATCATTTTGCGTTTACGGAAAACTGTTTTTAGATCATGCCTCAGATAAGTATCAGCAAATTTTTCGTGAATCATATCGTGAACAGTTAAAATTAATTTCCCGGAACAGCGCCCCAAAATATAAGGGTGATAATAAGTCGGATGAATAATGTCAAAATTTTTTTTCATGCAGTGAACGGAATTTAAAACATTTACAACAGCTGAATATTTTTTTTGAAGCCATCTTAAACATTTATTCTCGCTAAAATTATAAATTCCAAACTCTTCACGCATATAATAATTTATGTTGTTAAAACATTTCGCCGTAACCTCTAAATTAAATTTCTTCATTCTTGATATTAATTCATAAAAATATCTGGATATACCTCCATATTTCTGCGATCTAAAAATTTGAAAGTCATAATACACGGACTGGACTGGACTGGACTGGACTGGACAATTCTAACGCCTGCCTTTAAAAATTTTCAATGTGTAAACCACTTAATTTTTTAATAAAAAATATTTTTGTGATTCATTTTCAGAAAATTATATCAGGATTTTTTTTCATAGCGTATAATATTCCGACATTGCCGGTTTTTTAGTAAGGAGGCTACCAGATAATACATGACACTTAAAAATTTATATGGAGTCAGTAAACTTTCAGATGAACAAATTTTAAATTTAAAATCTGCTGCGACACGAGCCAGAATTAACGCTATTACGATGGTTCAGGCTGCTGACAGCGGACACCCGGCGGGAGCATTTTCGGGAATAGAAATTTTTTTGAGCGTCTATGCTCTTGCAAATTTAACGCCAAATAATTGCGATAATCTAAACCGCGATAATATTATTATTTCACATGGACATACTTCACCAGGAGTTTATGCTGTACTCGCTGAATTTGGATTTATTGACGCACTCGAAGCAGTTAAAAATTTCAGACGTTGCGGAAGTGTTTTTCAGGGTCATGTAGTCCGCGAAATTCCTGGAATTGATTGGGACACCGGCAATTTAGGGCAGGGGTTATCGGCCGGAGTTGGGTATGCTTTAGCACAGCGCGCGAGAAATTTTAAAAATAATGTATTCGTTGTGATGGGAGACGGCGCTCAAACTAAAGGACAATTAGCAGAAGCGAGACGAATCGCAATAAACGAAAATTTAAATAATATTATTGCTTTAATCGACAATAACGACATTCAAATTTGTGGACATCTCGATGAGATCATGAAAATTAATTTAAAAGAAGTCTGGCGGGCTGACGGCTGGAACGTTCTCGAATGCGACGGACATAATTTTAACGAATTGTTTAACGCGATCAATCAAGCGAAAAATTTTAAAAATTCTCCCACCGTCATAATTTGTAAAACTTTAATGGGTAAAGACGGCTGCGCTATGGAAGGCACAAACGAATATCACGGAAAAGCTCCGGGCGAAAAAATTTATTTTGACATCATCAAAAATTTAAAGGGCGATGAAAATTTATTAAATACCGCGTTGGAAGCACGAAAAAATAATTTACCTCAAAAATATTTTGGACGCGAAATTAAACCAATTACACCAAATATTGAAACCGGAAATGTTATTACTTACGAACCAAATATTAAAACAGATAACCGCAGCGCATTCGGAAAAGCCCTCGCACAAATTGGAAAATTAAATTATAAAAATCCTGACAAAACTCCCATTTTAGTTTTTGACTGCGATTTAATGCCCTCCGTTAAGACCGATGAATTTAAAAAATATTGTCCTGAAAATTTCGTACAGTGCGGAATACAAGAACATGCAACCGCAACAATTTCCGGAGCTGCTTCGGCTGGCGGAGTAATTTCATTGTGGGCAGACTTCGGAGTGTTCGGAATCGATGAAGTTTACAACCAGCACAGATTAAACGATATAAACAACGCCGGGAATAAATTAGTTTTAACTCACACCGGCCTTGATGTCGGAGAAGACGGCGCAACGCATCAGTGTATAGATTACATCGGATTAATGCGTAATATGTTCGGCTGGAAAATTATTGTACCTGCTGACCCGAATCAAACGGATCGCGCAACTCGTTATATGTTAAAAACTCCGGGCTGTATTTGTTTAGCGATGGGCAGAAGCAAACGCGAAGTAATAAAAGAATTTGCGGACGATAATTTTAAATTTGAATACGGTAAAGCTATTAAATTACGTTCTGGAAATTCCGGGAGCATTTTTGCATTGGGATATATGACGCAGATCGCATTAAAAGCAGCTGACAAATTATCAAGCGAAAAAAATATTAATTTAAACGTGTATTGCGTGTCGAGTCCTCTTGCACCTGATTTAAATGCTATTCGTGAAGCGTGCAACACAAAATTTATTTTAACGGTCGAAGATCATAATATTAATACTGGAATGGCATCTATTATGGCGCTCGAAATGATGAAAAATAATTTACATGCCGAAAAATTTAAAAATTTAGGTCCGGATAATTTTGGGCCTTCAGGTTCTTCGTCAGATGTCAGGAAATTATTCGGCTTATCGGTTGATGGAATTATTAACGCTGTGAACGAATTAATTTAAATTTATTTTATTTATGCACGAAGAAAAAAATAAAAATTTATTGTTACATATATGTTGTGCTCCTGATGGTACTGTCCCGGTTCATGATTTAAAAATACAGGGCTGGAACGTCAGGGGATTTTTTTACGGGAATAATATTCACCCTGAAAGCGAATACTTAAAAAGGTTGAGCGCAATAAAAATTTTAGCTGAGAAAAATGACATCGACATCATAACCCCGAAATATAACCCGGACGAATGGCTGAACAAAATAAAAATTTCCGGACTCGAATCAGAACCGGAAGGCGGAAGGCGTTGCGAAAAATGTTTTAATTTGCAATTTGAGGCAGTTGCTCAACAAGCGATTAATTTAAATTTTAAATATTTCTGCACAACTTTAACGATCAGTCCGCACAAAAACGTTAATTTAATTTTGAGTATAGGCGATGAAATTTCCCAAAAATATAATTTAAACTGGCTCGGCGTGATTTGGCGAAAAAATAACGGGTTTTTACGTTCGATAAAATTTTCAAAGGAATTTAATTTATATCGTCAAAATTATTGCGGTTGCGTTTATAGCATTCGTGATTAAATAAAAAACTAATGATCCATAATATTTAATTATTGTCCGAAGCGTATAAAAACATTATGGATCATAAATAACAATTGATTTGATTAATCTTCCTGATAATAGTGATTATTGTAATTTTCTCTTAAATATTTTGTGTATGGGATCTCTGTATTAATTATCATTTTTCCGTGCATGCTTGTACCTATTACATATTTATGCCAATCCCCGTAATCTCCGGTTAAAATATCCTCGTAACCCACAGGAATAGGAATTTCTAAAAATTCAAACGGCATCATTATAAAATTTGAAAAATTAGCTACTTTCTTTATTGAAGAACCGAAAGAAAATTCTAAAGAAGAGATAAATTCTGTATTTACATCATTATAAATCTGACAGGCTTCTTCAAATTTGTGCCAGAAATATATACCTAGATTTCTAAATAGACGAGAATCATTAGGAAGGACAGCCAAAATCTTTCTTAATATGAAATTTTTTTCCCCCCCCCCATGCCGAAGTGACTGATATCATGGTCGCTTCGCCTTTCGCGGCATCCTGGGATTCCGATTATGCGAATGGTACTGACGACGTGACCTGGACTCAGGAC
>ERZ842401.3339-NODE-3339-length-20068-cov-38.624044_pt1 | contig 20068 bp, 17 predicted proteins | sample MGYA00521270_ERZ842401 | MGnify/ENA primary metagenome ERZ842401 (study PRJEB31892, sample SAMEA3878208) | bioreactor metagenome | biome: Moose rumen | place: Sweden | collected 2011-10 | study: EMG produced TPA metagenomics assembly of the PRJEB12797 data set... | reverse complement strand
ACAGTAAATCAATAACTTACAAAGAATATTCGGAATAATCAAAATTTAGGAATAAAGCAACTTATTCAGAATTCCGAATAAATTCGAGTGTACGACCAATTCCCCCTTGGAAACAATTTCTATATTGTCATGGAGCTCGTTGATGGCTTGAATGTAGAACAGTATGTGCAGCAGTACGGTGCCATGCCCTGGGAGCGTGCCACACGTTTCATGGTACAGATACTGGAAGCCATGCAGTTCGTACACGAGAAGAACTTCGTGCACCGCGACATGAAACCGAGCAATATCATGATTAGGAATGATGAGAGAATCTGCATTCTTGACTTTGGCATTGCAAAAGACATGGGAAGCCAGGGTAGTGGCACTGTAATAGGTACCATTATCGGCTCCGACGGCTATATGAGTCCTGAACAGGCAGATGGTGCCTCTATTGATCATCGGGCGGACATTTATGCATTAGGCTGTGTGTTCTATTACATGTTGACTGGTCATCATGCTTACAATACATTGGCAAGTGACTTTGAGACTCGTTCTAATATTGCGAATACTCCGTTCCCGAAATTATCAAAGCATAGTAAGAAGTCTTTTCCTGCAAAATTACAGGAGATTCTTGACCATGCCACCGACAAGAACATGATGAAGCGCTATCAGTCATGTCGGGAGTTTCGCAAGGATTTAGAGAACCTACTTCCGAGCGCAAGCCGTTCGCATACCGTCATAAGCTCAAATAAGACGGAGAGCATCTTCATTACAGTAGGACGTGAAGGATGCGACATCATTGTTGATGATCCCATGATGAAGGTCAGTAGAAGCCATCTGGATATTACGTATAAGCAATTTACCGGGGGGCGATACTATGTCATCACAGACCATAGTTCCAATGGGACTTTGGTGAACGGGAGAAAGATTAGCCGCAACGAGTCAGAGAACATACCAGCAGACGGACCTGCACCTCAAGTGTTTTTGGCAGCAGACATGAACTACCCGCTTGAATGGGAAAAAGTAAAGGAACTCATCGCTGGCAAACTTGGTCAAGCGGCAGGTGACCCGACAGGCGAAACTCATTACGACGGTTCATTCCATTCCGACGCAGCCGGTCAAGGATTAATGAATATGTACGATGATGGGCCTGCAAACGCCTCATTCACAGATGCGGTGAAATTGTTCTTCACAAGATATTTCGATTTCCGTGGACGCTCGCGCAGAAAGGAATACTGGTATCCTGTGTTGTTTAACACCTTGGTATATATGGCACTGAATATCTTAAGCATTATTTTCATTGTATTGGCTGCCAGAAGCAATTCAGGGAACGTATTTGCCGCTATTTCCCTCATCCTCTCCATCGTAGTATTGATATATGCGATTGCGATTATTATACCATCGATAGCTGTTCAAGTAAGAAGGCTGCATGATATTGGAAAGAGCGGGTGGTACATTCTTGTGTCCGTAATTCCTATAATCGGCGGTATTATGATGTTTATATGGATGGTCACTGATTCAGAACCATCAGAAAACGAATGGGGTCCCTGTCCCAAATAAGAACGAGAAAAATGATACCTGTAGATCTCCTCAATTATCAGTTAATCCGTCTCCTTGGTCGTGGAGGCATGGGTGAGGTATATCTTGCCCGTAACAAGAACATTGACCAACTTGTAGCTGTTAAGGCATTGCATCCAAAATATGCAAATAATCCAATGGTTCGTGCCAGGTTCAAACAGGAAGCAGTGATGCTTAACTCCTTGAACCATCCAAACATTGTTAAGTTCCTTAACTTTGTTGAAAACGAATATGGAGTATTTCTTATAATGGAATATGTTGATGGATGTACCCTTGAAGAATACATTACCAAGCGAAACGGACTGATAGTTGAGGAGAAAGCGTATCCGATGTTTGAAGAAATTCTCAATGCGTTTTCTTACGCGCACCAACATGGTATCATTCATCGTGACATAAAACCCAGTAACATCTTTCTCGACAAAGAAGGGCATATCAAAGTTATGGACTTTGGTATAGCCCAGATTATTTCAGAAGCTAACAGCAATCAGGGCGGAGGTGCCTCCATGGGGACTCCTGCCTACATGAGCCCCGAACAAGTTTATGGTCAGAAACTGGACCAACGTTCTGATGTGTACTCACTGGGCGTTCTGTTCCACCAAATGCTCACAGGCAGAGCACCGTATGATTCCACAACCATGTCAGAATTGGAGATTAAAGGCCATGTGGTGAACGAGAACCTGCCAAGGATGAAAAACTACTACCCCTACATCTCAGACGGTATGCAGCTCGTGGTAGACAAGGCAACAGCGAAAAAACGAGAAGATCGCTATGCCTCGTGCGATGACATGTTCAAAGCTGTCAAGAAGGTCTTGGCCCCTGACAAGAAGTCCAAACTGCCCATTTACATCGCAGCAGCAGCGGTGGTATTTTTCATGCTGATTGGTGGCTGCCTTTGGGATTATTTCAGGACTAAGGTTGACTATTACAAAGATTATGCGGAAGTGTTTGGCGTTGCAGAGGGAATAGGAAGTCTTAGTGGCAGAGAAATGTCGCATCGCGAATGTTCTTATCGCATTGAATCATCGAGATGGAAGGTAAGGCGCATAACATTAGTCAACTCTCAAGGGAATCCTGTAAAACATACAGACACCGAACACATGAATAGTCGGTTTACTGATGTTTACTATTATTATAGCGACAACGGGAAACTCGATTATAAAAAGGTGTTCGATGCATACGGAAAGCTGCTGTATAAAATCGATTATGACGAAAACCTGAAGGTTGCTATGTTTAAATATGATGATGAACATGGTACAGCTAAGAGATTACAGTCAAACACAACTCAACTTTATAATGTCAGCGACAATGAACGCAGTTCAATAACCAGATATTTGCTTTCGTATGACGATGACGGACGACTTTTGCGTCTGGAATATGCCAGTGGAGAGGACAACAATCGCGTAGGTGATTCCGAGAATATTTACGGACAGGCATACTCCTACGACGATAAAGGACGCATCACCGAAGTGCGTTTCTTGGGACAAGACGGAAAGGTTCGTAGCAACAAAATAGGTCTTGCGATAAAGCAATATGTGTATGATGATGATGACAACTGGACCCAGGTGAAATATCTTTCGGCATCAGGACATCCTTCACATGACGGGAATAATTGCCCCCTCGTAAAATTGACGTATGACAAGTGGGGAAATCGCGCAAGTGAACGATATTATACTATTGATGAAAAACCGTCATATCGTACAGATGTTTTAGCCTGTGGTTTCATATATGAATATGACGAACATGGATTCCGTATAAGTCAGGGATATTTGGACTCTAACGGTAATCCGATGGTAGGTAATGGCGGATATTCAAAAGTAAAAAACACGTTTAATGAAGATGGATTCCAAACTTCGATAGAGTTTTTAGACACGGAAGGACATCGCGTGAACAATGCCTCTGAAGATGGCGATATCTACGGCATTATCAAGTTTACAGTAAATGACAAAGGTTTGGATTTAACAACAGCAAACTATGATATAAAAGACCAGCCTTTAGAGAATTCCGCAGGTATACATAAGATACTGTGCGAATACGACTCTATTGGCAATTTATTAAAAGTTGATTACCAAGGAAAAGACTTGAAGCCTGCGAAATATGGAGGGTTTAATAGCGGCGTAAAATACAAATATGATGAACGAAGCCAGTGCAAGTCCATATCGTTCTATGACACTGACGGAAATTTGACATACAATCAGGACGGATTTGCTGTCTGTCAGTACACTTACGACAAGACTGGGAATATCGTGAAATATGAACTCCTGGATAAAGACGGCAAGACTTTAGTCAACAGCCATAACGGTTATGCCGTGGAAGAAGTTGAGTACGATGCTCTTGGCAATATTAAGGCAGTGCGCAATTTCAACAGTTCCCTGAAACCATGTATGACATCTTTTGGCTACTCTGCCAAAGAATATGTCTACGACGAGAATAGTAATTTCACGACCGAGGAAAAATACTACAATGCCAATGGCGGCGTAATAAAGATAGTAAAATACACGTATGACGACAATGGCAACCAAACTTCATCATGGACTGTCAATGGAAACGGAGTCATACAGGGAGAGGTCTCTCATTATGAATATGATGGGAATAACAGAGTGACGAAAATCTATTGCACAAATCTCTCGGGAAGGAAAGTAAATCAATCGGGGCTGAGTTATTGCGAGTTAGACTTAAAATATGATGAGCGCGGAAACGTTACAGAACAGACTTTTCTTGACGCTAATGGGAACGCTGCCTGTGACGCACAAAAAACATATAAGCGCATCAAGAAATATGATGATCGCAACAATAACATCTATGAAAAAAATCTTGGCAAAGACGGAAAACCAATAAAAGGGAACAATGTTTATCCTGAGGGGGAGGTCACTTATGACGAACATGGCAACAAAACGTCTATCACGTGCTTGGATGGTTATGGGAATCCCTATACGTGCGCTGAAGGTTTCCACCGCGTTGAATACAAATACAATGAAAACAATCTCATTGCAAGCGAGTGTTATAAGGCCGTTAATGGCAATTTGGTTAAACATAAATCCATTGGATATGCTAAAGTGACTTATGCTTATGATTCCAAACGTAACAGAATTGAAGAAAAATATTTTGGAGCCAATGGAAGTGTGACCAACTACGTGACATACAGTTACAATGAGCAGAACTCTATGACTGAAGCCAGTATGTTCAACGCTGCCGGCAAATTGGACGATTCCAAGGCAGGATTCTCCAAATTACGAATCTCTTACGCGAGCGATGGGGTCACTCCTACAAAAAAAACATATTACAAGGGAGGATCAATACTTGCTTGGCAATCTTATGATTCGAGAACGGGCAAATGGGGCAATTTGAATTTCTAATTACATACAACAAACAAATAAAAACCAAAGTATTATGAAAAAATTTCGTATGATTGTAGCCGTGATAGGACTTAGCCTATCAATGCACGCAATGGCTCAGAAGTCATTGACAGAGGACGGAACCAAAGCACAGAAGGCCCTCGTGGAACACCTTCGTACCATTGGTCTTACCCCGAGTATTGATACTCGCGACAACAGTGTTTGCTTTAAGAGCAATGGCGTATTCTATTGGGTGACTTTCGATGAAAATTCGCCAGTACTGTACACCATTCATCGTAAGGGCTTGAAGTTTGATGACGACCCCGCATTCAAGCCGTCTTGCGCCAGAGTGGCCTGTAATGAAGTCAATCTAAAGCATAAAATAAAGTGCACCTATAAAGACAAGCGCATTGATTTCTTCATGCAAGCATACGCAAAGAATCCTTCTGATTTTCATGGTGGCTTCCGACAGATGCTTGCTGCATTCAAAGAAGTTGATGCAACTTTCAAGAACACTTACAATAAGGCTTTCGACCAGTGGAAAAAAGACTCAATAGCACAGAACAAGCCTATCACCCCAAATACTCCTATGGGAAATAGCCCCTTAAAGGTGACATACGTTGCATTTGGTAATTTCGACGCTAATGGAAATGTCATTTCCGACTATAACCAGCCGCTTAGAAAGAGTGCATGCCGGTATATCAAGGCAAGCCTTGATGTGGAATCTCCCGAGAAAGGCATCTTTAAGATTGGAATGAAGATTATTAACCCCGACGGAAAGCCCATGGTTGCCACAAAGGGTGTAGAATACAGTTCAACCGCCAATATAGAGATTAAGAAGGCCAATAAAGCTCAAGAATGCACATTGGCACCCTATGGTTCTGACGCAGACGATTTCTGGAAAGCAGGAGAGTATAAGGTGGAATTCTATGATTTCGAGTTAGGCGCACCGCTACATTCCACAACGTTCAACATCCTTTAAAAATTTAAATTATGAAGACATTAGCAGCTGTAAAACTAATACTGTGCATTCTGGGCTTCACCTTTGTGCTTGGCTTGACAGCATCATGCAAGCAGAAAGACAACGATACATCCTTATATGTGAAGCAACTGTCAGACATGGCAGTTCAGTTGAACAAAAGTTGTCCCAATGAGCTAAAGAACGGCACAAGACTGGAGTCTGTCACTTTTGCTGATAACACATTGACGTATCGCATGAGCCTTTCTGACCAGGCCATCGTAACCGTCAATCTGGACCAAACGAGAGACAGCCTGATTCAGGCAATATCGGAAAAAGTCAAGAGATTCCTTGTGAAGGGAAACTGTAATTTTGAATATAAGTATGTCTCGCCCAATGACTCTTCATCTATTACAATTGTCCCCAGTGAATTTAAGGATGATGTTTCAACGGATTAATTATATAATCTTCTATGACCACAATAGTAACAAAGTTCCCATTCGTAGGAAGTATAGCTACAAAGCAAGGCGGACGGAGTGAAAACCAAGACAACGCCGGCTTTGTCGATACTCCATTGGGGTTGTTGCTTGTAGTCTGTGACGGCATGGGAGGTGGTCCTGGTGGCAGGACTGCCTCCTTGATGGCCGTTGATACCATATTAAGTGTTTGTTCTGTGGTTTCAGAGCATACGCCGAGAGAAGATACCTTGAGATATGCCATTGAAAAAGCAAACGACATCATTTATGCCAAGGCAAAGGAAATACCTGAATTGAGAGGTATGGGGACAACGGTGGCCGCAGTACTTGTTAATGAAGATTCTGCGGTGATTGCCCATGCAGGCGACACACGTATTTATCAATTACGCAAAGGAGCTATCGTATTCCGCAGTTCCGACCACTCTGTTGTTGCCAATCTTGTGCGCCAGAGAAAAATTACAGAAGAGGAGGCTAGAAATCACCCACAATCAAATATAATTACTCGTGCTTTAGGAATAAGGCCAAGTATTGAAATTGAAATTGATGAGGTCTCCTTTTTAAGGGGAGACAGATTCGTGCTCTGTACAGATGGTATTTGGGGAATGCTGCCTCAACGTGATTTGGTGAAAGCACTCTCACAAGTTACAGGTATAGACAATCTGACATGTTCTTTGGCTGAAGAAATAGATCGTCTTGGCCAGGCAAATGGAGGTGGGCATGACAACCTGACCTTAGCAGTACTGGATACCTCGTTTGATTCCACCATTAAAAAGATTAAGAAAAGCAATAACTCAGAAAACACAAACAAGACTGGCGATAAGACAACCATTCCTTCAAACAGACGAAAGAATATTATTATTCTGGCGACCATGCTCTTTATTACAGTTATTGCTGTTGTCGTCTTTTTGATATTGAATCATAAAGGATTTCGAGATTCCAAAGAAATAGCAGTCAAAGGTATCACCACAACAACGGTTGACGACCACGTAGTGGTTGAAGTGAAAGATGATGATATTGAAGATAATACTGAGCAGATTCACTACGACGCCAAGGAGGTTATGGTAAACCCCTTCAAGGGTACGACAATTGTGCAAAAGGAGGAAATTTCTCGTCAAGTTAATCATGTCATTAAGAATCTTGATAGCCTAAAAGCAATTAGTGATAATAGCCGGAAAAAATCTATGGAAAAGAAAAAGAAATTTGTGGATAATGTGTTAAGACCTGATGTAAACTGCCTGGAAGAAAAAGTTATTGATGAAAAGAAGAAAAACGTCAAAGAAATACTTACATTGCTTAATGACAGGAAAACTGTTTCAAGCGACAAGCATGGTCAAACTACAAGCGAAGCAAATAAGCATATTGAAATCATAAAAACAAAAGTGAGGGGGCTTCAAAATTGAATAGGGATATAGACATAATGGACGACCGCATGATAGTTAATGCGATTTTGTTGCGTGACCAAAAGGTTACACAACAAGTATTGTATATAAAATGCTATCCATTATTTAAATCAGTATACGATAATTATTATACAGACTGCCAATCTTGTCTGGAATTCATCAACGAGATTTATATCCACTTGTTGACCCCCAACAAAAAATCCGGATTATGTAAACTACAGACCTTCCAGTATGGCAGTTCATTGACAACATGGTTAAAGACGGTAGCTGTTTACTACTGTTATGAACACTACAGACGGAAACAAAAGATTGCCTTTGTAGAAGAAAAAACAGAAAGTGAAAGTTATCAAAGTGACAGATTTAACCAATATGCAGCATCTACTTATGTAGAAGAATCCATCATGGGTAGAAACGATTTAGAGGTGATTCTTGGGCTTATGCCCAATAAACGATATAGCATGATTATCAGATTGCGATATCTGGAAGGAATGTCCAATGAAGAAACAGCTTCTGCATTGCAAATGAATATGGACAACTTCTACAATAAACACATGCGAGCGAAGAAACAATTTAACGAAACAATTAATAAGGAAGGACGATATGGAAAACTACTTTGAACCTGTTCTCTCAGAAGAACAAATGGCCGCCTATTTGGATGGGATGCTCTCTACTGAGGAAAATAACATGGTGGAGGAGTTGATTGATTCTAATCCTGACATGGAAGAAATACAGGATGCATTAGATTCTGTAGATGCAACATTTCTGTATGAAACCAATGAGGAGATACCCATAGAATGCTTAGCAGATGACTTTGCTCTGCCAGGCATCATCTATGAAGATGAGCATGTAGATGAGTCATTTGATTCAGGAGAATATGCTGATTCCGATAGTTATAATGACGATTATGGCTATCAGGATGATTCGAACGAAGAAGAATACCAAGAAGAAAACACAGAGACCGTATTTGATGATACATTCTCAGAAAACGGATATGATGATATTTCTTTTTAATAAATAATGTTAACAATATGGCCAAAATAATTTTACAAGGAGATTCGGAAAGGAAAAAGGGAATTTATTACGAAGTCGACTCAGAAGCAGACCCAATTGGAGAGGGTGGCACAGGAAAAGTGTACGAAGGACGCTGTGTTAACACAAAAACGGGCGAAACCAGACCTGTGGCCATCAAATTTATGTTTGCCGACTTATCCGAGCAAATCGTTGAGCGTGCCCGTCGTGAGGCTTCAATACAGCTGAGGAATGACAATCTCATTGAAATGTTAGGGTTCATTGAGACTGAAACAACTTACAACAACATGACGCATAAGCATTACCATGTGGTAAGTGAACTGCTACATGGTGTTTCCTTAGTAGACATTTTCGACGGGAAATGCACAGACTCTAATGGCAACGTCATTCCATTTGCAAAAAAATTGCTAAACACTTTCAGCAAAGACCCTGACCATTTTGCAAAGATTATCATAAAGAATGTTCTTTCTGGCCTCATGGCACTTCACGATGCCGGATATATACATCGTGATATCGACCCATCAAACATTATGATTACCGATGACAATCATATAAAATTGATTGACTTCGGTATATGCAAACAGATGGACAAACTAAGCACGCATGATAAGGTACAAACCGTTGCAGGCGTATTTATGGGAAAACCAGAATATGCATCGCCAGAACTTGCGTTGGGCGACATTAAACACCAAGACCAAACAACAGACATTTACGCTGTCGGAATACTTATGTACCAATGTCTATTAGGACATGTTCCTTTTGGGGGCACACGATACGAGATTCTTGACAAACAGGTAAAAACAAAGATTCCTTCGAAGAAAATTAACAACTCACGCTTGAGACGAATTGTAGAGAAGGCATGCGAAAAGAAACAAGAACTACGTTATCAGACCTGCGCTGAAATGCGCGTTGATATTGAATCCCTTGACATTAAAAGGGCTGCAAACCCGCTTAAAAAACGCATATTAATCCTTGCAGCTGCTGCCTTTAGTATTATACTTGTGTGTGGATTAGTTGGAGCCAACTGGTATAGTTCTCATAAAGAAGCGGAAAAGATATCTATACAAGAGAACAACACCAGAGACTCACTCATTATGATAATAAACACCACAGTCAAGCAAGCCAATGAATTTGCGCAGAAAGGCTATCAGCATGATGAGGGTTATGATGAATATCTCATCAAGGCAAAACATTTGTACGACAAAGCAGATTCCGTAACAATTCTGTTGAAAGACAAAGGTGCAGCAGGTATTGATTACGGTGCGGCCAAGAAAAAACTTATTGATGCCCTTCGCAATGCACACGAAGAACTGACTCAAAAAATGGAATTATTGACTCAGGATCCCGACCCCGTCGTTAAAGAAGAATGTGAAATTATCAGCGTAAGAATTAAGCATATTGAAGAAGTCATTAACAACTAATATATAATCATTATGAAGTTACGAATAATCTTCCTTCTTTCTATTTTGAGTTTATCAAGTCTGACATTTGCTCAGAGTTCTGGCGACAGACTTTATAACCAAGGGATTGAACTGCAAAAGAAGCAAACTATTCAATCTCAAAAATCAGCAATTGCCAAATTTCAATCAGCAAAGAAATTATATGATTCCGCCGCTAAGAAAAAACAATGTGACGACGCTATAACTGTAAGTAATAACATCATACAAACGATTTCTGCCAATAAAGCGGCAAGGGAATCCTTGCCTAAGAAAAAGAAAGAAGAATTGAAAGAGCCTGTATTAGAACTGAGCAATGAGAATCTCCTCTTAACCAGTGAAAGCAGGTCGGTAACTATTAACATAACTACAACTGAAGAAGATTGGAGTGTCGTTCCTATTACGAATTATGATGGAGAATCGTTTATTTCTGTCAACCAAAATAAAGAAGAGAAAACTTTTGAGATTGTTTGCCCAGAGAACACCAGCACACGTCAGAGAAACCAAGTTGTAGAAGTTAGAGCTGGTGAGTTGAAAAGATCCGTTACCGTGGAACAAAAAGGTAAGCCAACAATGTTGAATGTGGAAAAGACCGTAGTAGAGTTCTCGAGTAAAGGCGGAAGCAAATCTATTGAGGTTTATTCAAATTCAGATGATTCTGAAGATAGTAATAATAATAGGAACTGGAAAGTGGTTTCGAAGCCAGAATGGGTAAGCGTAGTTGGCGAAGAAATGAAAGAAAAAGGTTTTTTGGGAAAATTGGGAGATAAAGCGAAGAGCTTAGTGAAAAAAAATTCATCAAGCACAGACGCACCTGATGTTGTGACTTCGATTATGAAATTGGTTGTTGCTTCCAAAAGCAAGAAAGACCCATCAAGGAGTGGCGAAATTGTGATAATGAGTGGAGATCAACAAGCAACTATTATCATACAGCAGAAATAATGGTATCATCAATGATTACGATCTCAGTAAAAAACGACAAGATAGTTGGATTATTTATAATTGTATAGTCATATGGATAAAACACATCGAAGAGAACAATACCCATTATTAGGGGAGCCTCAGCAATTATTTGAGGGAGACAATGTATATGTCATACATGAAAAAGCTGAAATAGGAAAAGTATATAGTTTCAAATGCCCTCATTGCCACTCGCTATTTATATCAAAAACTATGAATGACGAGGTGATGAAGATTAAATGCCCCGAGTGTGAAACATTTATATGTTTTAGCTCTCGAGGTAAGGAGGGAATTCCCGCGAAAAGACGTACACAGATTATTGCTGAAAGTGATTTCCCAACTCGAGAGGGAATACTTGTTTGGGCACAAGGCTCGCAAGTTATGAGTGAAATCCTGCCAATTGGTGAAACGGTTATTGGGAGAGATGATGTAAACGAACCGTCAGATATTTCTATTTTAGATAATACAGCAAGTCGTCGGTCTGTTAAGATATTGGTTACGAAAGGAGAGCAAACAGGAAAATATAACTTCAAGCTGACAGTTTTACGAACAACTAATGCTGTCTATGTGAACAATAATGCTTTATATGCAAAAAGTAGTATTTATCTTAATTATGGCGATACTATCAAAGTCGGGGGGACTGTATTTACATTGATTGCAAAAGAAGAGTAAATTTTTTCATCTGTTGTGAAAACGCATATAGCGTCTCAGTGGTTTTATTGGGAATAATGATGAAATCAAGTATAGAGATATGGATGTGATTAATTGAATTATACAGGGTTGATATAGCGTATAGTGGATTTATTGAAATGATAAAACCGAGAGGAAAAACCTTTGTGTTTTTGATAAAACCGAGAGGAAAATGTACTGCTAGTTTGATAAAACCGAGAGGAATGTCTATTTAACGTTGATGGATTTCGGCGTTTTGCGATGATAAACGTTGCAATCAGCAGCTACAATCACATTCGCAATTTTAAAAAGGACAAACGAAAGGTATTCATTATACGGTGGAAAACTTGCATAAAGGTTGGTCTTGTTCGAACATCGGCGGAAGAGTGCGACAGCCACAACGGTTCATCCTGCCATCCTTTGGGGAATCCCATTGCAGCAAGGTTTACTGTAGGATACCTCGAGAGCAGTGTCTTAATGTCCTTTATGAATGTGTTTTGAGGATTAATAGAATTGAGCCAATAGGCAATACAGCAGAGTTGGGGATAGAGTTTGAATGAAAGGAGATTCCTGTTGGTAATCCAAGGCAGAGTGGTCTTTCGAGGCAATTCTGGCATGACAGGAAAACGGCGATTCCAAACACGGGCATGATGGGCGCATTTGTTTCGCAAGACAGTAATGCTGGCGAGCCAACTGCCCAGAATGAGATGCTGGGGCAGCCCGAAGTCCTTTGCCATCAAGTCCTTTGCGGTGTTGTCGGAAAAGTTGGCGTAGAGTTTCGAAATAGTGCCAAGTGTCAGGACTTCAAGCGTTTTCCAAGCTGGAGGAAACTCTGGAGTGTCGTATTTCGCAAAATGTTCTGTAATGAAGTCTTCCTGTGATCGCTTTATCTCGCGACGGACATGAGCAATATTCGACAGAAAGCACTCTGCATCTTCGCTCAGAGTTTCATCAGCAAACCAAAATGGATCATGGTCACCAGAGAAATAGCGAATCATCTTACTACGAGTGGTGATTTCTATCTGGAGAATGGCATTGAAGAGGAGTTAGCTCGTCCTGTCAAGGATGACCGTTGCCTCTGCCTCGTCATCAATAATAAGCCCCCGCTGTTTCAGAGTTTCAATCTGCTGAGCGAGGGAAAGAGTCTGCTTGGTATATTCCATACTGAAAAAACGAAGTCCCGGCCTGTTGCACTCCCCATGAGAGGACGTGCGCCGGGATCTATTGGGTGCAAAGGTACATCTTTTTATCGAAACTTCCAAATTATTTGGCAAAAAAGTGCATAAAAATTTACTCCGAGCTTAGTTTGGGCTCCGAGCTTAGTTTGCAGGATACCAGAAATTCAGCCAAAATTAACAAAAATTGTTCGTTTTGGCTGAATTTCTCCGGTCTTCACGGGAGAAAAACCTCACGGGGGCCTTTTACCTGTGAGCGAATACTTCCCATATCTCACCCTCACTGCTCCTTAACCAGATACTCCATGCCCCAGGCCGCAGTGACACCCATGTTTCAGAACACCTCACCGTTCCATAGCATCCTGAGGAAGTCAAGAACATAGACGAGCTCTTTGTCTCCCGATGTGCGGGTGATAGGATCGAGGGACACCAGCATCAGGCGGCAGTCGGGATGCTCCTCCGCAAAGGCATTGAGGCCTTTCTTGTGCTTAGTCTCCACATGTTCGGTAGACTTTATTTCAATGGCCACCTTGGCATCGCCGATGATGATGTCCACCTCCTTCTTGTCGTAAGTGTGCCAATAGGAGATGTTGTCGCGCTTGTCATTATAGCCTTTGTAGGCGATAATCTCCTGTATGACCAGATGCTCGAAGGCATGGCCGTAGTCGTCGGTGCCCCGCTTCAGGGAGTGACGCCCCATCAGGTAGTTGGCAAGTCCGACGTCGAAATAGTAGAATCGCGGCGCCTGCACTATCTTGCGCTTGATTTCTTTTCGGAATGCGGGAATCTCATAGCCGATGAGCGTGTCGTAGAGTATCTGGAAATATGACTTGACCGTTTTGGCGGACACGCCACAGTCGGAGGCGATGTTTGAGTAATTGAGCATCTCGCCGTCGGAAATGGCGGCAATCTCCATAAAGCGTTCAAAGGCTTCCAGTTCGCGCACCTCGCCCTCTTCGCGGATTTCCTCGTCAAGGTATACCTTCACATAGCCGGACAGCCGTTTGGTGGCATCCTCTACCATGTAGTGACGCGGTATCATGCCGTTTTGCACCGCGCGGTCAATCTCATAATCGGTCACCTCTGGCCAGACAAGCGGGAACAGCGTTTCCGGTATAGCTCTGCCGCCAAGTGTATTGGCACCTGAGCGTTTCAGCTTTCTGGAACTGGAACCGCTGAGGATGAAGAACAGCCCTCGGTCCACCATCAGCGAGTGCACCACATCCAGCAGCTCCGGGACCTTTTGTATCTCGTCCACGATGACCAGCGTGCCGGCTGGTTTGTCTTGAAGGGCTTCCCAAAGCGAGTTGGGATTTCGTTTGAACGCTTTCCTGATGCTGGGGTTTAGCAAGTCATAGTAAATAGCCTCTTTGAACCGTTCCTTCAAAAGGGTGGACTTGCCGGTCTGACGGGCGCCAAACAAGAACATCCCCTCGTCCAGCTTCTTCTCAATGTCGAATATTCTCTTGTACATAACCCTTTAATTTTGGTACTACACTCCACAATTTCTTATGAAATTCGGGAGTATGGTCACGATTTTTGCTTCTTTTTGATGGTGCAAAGATACGCATTTTCCTCTATTAATCAGCTATTTAGAAAATAATTGCCGGCAAAATTAAGTCTATTTAACGTTTTGCACCAAATACTCCATGCCCCAGGCCATGCGGCGGCTCTGGAACTGGTATTCGGGTCGCCTCAGCAGGTTGCCCAGCTTCTCCAGTGTGCCGGGCTCTTCCTTGATGCCGCTGAAGGCGTCCTTCAGGCGGGCGCTGATGGTTTTCAGCGACAGCCACTGGCCCTCCTCGCCGTCCTCGGGCTTGCGATAGAGCGAGAAGAGCATCTCGCTCAGGCCGCTCAGCCGCTGGTACTGGCGGTTGTGCAGCATCAGGGCGGCCTCTTCGTCCTTCGTCAGCCAGTAGCGCTCGCCGTCGTGTATCTCCTGCTTCAGCTGGGCGTAGATCTGGGCATACTCGACGGGTGTCTGGAAGTCGATGTTGCCCTCGACCTCGACGCACACGAAGCGGCGGCTGCCGCTGGGGTCGGTGAGGGGGGCCTGCTCGTTGGTGGTGCCTATGAACGAGGCGTAGCGGCGGTGCTGGCGGTAGGCCTTGCCGTAGGGTGGGCGGTACTTCAGGTCGGCGGTCGAGACGAGGTACTTCAGCACGATCTGCTGCCGCTGGGTGACGCGGTCGAACTCGTCGAGGTTGATCAGCGCAAACGACGTGAGGCCCAGGTTCAGGTCCTGCTCGTTCTTGAAGTTGATGCGGTCGTTGTAGTAGTCGCGCTGGTCGCGGGGCAGCAGGATGCGGCAGAAGCTGGACTTGCCGCAGCCCTGGCGGCCTATTAGAAGAGGTACGAGGGCGTTGCCGGTCAGCTGACCCTTGCCCTGCCACATGGCCACCATCGACCGCATCCATATATGAAAGAGGTGGGGCCAGTCGGCGTAGGCCGTCTTCACACGGCATGCCAGCGGCTCCACGCGGTCGCGTCCGTCCCACTGGGGCAGGTGCTCCAGGAAGTCGCCGATGGGGTCGTAGAGCTCTATGTCGTCGGAGCAGACGTAGCGGCGTATGTCCTTGTCCCAGCACTTGATGCCGCGCTCTAAGGCTCGCAGCGTCATCGAGTTGCGGGCCTCCTCGGTCAGGTCCTGGAAGTCGAAGCCAAGTCCGGTGCGCTTACGGAACTCGGCCACGCCGCGCATCACGTTCTTCCTGAGCTCGTAGTTCTCGCGGAGGAAGATGTCAATCTTCATCGTCATCAGCGTCTCTGCGGGAACGTTCTTCAGCAGCGTGTTGGCAGGCTTGCGACCGCGGTAGCGCTTCTCGTTCACCTTGCGGTAGGCGTTGTCGAACACCCGTCGTGTCAGCTCCATATTCTCGCGGAAAGGCCAGCGGTGCTCCGTCAGCGACAGGGCGATGCCCTCGGGGATGCCGGTGGCACAGCACTCGTCGGCCAGTCGCTCTGCCAGCAGCTGGGGCAGCAGCTCGTCGTCGCGGTCGATGTCGGTCAGGTCGTCGTAGGCCTTCGACAGGTTGTGCTCCAGGATGCTGCCGAAGGTGTGGCGGCTCACCAGACCGGGGGCCGTCTCGCGGGGCTCAATGTTCGTCGTGCTCCGCAGACTCACGGCCTGCTCCACGCCGCTGAGGTCCACGTAGAAGGGTAGGGCGTCGGGGTTCCACACCACACCCTTGTCGGCACCCACGTAGCAGGTGCGCTCCAGGCCGGGGTCCAGCTTCTCGATGGTGACGCCCAGCTGGGCGTTGTAGGCCATGCGGGCCTTCTCATAGAGGTTCACGTGGAAGCGGCGGATGTCGTCGTTGTCGGTGGGCAGGTGACTGGCATCGCCGTCCGCCTTGGCGCTGGTGTTCGCTACCTTGCCGGCGGTGCCCTCCAGGCTCTCGCCCCGACACACTATCTTCACGCTCCGCCCGCTCAGGCCCACGAAGGCCAGCAGCGTGTGGGGCATCTGACTGCATCCCTTGCGGATGGCGTCGGCCTCTTCGTAGCTGGTCAGGTTGTTCACCTCCAGCAGCACCAGACCCGTGTACGACTTGCGCAGCCGCTGGTGGTTGCGGTTCTCCAGCTGCGAGGCGAAGCACACGCGCGGAATCTTATCGGTGAAGTTAGCGGCACCCGACAGGCTGCCGTCTTCCTCGCGGTGCAGGTTCAGCACGGGATAGAGCCGCCGCACCTCGTTCACCTCGTTCATATACTCCTGCTGCAGGATGATGTCCACCAGCATGCCCATCTCCACCAGACGAAGCGTCTCGCTCTTGCGTCCGCTCTTCACCATTGTTACTTTCTGCATATTGCTTCCTATTTTTCTGCAAAGATACAACATCGGATTTTATTTTCCAAGAAAAATTTCACTTTTTTTGCTCAAACCTACACTAAATCGCTGAAATGCCGATAAACAAAGGGCAAATCTTAGTGTACCCTACCTACACTAACCTACACTAACCTACACTAACTTTTTGAGCTGCGACCCGTCCGGATGCCTTCTACGACCCGTTCGGAAGTTGTATACCCCTTGTTTCGATAGGGTATACAATCTGTATACCCTTGGATATACAACGTGTATATGCCGCGTATACACAGTGTATACCCTATTGATACAACCCCATATACACTTTGATAATCAGAGAGTTAGACTTATTTTCTGTCAATAAAAACGAAAAATACGGCCGTTTAGTGTAGGTTAGTGTATGTTAGTGTAGGGTACATACACTGGATGAAAGCCCCTGTACATCGTGGTTTCAGCGATTTAGTGTAGGTTCAGTCCAATTTTTACTAAAAATGAAATTTAATTATAAAAATTTGGAAAAGTCGTCCCTTTTTTGTAACTTTGCAACATCATTACAATTAGAAACATAAAAGACCGGAAAAGATATGGAAGACAAAGAACAGATGCTACGCAAGAAGGCTCTAAGCAACATGGTGTGTTTCATGGAACAGTGCCCGCTACACGAGCGATGCCTCCGCTGGCAGGCCGGCGCCTACGTGCCTGCGGAGCGGCGCGTGGCAACGTGCGTCAGTCCCCGTTATGAGGGCGCTGCCACCGAGCAGTGCGACCTCTACTGCAGCGACGAGCCCGTGCACATGCCCCTCGGCATGAGGCATTTCTTCGACGACATGCCGGCACGCATCGCTGCCGGCATCCGCCGCTCGCTCATCAACCACAACTGCCGCACCACCTTTTATAAATACCAGAGTGGCCGACGGCCCATCACCCCCGACTACCAACGCCTCATTGAGGCCGTCTGCCGCCGTCATGGCTGGAACGGCCCCTTCAACTATGACGGTGAGTACGTCGGGTATGTGTGGTGATGATATAAGTCAGATGCTCAGCTCGTCGAGCACACTGAAGAACTTCTTGTCGAAGGGCTTGTCGGTGCAGCGACGTAAGAGCAGTTCACATTCCGTTTCTGAGATGACATCACGCAGCCTGACCCTTTCGGTGTTGAAGCAGACATAGCGCCAGTCGTCATAGTCCTTGTTCTCAATGAGGTTGGCCGTTAACTTCCACACCTTCAATGCCCACCAGAAATGCCCCGTCTCAGCACAGAGATCACCGATGCGCGAGCCTTTCATGAACTTTTGCTTACAGCTCTCCGCACAGCGGATGGGGTGGATTTCACGATTCACCAAGTCCTTCAGTAGCCGGGCTTCAAGATGGGGCACAACACCATTGGGCATGCATCTGCACACCCTGTAAGGAATCCTTCTTCTCATGTTGTCTGGGGTTAAAAAATATCAACAATCCGTATATTCAATATAATTCATATCACGTATCAATAAACAACGTATAAGCCCCAGTAGTTGGGGCGCAAGAGTGAATACACAATTCTTTTGATACCACCAAGCGTTTTCTACTATTTTTCAAAAATATTTTAGTGGTGATAGAAAGGCGGTATCATGGATTTATTCTTAGACGGCCAAGGGTGTCGTCCAAGATTATTGCCAGTTGAAATAAGGTATTTCACCAGATTTTTAAGTCGAATTAGATAATTATTTTTTGTTTTTGCGGTATTTTTGAAAGAAAAGTCGTATATTTGCAGCGCATAAAGCATATTGACAATGGTAAGCGTCGTAAAAATAGCATCTTATATCTGCGACCGTTACAGGAAAGAGTACGGACAAGAGATAGATGAAATGAAGCTGCACAAGCTGCTTTATTTCATGCAGAGGGAATGTATCGTCCAGACTGGACAGCCAATGTTCCCAGAAGTGCTCCATGCTTGGAGATACGGCCCTGTAATGCCATCCATACGTCAATTATTTAAGGAAGACAGGCTTCGTGATTTGCCCTCAACAGAAGAAATCGCCCAATACAAGCCTGTTTTTGATGAGGTCTTTGCAGAATATGCCCCGAGCAAGCCCCTCTCACTTGTTTCCATCTCTCATGGTGAAGCGTCATGGAAGCGGGCAAGAGTTGGTTACGGAAAGTACGATTCGTCCGATGTGCCGATGAAGTTGGATGATATTCGTGAAGATGCCGAGCGATATAAGGAACGCTTAACTAAGTTAGGATTACTCAAAGGGTTCCTCGACTCAAAAGGAATTACTGACTATGAAGGATTTCTCAGAAGTGTGGCCAGGACTACAATCCCTGTCGTGTGAACGTCTGTCATCAAACGACGACAACCTCCGTCTTGTCGACGATTTCTTTAACCGTCGCAATGACGGCATTGCGCAGACCCTACGCAACGAAGCCTATGAGGAGGATGAAGAAGGCTCTACAGCCTATTACGTAGTGAAGCATGATAGTGGTCAGATACTTTTCTTTTTCTCGCTGAAGTGTGGCATGCTCTATGACCAGTTCCTTGACACTCGACAATTGAAACTCATTAGCGACCTGACCAATTATTTGAACCAGATATCAAGCGCTGCCGACCTTACTGATGATGACAAGCACTTGATAGAACTTATGAGGGAAAAGCTCCGCACACGAAAAGGCATCACCAAAGCAGAGATAGAGAGACTCCCCAAGAAAGGCAGTTCGTTGTTTGAAGATTTGGAGAATGAATTTAACGAGAGCATTACAAGGGTTGGACAGACATTCTCCGCAGTAGAGCTTGTGCATTTTTGTTTCAATGATCAAGCAGAAGAGCTATGGAGTGGGATGGAATGTCCACAGTCGCTTGGAACTGTTGTTTTTTGGAATTTCACTGTACCTATCATTGAAGAGATACGTGAGAAGGTGGGCTGCAAATATCTATTCCTTTTTGCAGCTGACTTCTCAAAAGGTGAAAAACTCATCGGATACTACACTGACAGGCTAAACTTCAGAGTGCCTACAGATTTGGCCACGGCTAAACCCATTTATGATTTCTCATGCAAGTTCATGTGCCAGGAGATAAACAATCTGGAGCAGGGGCGCTCTCAGTTCTTCGAGAACTTCAATCCTGACGAGGCATAAAACAACCTCTCAATTTTGTGTGTCCTCCTTAGGTCACACGGCGACAGTCTGATAGGGGATGGCGTAGCTGCGCTGGTCATTGGAGAAGGTAGGAAGAAGATACATCGCACTATGTTGACTCTGTGGTCAACGTAATGCTTGATGCAGTACAGCACTA
>ERZ842401.3338-NODE-3338-length-20070-cov-4.660005_pt1 | contig 20070 bp, 12 predicted proteins | sample MGYA00521270_ERZ842401 | MGnify/ENA primary metagenome ERZ842401 (study PRJEB31892, sample SAMEA3878208) | bioreactor metagenome | biome: Moose rumen | place: Sweden | collected 2011-10 | study: EMG produced TPA metagenomics assembly of the PRJEB12797 data set... | reverse complement strand
GGTACTTCGTTCCGGCCACGATGCCCGTCATGTCGAGGCTGACGATGCGCTTGCCGAAGAACATGGGCGAACATTTCCGTTGGCTGATGAGCTGTGCCAGGCCCTCGACGATGGCGCTTTTTCCCACGCCTGGCTCGCCGATGAGGATGGGATTGTTCTTCTTGCGCCGTCCCAGTATCTCCAGCACCCGCTGAATCTCGCGTTCACGGCCCACGATGGGGTCTAGCTTACCCTCGGCGGCGGCCACGGTGAGGTCGGTCGAGAAGTTGTCGAGCACGGGTGTCTTGCTCTTCTGCTTTTGGGCGGTTTGAGTCTTTGATGTGGCGTTGTTGCCTCCTGCCAGGTTGCTGGCCGAGGTGGAGTCGTCGTATTCCTCCTCGTCCTCGTCGGGCAGGCTGATGCCGCTGATGGGCGATTGCTGAGCCTTTAGCAGGCTGAGTACGTCGTCGTAGTTCATGTCGTTCTGTTCCAATATTTGTTTGGCTCCGTTGTTCACTTGGTCGTGCAGGATGGCCAGCAGCAAGTGTTGTTCGTCCACCCTCTGCTGGCGCTGAATGCGTGCTTCCAGCACAGCCAGCTTCAAGATGTTCGATGCCCGCTCGTTGAGCACCAGCTCGCGGGTGTTGATGGGCTGTGTGATGTCGTCTTGTCGCACCTTGGCCTCCAGGTCGTACTTCAGCTGTGGAATGTTCAGCCTGAGGCGGTGGAACACGTCGATGACTGGCCCGTCAGGCATCCTGAGCAGTCCCAGCAGCAGGTGCTCTGGCCCAACGGAGCTTGAGGCCAGGCGTGCTGCCTCCTCGCGTGAGAAGGACAATACTTCGGACACTTTCGGTGAGAACTGACTTGTCATCTGTAGTCTTTTGCTAGCTTTTTACCTTAATAGTTTAATGCTCATAGTCTATATAGCAAAAGCTGTGCCAATCATTGTTAGTTCCTGTTCCCAGACTTTTGTACGTCTGTGGGGTGATGGGGCATCATCTATATGTCAGCAAGAATTCTAATATAAGAATCCCAACAACCAGAGGGGAATCTGGTTGCCCTTTCCGATTTCGGTGTTGTAGCGCGCGTAAATGGTGTCGGGCGTGTATCTTATCTTATTATGAGCACTGGCATCGCAGATGCGGAACTTCATGCGTCCGTCGACGAGGTAGAAGTTGTCGCGTCCCGACTGGTTGACCTTGTGGTCTTTCCAAAGTGAATTGACGAAGAATGTCTCCATGGCATCCTGTTTCTCCACATGTATTGGATAGATGGCGTAAAGCAGATTGGAGTTGTGGAGCATTACCTTTGAGGGCTTCTTGGGAAATTCCTCGCCCATGGGATAAATCATGTTGAGCAAGCGTGCATCGGTTAGATACTTAATGTAGTTCATCACTGTGGCACGGCTTGTCTCGATGTCGGCTGCCAGTTTCGACACATTCGGAGCCTTTGGCCCTTCCTCGGCCAGCTGGTAGAAGAGTTTCTTGATCTTTGTGAGGAAGTTCACTTCGATTTGCTTGATGAGCAAGATGTCCACTTCGGTCATCATATTCATCGTTTTCAGCAAGTTTTCAGAATAGTTCCGGCGTTCTTGGAAGAAGGGATAGAAGCCATGGTGGATGTAATCCTGGAAATAGCGCCGTGGCGACACCTTTGGCAGGATCTGTTTGACAATGTGCTCATGGTCGGCCAGTATCTCTTCTAGTGAGTAGTGGTGGAAATCATTGCCTGTAAGCAGGTTGATAAACTCCCTGAACGAAAATCCTCGCAGGTTGTACGACTTGACGATACCGTTCAACTCGGGGTTTTCGTCTTTCAGTCGCATCACACTTGAGCCAGTGAAAACAATCTTAAGTCCAGGGTAGAGGTCGTAGCACTTACGCAGTTCTGAGCTCCAGTTGGGCTGCTTGAAGACTTGGTCAATGAGCAGCACGCGTCCGCCATGATGGTAAAAGTCGCCTGCGAAATCGGCAATGCCGCGTCCCTGGAAGTAGAAGTTGTTCATATTAATGTAGAGGCACTGCTTGTCGTCTACATCGAACTTTTCTTTTGCATATTGCAACAGGAATGTTGTCTTGCCGATGCCACGCGTACCTTTGATGCCAATGAGCCTGTCGTTCCAGTCGATTTCGTCCATCAAGGTTCGACGAACAGGTGCATTCACATGTTCCACTAGGTACCTATGTGTGCGGAAAAAAGCTTCCATTCCTATTGAAAAACGTAGATTTGTTTTTTATTCCACCTGCAAAGGTACAACTTTTCCTTCAAATTGCAAAGCGGAGTTGACAAAATCTTACTAAAACTATAAAATTTTGTTTCTTCTAAAAAGATGTGGAGCTGAGATTTTGATCTGCGGGGGCGAGATTTTTTCAAAAACGGCCGAGATTTTTCAAAATCTCGGCCGTTTTTGAGGCGCTAGAATCTGGCGTATTTTTCGTTCGTGATGTCTTTCACGGCCATGCCCTCCATTTCCACCAGCCAGCCAGCGCGGCAGACGGGGGCGTTGACGATGACGACGGGCTTTCCGGGGAAGCGTTCGTCGTAGAGTCGGCGCACCACGGCATAGTCGGCTGTGTCGCGCAGGTAGACAATCATGTGGGCCACGTGGCTGTAGTCGCAGTCGGCCTCCTTGAGCAATGCTTCAACGTTCTCCCAGAGGCGGCGGGTTTGTAGCTCCACGTTCTTCGGGTGAACAATCTGCCCCTTGTTGTCGATGCTGGCCGTGCCGGAGATAAACACGTGGCGACGGTCGCCATAATCGATGTAGGTGCCACGCTCAAAGGATACGCCATAGTCGCTGGTGCGGTTCAGGTGGGTGGGGGCGTAGAGGAAGTGTATTTGCTCTTTCTGCAGCCCAGCTATGGCATAGTTGTCCATCTGGGTGAGCACGCAGGGGTCTTGGGCACGTCCGCCAATGCCGGTAGAGGCAATGAAGTGGGTGTCGTGGGTGAGTCCCTGGGTGAAGAACACCTGATTGCGGGCACGTACCACACCTCCATAGTTCAGGTCGATGTCGTTGACGAAAAGCCATGTGCGGATGCAGTTCTCCGACAGCTTGCAGCCCTCCTGGGCCAGCTGCATCACATATTCATTGAACAGCAGACGGGTCTGATACTCTGAGTTGGCGGCCAGGTTGTGGGCCGAGCCGTTCCACAGGTGGCGATAGGCTCCCCCTTGAGAGGTGACCTCATAGAGTCCGCTGTCGGTGAGGCGTGTGGAAACGCCGGTCATCAGGTAGGCCCAGAGGGCAATCTTCGTGCCGTTGAGGGGTGCCTGTTGGATGAGGCTCTTGGCGCAGTCGCTAGTGTCGGCGGCTGCCACCTCGTCGGCTTGGTTGGAAGCATCGCTGAGGAAATAGCGTTTGAACACTGCCACGGCACCCTTCAGATGCTCACAGACGAGTTGCTGATAGGCGTCAAGAACGGCATCGAGCTGTTGTTGATAGGAAAGGGTGGGGTCGGTGACGCTCACGTTGGCGTGGTACTCGCCGACACCGCCCTTTACAAAGTGGAAGACACATGCTGTAACATGGTCAAAATGTAGTGTTTCTGTCATTTCTGTGTAATTTGTCCGCAAAGGTACTCAATTTTTTCGATACGGCGAAATATTGAGGCCCTTTTCTGTTCCTAAGCATAAGAGTGCATGCCTCCCAGGACGAAATTCACGCCGAAATAGGTCATCAGGATGCTGAGGAAACAGAGCACCACGTAGAGGTGATACCACAGCGGACGCTGCAGCCAGCGGAGCGACTGTCGGTGCAGGGCTACGCTGTAGGCCAGCAGGGTGATGAGTGCCCATGTCTCCTTCGGATCCCAGCCCCAATAGCGGCCCCATGACTGGTTGGCCCAGATGGCGCCGATGAAGATGCCTGCTGCCAGACAGAACACGGCGGGATAGAGCAGCAGGTGGCTGAAACGCGTCAGCTGCGACAGCTGTTTATCGTGATTGCCACGTATGACGGAGAGGACCAGTGCCGTCAGGCCGATGAGCAGGATAAATGCCAGCAGCGAGTAGGCCAGCATGATGATGCACACGTGCAGACTGAGCAGTGGCGAGGCCAGCACGGGCATGAGTGGCGTCAGCTGAGGGTTTGAGCCTCCCATCATGGCAACGAGCAGCGTCAGACCGCCCAGCAGCAGTCCGAAGGGCAGCAGCAAGGGCATGCGACGCTGCAACAGCAGCGTGAGCGCTAGGGTGCAGAGCGACAGGAACTGCATGGTTTCAAAACCATTTGACAGCGGAAGGTGACCGCTGATATAGCCGCGCAGGCATACCACGGTGAGCAGATAGAGCAGGCTGACGGCCAGCGTGGCGTTAAGCAACAGCCGAAGCCACCGTGGCAAGACATTCTGGCGCAGCCAGTAGACCAAGGTGACGACGAACGAGACAATGCCCAGCGTGAGCAGCAGCATGGCCAGCGGACGGGTGTAGTCTAGTGTGTTGTATAGTTTTTCTGCCTGGAACTTCATGTCCGAGGGAAGCAGCGTTCTGCCTTCGTTCTGCTGATAGGTGCGAATCTTCTCCAGCACCGTGTTCAGCTGGGCGTAGTCCTTTGTCTGGGCCAGCTCGCCTATGTAGTTCTGCACATTTCGTATAAACGTCCACTTCTCCAACGGCATGTCGGCAGGGAGACGGTCGGAGGCCGAAAACCACTCCAGACAGTCCTGCCCGGTGGAGTAGGGGAAGAGCTTCAGCAGCTGTCCGTTGAAAAGCATGAGCAGAATGTTCATCTTTTCGTCGGCCTCGCTGACGGCCCTTGCCTCGTCGACGTGCTGACCTGAGTGGATGCGGTCGAGCAGAGGCTGGAGTTTGTAGCCATCAACATCGAAGAAATCTTCGTAGCAGGCATACTTCCCGTCGATGCCCAGCAGGCGGGCCACGGCGGGCTTCACCTTGATAATGGGCTCTGGCGTCCAGCTGGTGGGGAAGAGCATCAATCCTGCCAGCACCTGCTCGGCGCTGTAGTCTTGGTAGGCAGGGCGTCCGCAAAGCTTGGTGGTGAAATCGCGGGCCATGGTCTGTAGGGGGCCGATGCGTCCATTATAAAAAATGTACAAGTCGCCCATCTTTGCGGCCTGCTCTTGGGGCAGGGTCTGTTCTGCGGCTGTCGATAGGGCGGGGAATAGGCTCAGAAGGGCCAGCACCAGGGCCGTTTTCTGGCGGAGCAGGCGGCGGAATCCCTCACCGGGCAGCACCATGAGCAGGAGCATGCTCAGGAAGAGCAGTCCATAGCCAGCGTAGGTAAGTCCGATGCCCCATGGGTCGTGGCTCACCGAGAGGCTGGTGCCCTGAAGGTCGGGGGAATAGCCCGATTGGTAGAAACGGTAGCCGCCATAAGTGCCGATATGGTTCATGGAGACGCGCATGGTGCCGCCGGAGGCTCCGTTGCGACGTATGCTGATGGTCGACACGTAGTCCATGGGCGACTGCGTACCTGGATAGGTCTTTACTTTGAAGTCGCTGAGCGTCAGCGCAAAGGGCATTAGCTCCACGGTGTTGTCGGCCGCGTTGATGAAAGTGTTGTCGGATGCTCCCAAGTAAAGGTGCATGCTGCCCTGCTTGCCCCACAGGTGGGTGACGAGAGCACCGGCCAGGATGAGCAAGAAAGACATGTGGAGCAGGAACGTTGCCGGGCGTCGGTGCAGCCTGGCGCGTAGTATAACCAGCAGTGCCGAGGCTGCCAGCAGCGCCCAGAGCGAAATCATCCACCAGGCGGTGTAGATGTGGGTGCCGTCAGGCACGAAAGTTGCCGTGGCGAGCAGAATGGTCACCACGGCAAGCAGTAGAATGTGTCTGAACTTTGGCATGTCTAGATGGAGTTGATAAACTTCACCACAGCATCGCGGTCTTCCTTGTTGAGCTGACGGAACTTCTCCACGCTCTTGCGGGCATCGCTGTTGGCTGCGCCATGCCACATAATGGCCTCGATGACGTTGCGGGCGCGGCGGTCATGCAGACGATCCTGATGGCCTGCGTTGAGCAGGCTCAAGCCGCGGCCCCAGAGCGGGGTGGTGCGGCACCAGCCCGTGCGGATGTCGTTCACCATCTGCAGCTTGTGCTGAATCATGTCGGTGTAGGGCCATATCTTCTGGTTTGGATAGCGGGGCATGTCGCCGTTGCCGAACAGGCCGTTGGGGTCCTGAATGTCGTCGGCGCCCGTGGTCCACGACGGGCGGTGGCAGTAGGTGCAGCCCATCTCGGTGAACTTCTTCTTGCCCAGCTGGAACTCCTCGGTGTCTACATCGCGGGCGGCGGGAACGGCCAGGCCGCGGTGCCACACCATGAAATTCTTATACTCCTCGGCGGTCATCTCCACGCTCTGCTCTTTCGATGTCAGGTAGTTATAAATGTCCTGCTCTACGTCGCCCGTCTTGTTCCATTCGGGATAGTAGGCGTAGAACTCCTTCTGCACGTCGGGGTCTTGCGACGATGTGGTGGCATAATACTTGCCGGCCAGGTCGAGATAGTGATAGCGGCGGTCGGAGCGCGTCACGTTGGTGATGTTCCAGATGGCGTTGGCACCGGCGGCATCGAGCACGGGGCCGCGGCTCAAGGCGTAAGTATAGCGGCGCACCCACTTCTTGCCCGGCGAGGCGACGTTGGTGTACCAGCCCACATACTCGCCGTCCTTGTACATGGCGGGGTTGATGTTGGCACCGGCGGCCACCTCCTTGGCATACTGGGCGACGATGCTGTCCTCGGGGATGGCGTCGAGCAGTCCTGTGCCGTAGATGCCGATGGTGGCCTCCAGCTTCACGCCGATTTCAGAGACGTCCACCTCCACGTCGCTGCCGTTGCGAGCTACCATGATGGGCGAGTAGAAGGCGTCGCGGGTGATGCTCACCTCGGGATAGATGAGTGAGTAGGTCTCGCCGTCCGGGAACTTGTTGCCCCACTCGTCGGTGTAGTTGCGCCAGTCGATGGTAATCTTGCTCTCGTCGACAGGAGCCTTGAAGGGGTCGGTGGCCATGGTCTGCGGCATACCGGCTACGGAGCGGATGTATGCCTCGGTCTGCTTGTCGTAGATGACGAGCAGGTAGCCGTTGCCCATCTCCGTGGAGTTGTGTGTGGCGACGCGCTTGCCGTAGCCGTAGTTGGGGTGGCAGTAGAGACAGCCGCGTCGTACCATCACCGGGCCGAGGCCGCGGAAGGCCCCGTCGGTGCCCGTCTGGAAGTCACGCTCAAACTGGTATTCGCCCATCTGGAAAGCCTGGTGGAAGCCCTGCTCGTCGGTGGCCGGCGTGGGCTGCTGATAGGCATAGGCCGTGGCGTTGAACACGGTGCCCAGCTTGCCGCCGGCATAGAACTCTTCTTCGTTGTATTCTACCTTGGTGCTTTCTTGGGTTGTTTCGTCATCATCGTCACTGCAACTTGTGAACGAGAGTGTCAGACCTGCAAGCAGTGCGATGCCATAATACTTGAGATTCTCCATATTTGCTTATTTGTTTATCTAATGTAATGAAACGACAAGACAGCAACCGCCATCATAAACGGTTGCTGCTTGTCTTGTCTGTGCTTGTAAGTGCTTAGTCCTCAAGGGCATCCTTCAGGTCGTCGAGAGCCTCGTCCAGGGCATGTAGGGCCTCAATGGCTACGCCGCAGGAAGCGTCGGTATAGTTCAGCACGAAGGGAGCCTTCATAGCTTTGATCTTGGCAAGGGCGTTCTCTAGGGCTGTCATGGCTGCACTGGCCTGTGATGCGTAGTTGGTCTGGCAGTATGCCATCAGCGAGCCGCTGGCGGGCGTGGTGCCGCTGACGGTCAGTCCGCCATAGAGGGCGTGCTTGCAACTCTCGATGTTGTCGTAGAAGTCCTGGATGGAGTTGTAGGCGTGCGGCGACTCGATGTAGTCCACGTCGTCGCCCGTGTAGGCAGCACCAATCTTGGAGTCGGCCACCTCGCCTATGATGTCCTGGCAGCCCTCGATAATCTGGATGGCTCCCAGCGTGGCGGTCTTCCAGCGCGAACCGGCCTGTCCGGCGGTGCTCAGCTCCTCACCGAAGTTGTCCTCCGGCTCTAACTCCTCTTCCTCGAGCAGCTCCTGACGCGAGGCCTTCACATTGTCTGTGCCGGCCCAGGCAGCCTCGAGGCGGCAGGCGGAGAGATACAGGTCGGCAGCCACGGAGCCAGCGAAGTAAATCTCGTCGTCGGTCAGGTCGCTGAACGTGCGGGGCTGACCGTCGCGGAAGATGATGTACTCCAGAGCGTGGAAGCCTGTGAAGTTCTGTGTGGTAGCCACCATGTGGTCAACGGCATCGGCATCGTCCTCGTCGGTTGCGGGGTGGAACTTCGACATCACATTGTTGAACTGTGTCACGTCGAACGGCCAAGTGTCGATATGGGGGTCAATGGCATAGCCGGAGGCGGCCCCGAAGAGGAAGGCCTCAGACCACTCCCAATACTGGCGGGCAGTCTTCCACTGGTTGCAGACGGCGTTCAGCGAGCTCTGTGAGTTCATGCTCTCCACCTGGCTCAGCAGCGTTTCGCAGGCATCGGCCAGACCTTTATAGGTGGCGATAGCCGTCTGGTTGACAAACTGAGTGTTGACGGCGGTCAGTGCGGCGGCCTTAGCGGCAGCGGCCTTCTCGGCCTCCGTCTGCTGTGTTGTCTGGTCGGTGGTGTTGTCATCGTCATCATCGCCACAGGCGGTGAAACCCATTGAAAGGGTGCAAGCTGCGACGAACAGCATTGCGTACTTGAAAATCTGTTTCATTGCTTTTTTGTTGTTTTTATTGTATGTTAACTCTAAACTCTAAACTCTAACCTCTAAACTTTCACAAGAACCATCCTGAGTAGGCAATGCCGATGTTCAGGCTTGGCTCGTTGTTGTAGGACGAGGCGAAGCCACGGTGAGAATACTCAGCTTTCACCACCACTTCGGGAAGGGGGAAGTAGTTGATGCCGACAGCCCAGCGTTTCTTCTCGCACCATTTGTAAGATTCCTTGCTGGTGCTCGACTGCATGGAGTTGTAGTATTCATAGCGGCCAAAGACGTACAGTTTCTGCTTGTTGCGCAGCGACGGAACCTGCGACAGCACGTTGTAGCCGGCCTCGCAGCCGTAGAGCAGCACGTTGCTGGCGATGGGCTGGTGCTTCGACGGCGAGCCGTCCTGTCCGCTGTGCTTGGGGAACGAGTTGTTGAACGTCGTAATCAGGTCGGCATCGCTCAAGTGGGCATAGTCGATGTTGCCACGTACAATCCAGTTCCAGCGGTTCAGCATGAAGTCGAAGGCCCCGATGGCCAGTTTGCCCTTGCAGTCGTCATATTTCGCGGCATTGTGCGAGCGCAGCGTGTTGCCGAAGGTGTAGCCATAGTAGCCGCTGGCGCTCAGGCGAAGGCCTGGGATGCTGTAGTTGTCGATGCGGGCGGCACCGGCATAGTTGTTGCCAATCTTGAACTCGTAGGGGCTGTTGGCTCCGTAGTGTACGAAACTCTCGGCTCCGAACCGCTCAGAGTCGAGTCCCGACAGGAACTGCAGTTCATAGCGCCAGTCCTTCATGCGCCCCCATAGCGACACGCCCGTCTGGTGCCACGTACACGGCAGGATAGTGCTTTCGCCCTCAGGACGATAGACGGTGAAGAACTCCGTCGGCATGTGGTATTTGTTGGTGGCACCCACGGGCACTACAATCTCGCCGGCCCGCAGGTTCAGGGTCTTCGAGAACGACTTCTGAATCCAGAATTGCTCCAGGGCCACTTCGCCGCCCTTCTCTACCTCGGCCTCGTATTCGCCGCTCTCGTCGGCATCCACCTCGACGGCACTCTCCGTGCCGCCGTGCTCAAACTCAATCTCCATGCCCATCGTCCAGCCGTGGCCGAAGTCATAGCCCAGGTTCACCACCACGTGCGGCAGGTCGAAGCGTCCGTGGCTGGGGTCGTCCTTGTGGTCGGCAGGTTTCTTGTATCGGTTGAAGTGGTCGCTGTAGAAGTTGCGGCTCATCACGGCCTCGCCATAGCCGCCCACGCTGAGGCGGCTGGCACGGTTGCTGTTGAAAACGCTGTCAGCGGTGCTGACCTGTGCTCCTGCGGAGAGGCTGACGCCCAGCGCCCATGCGATTGATGCTATCGTTTTTGTACTCATTCTATGCTGTTTTCTCAAAGTCGGGTGCAAAGGTACACACTTTGCGGCTTGTCTGCAATACTTAAAAGTGATGATTTTAATGCAAACTATTGCAAGTTTCAGCAAAAATAGCTAATTTTGCAGTCGATATTATACATTATAATTATATATGAAGCAAATGAAGGTGTACGAGGGCGAAGACAAGATGATCACCCTCATCCGCGATAACTACGACCTGCTACAGATGCTAGGCTCGTTTGGCATCAGTCTGGGATTCGGTGACAAGACAGTGAGCGAGACCTGCGAAAACAACGGTGTGGATACCTACACGTTTCTGGCAGTGGTCAATTTCACCATTAATGGCTATAGTGACGCAGCCGACGACGAGCAGCTGTCGGTGCCCACCTTGATGCACTATCTGGAGGCCAGCCATGCCTATTACCTCGACTTCCAGCTGCCTTTCATCAGGCGCGAGTTGGAGGAGAGTCTTAACCCCGATGATTCGCTGGGGCAGCTCATCCTCCGCTTCTACGACGAATATGCTCACGAGATTCGCCGCCACATGCAGTATGAGCAGCGGGTGCTGTTCCCCTACGTGAAGGGGCTTATCGACGGCCAGCCTGGCAACGGCAGCTACAGCATAGAAACCTTCTCGCGGCAGCACGGACAGGCTGACAAGAAGTTGCGCGAGCTGAAACTGCTCATTATTAAGTATTTGCCCAGCGACGGACTGCACAACAACAAGCTGACGGCTACGCTGCACGACATCTACGACAACGAGGAATGGCTGCGGCAGCACGGTCAGGTGGAAGATCAGATCTTTGTGCCGGCCATTCGCCGCATGGAGCGACAGCTGCAACAGAGTGACGTGACGCGGAACATCACGGAGATGGTGTTCAAGAGCGGGGGAGGGCAGAACCAGGATGCGCTCTCCGACCGAGAGAAAGACGTGGTCGTCTCGTTGGTGCAAGGGATGTCGAACAAGGAAATTGCCGACCACCTGTGCATCTCGGTGAACACCGTGATAACCCACCGGCGCAACATTGCCCGAAAACTACAGATACATTCCCCGGCCGGGCTGACCATTTATGCCATCGTCAATGGGCTGGTGGATATATCTGCGGTGAAATTGTAAAAAACGGCCGATATTTTTGACCACTGTCTTACACGGACTTAAAACGGGGCCGGGATTTTTTCAAGCGGAGCCGAGATTTTTTCAAAAACGAACGAGATTTTTTCGTGGGAGGCCGAGATTTTCCCGTCTCAGATTTTGTTGATGTCGACATAGCCGTGCATGACGGCGTAGATGGTGAGTGCGCTGACGCTTTTCAGCCCCAGCTTTTCCATGATGTTCTTGCGATGGGTGATGACTGTGGCCAGTCCGATGTGGAGCTGGTCGGCAATCTCCTTGTTGATGTATCCCTGCACAATGAGAGCCATCACCTCTGCCTCGCGGTTGGTCAGCACGGGCTGCTCTGCCCCGTGGCGTGCATCTGGGATGGAGCGCCCGTGTCCATGCTGCTCCATGATGAGCAGCGAGCGCACCAGTTCTTTTTCGGGCACGTTGACGCAGATGCAGTGGAAGTCGGATAGCTGTCGACTTCCGTCTGTTGACATGGTCAGGACGATGGTCTTGCGTTTGAACTCATTGAAAAAAGCCATGTTTTCCAGTACCACGTTCATGGCTGCGAAGTAATGGGCGTACTGTTCGGGGTGGTTGGCGGTCAGCTCTGAAATGCTGCCAAAGGTGTCGACTTCCATCATCGGCATAAACGACATTAACAATTGCCGTAACCCTAACGCTGCCAAGGTGTTAGGGTCGATGATTGCTAAATGAGGCCGATTGATGTCCATAATCAAGTGCAAAGTTAGTCAAAAAAAAAGAAAAACGTTTGTTTTTTGCCTCGCAAAATATTAATAATTATTAAAAATGCGACATTTTGATTACGATTAATACCAGAAAACAAATTTTATTTGTAATTTTGTGACGTGTTTTTCATGGTATTAGATTATTAAGGTTAATTTCTGAAGGCCAATTGTCGGGAGACAGGGGTCTTCAAAGTTTCATTCACTTGTGTTATTCACGCAAGTGAAAACAAGAAGGGAACCTGTGAAGGTTCCCTTTTCCGTGATAATGGCCTCAGGCTTCATTTCCTGCGCTTGCGGTGGGTGAAGAAGTCGTGCAGCCCATTAAAGTCTTTCTTCATAACGATGCCTATGCCCTGTGTGTTCAGCGATGAGTGGGTGAAGTAGCGGTCGTTGGTCTGGTTGTAGGCCTTGAGCGCCAGGCTGCCGCTGGTGTTGAGCAGATAGCTGATGTCGAAGTCGCCGATGAACGAGGGCGAGGCTTGCGTGGCGTTGTCGCGGTAGCCGAACTGGCCGTTGATGAGCAGGCGGTTGTTGAGCATGCGCCCGCTGATGATTCCCTCGTACTCGGCGTTGTGCCAGCCCTCGTTGCCTGTGGAAATATTGGCGCCGAAGTTCCAGTCTTCGTTCTTGATGACCTGCGAGAGCAGCTGGTTGATTTGGGAAGATACGGTGCCGGAGAGGAGGCTCTGCATGGCCAGCTCTGTCTGGCCGTAGGTCTGGGCGGTGGCGTTGTTGGCGTTTTGGGTGTAGAAGCGCCCAATGCCCAGCAGGTAGACCACTTGCTGGTTGAGTTCCTGCTCGCTGGCGATGATGGAGCGTATCATCTGCTGCTCCTCGCTGTTGACGGTGGGCATCTCCAGGTCGAACTCCACGCGCGGCTCTCCGGCGGTGCCCACGATGTTCATCAGACAGTTCACCCGGATGGTGTTGCTGGTGAAGGAATTGCCCAGGCCGAGGTCGGACAGCGACACGCCGTTGACGGTGTGCGAAGCCTTCAGGTCGAGTGCGGCCATGAAGGGGTCGCCGCCGAAGACGATGCTGCTGCCGGGCTGGAAGGTGAAGTTCTTCTTCAAGATGTTCTGAATGGTCATGCTGTAGTTGCCGCGCTCCACGTCGTAGGTTCCGAAAAGCTGGAAGGCGCCTTTGTCGTAGAACGAAGCGCGCAGGGTTCCGTTGCCGCGCAGGGCGATGTGGTCGTCGGTGTGCTGATCCATGATGAGGTAGAGCGTGGCTTCGGGCGTAGTGTTGATGCGCAGGTTGACGCGGACGTCGCCAGAAGGGTGGGGACTTGCCACTGGTGCAAGGGTGGAATTGGTGCCGTGGGCTTCTGTCTCATTTTCGTGTAGGGTGGCATCGCGCCAGGTGATGAACTTCTGCGAGCTGATGGCATCGGGATTAGAGGTGTTATAGTAGAAAATGGAACCCGGCGTGGGGGTGACGTCGCAGTCTATCACAATCTCTCCAGGGCGGCCTGTCATGTTGGCCGTACCGTCAGCCCAGACCGTGCCGCCCACGGTGGAACCCGTTTCGGGGCGGGGGAAGTCGTAGGCCAGAAGGTTGTTGGCTTCCGCCTGGAAGTCGAATGTGAAGTTCTTGAGGAAGGTGTGGTTGACGGCTCCGTTGAGCTCGCCTGTGTGGTTGTCGCGGTCGTGAAGCTGGAAATGCTGTAGGGCGATGGAGCCAGACGTCAGGTTGACCGGCTGCTCCTGGAAATGATAGGTAGTGCCGAGGGGAGTGATGCTTGCCTGTCCGTTGACCAGGGCCTCGCCGCTGAGGTCAATCTTCTTTAGAGGGCCATGGACGCGGATGTCGCCGAAAACGCTGCCCTGTAACTGGCTGATGAAACTGCTGGTGAAGCTGTGGATGAAGCCCAGACTGGTGCCGCGGGCTCGGATGCCCAGGTCTATTTCTTGTTTGCGCGGTGATATGTAGCCGTCGATAAAGGTCTGGGCATCGGTGCCGCCGTCGACGGCCGCCTCAAGCTCTACCTGGCCATCGTCATTATTCCATTTGGCATAAGCTTCTAGCGTTCCCATCGGAGCATCTAAGAAAAGAAAATTGTCGACGGTGATGTCTGCCCATGCATGGGGCGTGTCGAAAGCGCCTGACACAAAAGCCTTGCCCGTTGCCTTGCCGCCAAAACTGACAGAGTGGAAATTGACTAAGTCAAGAATGTAGGCTATGTCGACGCCCTTGAGGTCGAATTTCAGCGAGTCGTCAGGATAGTCGGATGCGATGCCGTCGATAATGATGTGCTCATCATCGTGGTGGATGGTGAAATAGTCGATCAGTAGTCGCTTGTCAGAATAAAGTATGTCGCATGGCTCCAGCTCCCAAACGGCGTTTTTGGCCTTGAAGAGCGATGGCATCACGCGAACATGGGTCTCGCTCTTTCCCTTGTCGTTGACGTAAAAACTGGTGATGGTGTTGATGGTGCCGTAGTCGGCATGAGGCGTGAAGAAATTGAGCGTTGAGGAGAGCTGTTCGCCCGTTGCATTGGCCGTTAGTTCTATCTGCTGCAATGCCTCGTTGCCTGTTTGGCGCAGAGTGTTCAGCCTGCAATGTGCACTGTCGCCATTAGAGAAGAGGCTGAGGCTGGTGTGCCGGAGCTCGTTGCCGGCAAGGTTGAATGATGGAACAGACGTGGCAACGTCCAGCTGGTGCTTGTCGTCGCTTAGTTGGGCGTCAAGGTCAAGGGGGCCGTTCAGCTCCAGTGGAAGTCCCATGAGCTGCTGCATCCAGCGGCTGTCGGTGAGCCGCATGGTTAGTGTGAAATCATTGGCTGGCCTCTGTTGTTTAGCGTCTGTTTCCTTGGGAAGCATGGGCAACAAATGGGCAATGCTTTGAGGCAGGGTGGACAGGTCGAACTGGCCTTTGAGCAGGGCTTCGCCGAAGTCGCTGTTCAGGCGGAGGTAGTGTAGCTCGTCGTCGTAGCCAGAACGGACGTGCAGGTTGTCCAGGTGATAGCGCGCAGTGTCGCCATGCGCCATGATGAAATCATCGAGGTCGATGGTTCCCACGGCATCATCCACCGAGGAGGCGGTGAGATCAATGTCCACGACAGCGGAGAAGGTGGCTTCGCCCCATTGGTCGGACAGGTGGAGAGCCTGAGGGGCGATGTTATCGATGTCGCCGGTCAGTACAATGTGGGGGAGTCCTTTGGCAGTCAGCTTTCCTTCCACGTCGACTTGCAGGTTCGGATCGTCTACTTTCAGCTTCCCTGCAATGTCTTGGGGGCTGTAGGTTCCGTCCAGGGTCAGGTTGCGGTACTGGTATCCGTTGAAGTCAATTCTCGGCACTTCGCCTTTGATGTCAATGACAGACTGGTGGGCGCTGAGGTCGAGGCTGGCAGCCAGCAGTCCGGTTGAAGGCTGGTCTAGCAGGTTCGACAGCAGGAGACTGTCGGTGTCGACATGAGCGTTCCAGCGTCCGCTTTCGCCAGCAAAGAGGCCGTGCCAAGCCAGATACCCAATGCTAGTATGTACGGATCCCTGGGCTGATAGTTCTTCGGAATCCTGACGGAATTGTCCGTTCAGACTGACGTCACCTAGGCGGGTGATGTGGGGAGGCAGCGTGGGCTGTTGTTGGTGAATCTCCTGGAGGAGATGGTTTGAAATGCTCAGCTGCTGGATGTCGGCGCTCCAGTCGTTGTGATTGTTGTAATATCCTGATAATCTTAGCTCTAATTGATTTCCTTCTGAGTGGATGTTTAGCTTAGGAATGTGGAGCGAATGGAAGGTGCCACTGACGGTGCCGTCTAGCTGTAAGGTGTGTTCTGTAGGCAGCTCTTGGGGCAACAGACTGGCAATGTCGGCTAAGGCCAACGTGCTCGAAGGGATGGTGGTCTCATAACGCAGGGTTGCTGGTATGCTGTCTGCATTGTAAGTAGCTCGGAGGGTATCCAAACAGAGGGAGGTGTGGGGCATCTGCAGGGTGAAACCCGTCAGAAGTGTGGCGTGGCGGCTGGCTTCAACCTTGAAGCTAAGCTGTTCCAGGTCGAGGCCCGACTGCTCGCGCAGGGCGATGCGCTTCACGTTGAGGTTCAGCGTGTCGGGAGTAAGCGTGCGGAGCAGGATGTGAGCGCTCACGTCGGCTACATGTAAGTGCCGGGGGCTGAAGCGGTCGGGTGTCAGCGGAATGTCTCTCTGGTCGTAGTCCAAGGAGAGCTTGCGTACGATGAGGGAACCGATGCGCAGGTCGAGTTTGGAGGGCTCGCCTTTGTCGGGGGAGGAGAGGGCGTCGAGGGCAAACTGGTAGTTTAGCACAGCGTCGGCGTTGTCGCGGTATAGCTGTGCATGGATGCCGAAGAGTTGTGCCGAGGTGATGACAATCCGTCCGTCGAGCAGTGGCAGCAGGTCTATTCGCACCGACATGCGTCGGGCTGTCAACATATCTTGCTGTTGCTGGTCTTTGATGGTGACGTCGTCGATGATGAGGCGGTTGAACAGCCCCAGATCCACCCGGCCCACGTTGACTTCGGTTCCCAGCTTCTCAGCTACGGCCTGTGAGACGACCGACGCCAGCCAACGCTGGGTCGCTGGCACATGGAGCAGCAGCACAACGAGCACATACAGAGCCAGAAGACTCCATAACGTCCAATTGAAAATATGTTTTAGCTTTTTCAATTTTCGCTATTTCGACGTGGCAAATGGGTGCCACTGCTTTCTTTGGTGTTGCAAAATTACGACAAAAACTTGTCTTTCTGTCATTTTTCGTAGATTATTTCTTCGCCGTCTTCCTAATTTTTATTAATTTTGCACACGCAAAGCATGATTTTATCAAACAATAACAATAATGGTAAACGTAATTAAGCTACGAAAAGGCTTAGACATCAAACTTCAAGGCAAGGCCGCGGAGAGTAGGCTCAGCTTGAAGTCGACGGGAAAGTTTGCATTGGTACCCGACGACTTTGAGGGCGTCACTCCCAAGGTGGTGGTCAAGGAGGGCGATACCGTCAAAGCCGGGGATGCGCTGTTTGTCAATAAACTGTGTCCCGAAGTGAAGTTTGCCTCGCCAGTCAGCGGAAAGGTTACTGCTGTGGAGCGTGGCGAACGCAGAAAGGTGCTCTGCGTAAAGGTGGAAGCCGACAAGGAGCAGAGCTATGTGGACTACGGCAAGAAGGAGGTGGCAAAGATGGACGGCAAGGCCGTGGTCGAAGCTCTTCTGGATGCCGGTATCTTTGGGTATATCAATCAGTTGCCTTACGCCATCTCAACGACTCCCGAGACGCTGCCTAAGGCAATTTTCGTTTCTGCACTGCGCGATAAACCGCTGGCCTGCGACTTTGGATACGAGGTCAAAGGACAGGAGCAGGACTTCATGACGGGCTTGCAGGCATTGTCGAAGATTGCAAAAACTTATCTCAGCATCGGCATCCAGCCTGATTTCCACGCTGACCTCCAGAAGTTGGGCGCAGAGCAGTGGGTGGAAATGTCCGTTTTTGATGGCCCCTGTCCTGCTGGCAACGTCGGCGTGCAGGTGAACCATCTGAATCCAGTAAACAAGGGTGAGGTGGTTTGGACTATTGGCGACCCCACTGTCGCGCTCTTCATTGGCCGTCTGTTCAATACTGGCAAGGTAGACCTGCGCCGCCTGGTGGCTTTCTGCGGCAGTGAGGTGAAGAAGCCCTGCCACGTTGAGATGCTGGTGGGCGAGGAGCTGGGCACGCTGCTTTCTAATAGCTACGACACCGACCACCATGTCCGCATCATCAACGGCAATGTGCTCACCGGGCGCCAGACCACGAAGGAAGGATACCTCGGTGCCCACAGCAGCGAAATTACCGTGATACCCGAAGGCGACGATGCCGACGAGTTTGCCGGTTGGATCATGCCCCGCCTGAAGCAGTTCTCCGTGAACCGCAGCTATTTCTCGTGGCTGCAGAACCCTTGGTTCTCAAGCAAGAAGAAGGAATATGCCCTCGACGCCCGCATCAAGGGCGGCGAACGCCACATGATTATGAGCGGCGAGTATGACCGCGTGCTTCCCATGGACATCTACGGCGAGTACCTCATCAAGGCCATCATCACGGGCGACATCGACAAGATGGAGCAGCTTGGCATCTACGAAATCAGCCCAGAGGACTTCGCCTTGGCTGAGTTTGTGGATTCCTCGAAGCTGGAATTGCAGCGCATTGTGCGTGAGGGACTTAACAATTTACGTAAAGAAAACGCATAAACGATTATGAGCGCATTAAGAAACTACCTCAACAAGATAAAACCGAGCTTCGAGAAGGACGGCAAGCTGCACGCTTTCCACAGCCTCTTCGACGGTTTTGAGACGTTCCTCTACGTTCCCAACCGGACGGCCAGGAACGGTGTGCACATTCACGATGCCATCGACTCGAAGCGCATCATGAGCATGGTGGTGCTGGCATTGATGCCCGCACTGCTCTTCGGCATGTACAACGTGGGCTATCAGAACGCCTTGGCAGCAGGGACGCTTGCCACGGCGGGCTTCTTCGAGCTGTTCTTCTACGGCTTCCTTGCCGTGCTGCCCAAGATACTGGTCAGCTACATCGTAGGTCTGGGCATTGAGTTCGCCTGGGCTCAGTGGAAGGGCGAGGAAATTCAGGAGGGCTTCCTCGTGTCGGGTATTCTCATCCCAATGATTGTTCCTGTGAACTGTCCCTTGTGGATTCTGGCCATTGCCGTTGCCTTCGCCGTCATCATCGGCAAGGAGATCTTCGGCGGCACGGGTATGAACATCTTCAACCCGGCTTTGGTTTGCCGTGCTTTCCTGTTCTTTGCCTATCCTTCGATGATGAGTGGTGATAAAGTATGGGTTGCCGACGATACGATTTTCGGTCTGGGCAATACGCTGGTCGACGGCTTCACACAGGCAACCCCCCTGGCTGAGGTGGGACAGGGCGCACTGCCACAGGCTAGCCTGTGCGACATGATTTGCGGCTTTATTCCTGGCTCCATTGGTGAGACATCGGTCATCGCTATCGCCTTGGGTGCTTGCCTGCTGTTGATAACGGGCATAGCTTCGTGGAAGACCATGCTGAGCGTCTTCGTGGGTGGAGCCTTGACCGCTTGCCTGTTCGAGCAACTGGGCAGCACGCCCATCCACTGGTACGAGCACCTTGTTTTGGGCGGCTTCGCCTTTGGCGCCGTGTTCATGGCCACCGACCCCGTCACTTCGGCTCGCACCGAGACGGGCAAGTGGATTTATGGTCTCCTGATAGGTGTTATGGCCATCGTTATCCGTGTGATGAATCCTGGCTATCCCGAAGGTATGATGCTCGCCATCCTGCTGATGAACATGTTTGCTCCTACCATTGACCACTTCGTGGTAGAGCGTAATATCTCGAAACGAATGAAGAGAGGAGGTACAAAATGAGTAAGCTGAATACAAACTCTAACGCGTACATTATAGTATATAGTACGATTCTTGTGGTCATCGTAGCCTTCCTGTTGGCCTTCGTGTCGTCTTCGCTGAAGGACAAGCAGGAAGCCAATGTGGCTCTCGACGTGAAGAAGCAGATTCTGAACTCCCTGAATCTGCGTGGATTGGACGATGCTGCTGCTGAGGCCAAGTACAGCGAAGTGGTGAAGGATGAGCAGGAGATTGACGGCCAGAAACTCTATACCTGCGAGGTCAACGGCGAGCAGATCGTTGTCGTCAGTCTGAAAGGCATGGGCCTTTGGAGCGGCATCAGCGGCTATGTGGCCCTGCATGGTGAGGACGAGGTGACCGTCTACGGCGCCTACTTCAACCACGAGAGCGAGACCGCCGGACTGGGTGCTGAAATCAAGGATTCGCAGGCCTGGCAGGAGAAGTTCATCGGCAAGAAGGTCTTCGATGGCGATGAGGTCGCTCTCTCCGTGGTGAAGAAAGTTGACGACCCCGAAACGCAGGTGGACTGCGTGACGGGTGCCACGCTGACCAGTAATGGCGTGAACGACATGCTGAAGGATGGCTTGAAGAAGGCTATCGCGACTTTGAAGGCCACTCCCGCTGAGTCTTGCTGTGAAGGCGAGATGGGCGACTGCTGCCAGAAAGAGGCCGGCGAATCGTGCTGTCAATCGGAAACTGAAACTAACGTAGAGGAGGAATAAGAAACTATGGCACTATTTAGTAAACAGAACAAAGAGGCTCTGACCAATCCGCTGAACCTCGACCACCCGATACTGGTGCAGGTGCTGGGCATCTGCT
>ERZ842401.3337-NODE-3337-length-20077-cov-4.382679_pt1 | contig 20077 bp, 21 predicted proteins | sample MGYA00521270_ERZ842401 | MGnify/ENA primary metagenome ERZ842401 (study PRJEB31892, sample SAMEA3878208) | bioreactor metagenome | biome: Moose rumen | place: Sweden | collected 2011-10 | study: EMG produced TPA metagenomics assembly of the PRJEB12797 data set... | reverse complement strand
ATTGACGCGTTCCGGGAATGGCTGGTCATCACTTCTAACAAAGAGGAATGACCGCCGCAGAAATATCGAAGGAAGGAGGTGACGCCGGATGCGGATAGATGAACTGAAAGCGCAGCGAATATGGGTGTGCTTCATTATCAGGAAAAAGGACGGAGGGTTTGATAAGAAACCGATCTCTGCCTACGGTACGGAAACAGGCTCAGACGCAGACCATGCTCACACATGGGTTACATACGATGAGGCTGTCAGGGCAATGAAAGAAAAGGGCTACGATGGCATTGGCTTCGCACTTCCGGAGGGATTCTTCTTCATTGATATTGACCACAGAGAACTGACAGACCCGTTCCTCGTAATGCTGCTTGAACGTTTTGCCTCGTACACCGAGTATTCATACAGCGGAGACGGTGTCCATATTTACGGCATATGCGATATCAGCAAGATACCGACCTACATTGACCAAAAAGGAAAGCTGCGGTTGGATAAGGCGTTCTACATGAAAAATCCCAATAACAAGGTGGAACTGTACTGCGGCGGCATTACGAACCGCTTCGCCGTCTACACGGGCAACGTGATACGGGATGAACCGCTTAAGGAATGTACGGAGGCACTGCTTACTACGCTCGACAAGAATATGCGTAAAAAGCAAAAGCAGAAATACAGTGCAAAGCGTGACGGCGGCGATAAAGAGGTATTCGATATCGTAGCCAGCCTGCTCAAGCAGAAAAACGGCGAGAAGTTCCGCAAGCTATATAGCGATGGCGATTATTCCGATTATGGCTCCCAGTCCGAAGCAGACTGCGCCTTATGTGCCATGATTGCATTCCGTACGGGAGCAGACCCGCAGATGATCGACACGGTGTTCCGTTCCTCCGCGCTGATGCGTGACAAATGGAACCGGGACGATTACCGGGAATCTACCATTGAAAAAGGCATTGAAGCCTGCCACGGCACGTTCCACCGCTCCAAGATGGAGCATCCCGATTTTATCCGCTTCAACGAAGTGACCGGGGAGCCGTACATCGTGGTCGCGCTCTTGGCAAAGCACGTCAGGGAGCATCTGGATTACATTCTCGTGCGGGACAACGGCAAGCAGGGACTTCTGAAATATGTATATGAGGACGGCTGCTACCGCCTGTATTCCAACGATATGCTGATGGGCGTTATCAAGCAGTACATTGCTGATTACGATGAGGAAATGGTCAAGATGAGCAAGGTAAACGAAGCCCTGCAGCACATCACGACCGACCTCAACTATGTCGGGCAGGATGAACTGGACGCAAACGAGAACCTCATCAATTTCAAGAACGGATTGCTCTCGGTATCAGAGGATGCGCTTACGCTGATCCCGCATACTCCGAATGTGTATTCCACAATACAGATTCCCTGTAGCTGGACGGGAAAGCCGGAGCCTACGCCCGTATTTGATGCGTATATGCACACGCTCACAAACGGAGATAAAGCTATCGAGCGTCTGCTGCTGGAATTTATCGGCGTATGCATTTCCAACATCAAGGGCTGGCGGCTGAAAAAATCCCTGTTCCTTGTGGGCGATGGCGATACGGGCAAATCACAGCTTAAGAGCCTTGTGGAACGTCTGCTCGGCAAGGGCAACTTCATCGGCATCGACCTGAAAGAGATTGAAGCCCGGTTCGGCACAGGAGCAATCTACGGCACACGGCTGGCGGGTTCCTCGGATATGAGTTTCCTGACCGTGGATGAACTGAAAACATTCAAGAAGATCACGGGCGGAGACAGCCTGTATGCCGAGTTCAAAGGTCAGCAGGCGTTTGAATTTACCTACAACGGTCTGCTCTGGTTCTGCATGAACCGTCTGCCGAAGTTCGGCGGCGATAACGGTCAGTGGGTATACAACCGCATTATGGTTGTCCGCTGCCCGAATGTTATCCCGAAGGACAAGCAGGATAAACAACTGCTCGACAAGATGTACGCCGAGCGTGACGGCATCGTGTATAAGGCAGTACGGGCATTGCAGACGGTCATCCGAAACGGCTACCGCTTCTCTGAGCCGGAGAGCGTCACGGCGGCGCGGTCACAGTATATGTCGGAAAACAGCACGGTCATCAGCTTCTTTGAAGAATGCATGTGTCCGTGGCAGGACGGCAAGATCAACCGCCACTGCACCACAGGGCGCATCTACCGCGTGTATCAGGCGTGGTGCCGTGAAAACAATAACGGCTTTGCCAAGACCGCCAAAGAATTCCGTGAAGACCTTGCGGAGCATCTCGGCAGCACATACACCGATATGACCACACGGCAGAAAGGCAATACCTACTACAGGGAATATTCGTTGACGCTCGAAGCCAAGGAGCAATACGCAAGGGAGTACGGCTATGACGGCATCGAATTTCTGTAATCCAGGTAGCAGAGGTAGCAGTACGGGTAGCAGTAAAAAACACAACTGCTACCCACGAAAACACAGTAACCACAAGGGTTTGACGGCTCTGGGTAGCAGAGGTAGCAGTACCTCAAACTTCTAAGCCGAAAAAATAAAGTTTGGAAGCAAATTTGGAAAATGGGTATGAAGATAGTTTTTTGTGGATATGAAATCAAAACTTCTGCTACCCGTGCTACCCGCAAGCCCCGAAGCCTTGCAAACAAAGGCTTTTCCGGGGTAGCAGTACCCGAAAATGTTGCTACCCGTGCTGCTACCCACTGCTACCCGCACATCATCAAAGGAAGGAGGAAAACAGACTATGGTGCATTACCCATCGCTCCGGGAACTGAAAAGAACGCTCGGAGCAGACTACCACATCCGAACCATCGACTGGGAGAAATGCCTGTACCGGGATTTCGGTAACGGCTTCAATGTCGAGGTCAGCGGCGTGAGCCGTGCCAACCGCAAAGGCACCGCCACGCTCTATCTCTGGTTCGGAGAACACGCATACGACTGCCTGATCGTCAAGACCGTGCGTGATGTCGGTCGGAGTGCGGAGGCAATCGGCGAGGCCGTGAATGATCTGCGTGATTATTCCCACAGCCTTATCGCCCACGGCTACGACAGCCGGGACAAACTGTTCCATCTAAAAAATAACATTTAAGAAAGCGAGGATTTTAACATGAACTATCCACTCAAAGTCAACAAGATCAACTGGCGCTCTCTGGAGCCGCAGACCAACTACCACTACACCGAGGACTATATCGCAGACCACTATGATCTGTATCTCACCTCGGAGTACATCCCGGACGATAACGGAAATCACCGCAGATATTACCGTCTCCACGCGAACCATCCGCACAGCATTGAGATGGCTCTTGCCTACGATATCAAGTGCCCGTGCTGCGGCGGCAACGTGCTGAAGCAGGTCGGCAGATGCAAGGATTATTACACGCTGGGACTGTATGAATGCCCGGTGTGCGACAGAAGAAAGTAAGGAGGATTACGATTATGACTACATTTAACGAGAAAGACCGCATCATCGGCTCTGCCGAGTACAACACGAACTTCTGGAATGTTATGCGCGGCAACCGCTATGCCGCAGAAAAGATTCACGGAGGCTCCGACCTGTCCACGGGAGGGTACGCTCTCCCGGCGGCATCCGATGACAAGCTGAGAAAGGCGATCAGGCGCGAGAGCCTGTTCCGCAACATGGCTACGGTCGTAAAGGCGTATAACGGAGGGAGCCGCATTTTCGCCAAGGACTGTGATGACCTTGCACAGTGGGTGCCGGAGAACGGCAGCATCCCTATCTATGATGGCATGGACGATTTTACCCGCTATGCCGTGGAAATTAACAAGCTGGCGGTATTCGTAAAGCTGGACGATGATTTCGTACACGATGCCACTTTTGACATCGAGGACTATCTGACGAGCCGCCTTGCGAAGAACTTCGCCAAAGCCGAGGACTACGGTTTTATCACGGGCACGGGAGACCATATGCCCAAGGGCATTCTCAGCCCGACCGATGGCGCAGAGGCTGGCGTTTTCACCGATAATATCACCTACGATGCTGTGATCCGCCTGTTCTTCTCCCTTAACGAGGAGTACCGTAAAAACGCCGTCTGGATGATGAACGATGATACCGCGCTCACGCTGCGTCTACTGAAAGACGAGGCCGGCAATCCCCTGTGGAACCACGCGAATGACACCATTCTCGGCAAGCCTGTGGTGATCTCCAATGATATGCCCTCTGAAGAAGCCGGGGAATCTCCTATCGTATTCGGCGATTTCAGCTATTACTGGATTATCGACCGCAGCCCCGTCAGCATCCAGACGCTCAAGGAGAAGTTCGTCACGCTCAACCAGATCGGATATCTGGCTTTGGAATTTCTTGACGGCAGGCTCATCCGCCGCGATGCACTTCAGCGCATGATGATCAATATCACGGATTAAAGCTCCTGCGGACAGGTACGGCGGATTGCCGTCTGCCGTGCCTGTTTTCTCCGCAGAAATCAAACAATTCAAAGAACATATTACACCGGATTGCACGGTTTTCATAGCGGTTATTTACGGTTTAAGGGTTAATTACCCGTTTGAATATGCGTTTTCGCACACGAAGCCCCGCGCCGTTGTCCGCTATGGAAAGCCGTAGAGATCAGACCGCCCCTACCGGGTACGGGAAAGCCTATTCCTATGAAAACTTATGTGAATTTGAGCGTGAAGCCCCGTGCCCGTTGTTCTCTTGAAGAGCGCCGGAGATCAGATTCCCCCTCGGGGAGAAAGGAGGATACATGGATAAGGAAATCAAGCCCATCAGAATAACGGCATCCGTGCTGGACGATACGTTTTACGTCATCGAGTACGCCACCAGCGAGAACGCCAAGGAAACGGCATACGAGAAGATAAAACGGCTGATTATGAACGAACCGATAACTTTGGGAAAAGAAGCCTCTTAAGGCTCAAAATGACTTGACTTCTTCACAGTAGTACGGGAATATGGAGTACCGCTTGAAGACTGTCGGGAAGGAGGTACACATGAATACAAACAGACAGTCTTCCGCTGTGAAGGAAGATAAGATAACAGCCCTCTACTGCCGTCTCTCCAGAGATGATGAATTGCAGGGAGATTCCAACAGCATCAAGAACCAAAAGGCTATACTACAGAAGTACGCAGACGATAACGGTTTCCGCAATACATCCCTGTTCGTGGACGATGGTTACAGCGGTACGACCTTCGACAGACCGGACTGGAACCGTCTTATGGAACTGGTGGATGACGGCAAGGTCGGCACGATCATTGTAAAGGATATGAGCCGCCTCGGTCGTGACTACTTGAAAGTCGGTATGTACACGGAGATGATTTTCCCGAACGCCGACATCCGCTTCATTGCCATCAACAACGGCGTTGACAGTGACAATCAGGCAGAGAACGACATGACGCCGTTCATCAATATTTTCAACGAGTTCTACGCCAAGGACACGAGCAGGAAGATACGAGCCGTTTTCAAAGCAAAGGGACAGGCGGGAAAGCCGCTCTGCACGAATCCGCCATACGGGTATGTCAAAGACCCGGAGGACAAGCTGCACTGGATTGTGGACGAAGAAGCCGCCAAGGTGGTACGGGATATTTTCCGGCTGTGCGTACAGGGCTACGGCGTGTCGCAGATCGCCAAGGAGATCACGAAGCGGCACATCATGAATCCGACCGCACACGCCAAGGCCAACGGGATAAACATTCCCGACAACAGGGACGGCGAGAACGATTATGTATGGCGCGACAGCACCATTTCCCATATGCTCTCCCGACCGGAATACCTCGGTCACACGGTCAACTTCAAGACCTACCGCAAATCCTACAAGCAGAAAAAGCAGCTCAAGAATGATCCTGCCAACTGGCAGATTTTCGAGAACACCCACGAAGCCATCATCGATCAGGAGACCTACGACATTGTGCAGCGCATCCGGGACGGCAGACGCAGATGGACACCGATGGGCGAGATGCCCGCTTTATCCGGCATGGTATTCTGCGCCGACTGCGGAGCGAAGATGTATCAGGTGCGCGGCAGGAACCTTCCGCAGAGCGAGTACATGGTCTGCGCCACCTACCGTAAAAAGGGCAAGGAAATATGCCCATCCCACCAGATACGCAATAGCGAGATAGAAAAGCATCTGCTTGCGGGTATCAGGGAGATTTCGGGCTATGTACAGGCGCATGAGGACGAGTTTGTGGAGATGATTACCAAGAAGTCCAGAGCCGAGGTTGACAGGAGCCTGCGTGACGGCAAGCGTGAACTGGAGCAATCACAGGCTCGTATCCACAAGCTGGATGAGATTATCCAGCGGCTCTATGAGGACAATATCGAGGGTAAGATTTCCGATGAGCGTTTCGCCAAGATGTCCGAAAGCTACGAAGCCGAGCAGAAAACGCTCGAATGCCGCGTGACGGAACTTCGCAGCATGATCGCCACACAGCAGGAAAGCAGCGTGAATGTTGACATTTTCATTGCCAAGGTACGCAAGTACACGGACGTCCGGGAACTGACGCCGGAGATCATCCGGGAGTTCGTAGACCATATCGAAGTCTACAAGCCGGAGCGGATAAGCGGACACAAGGTACAGAGAATGCGCATCGTGTGGAACTGCATCGGTGATTTTATGCCGCCGCAGCCAAAGAAAGACGAAAAAACGGCATAGCCGCACATTTCACGACTATGCCGATTTTTTCAGGGATTACAAAATCCCTAAGTTGCACCGCCATTTAAGGCGGCTTTTTAGGTTATGTCCTACCTATCATTCGTTTCCCTAATTTTTACGCTATTCTTAGTTTTTGTTTTAATGCTTCTTGCAAAGTTAACGAAAAATTAAAATTTTTTGATACTGCAAGTGCATTTAACCATGCTGGTAATGTAACTGTTCTATTTACTGCTTTTGAATTTTCCGCCATACGAATAGAAGGCATATACACATCAACTAGTATTGTATATTCATTTTTCCCTGTTTTTAAAGATTCTATTTTTGATGCTTTAGGCACTTTCTCTTTATCTTGTTCTTTTCCATATATTACAAGTCCAAGTAGCTCTCTGGCAGACTCAAAGGCATCAGCCTCATCGACTCCAGATGTTGCCACATCTAGATCAGGAAAATATACACTATACTCTTTTTCATTTTTGTCTTTTCCAATAATTGCCGGATAAATATACACATCTTTTTTCATACCATTACCTCAAAAACTTAACACCTGATTGCCTCTCAATAGATTTAACCGTAACCTTTGGTACATCTTTATCAGGATGTTTTACTGTAACTGTACCCTTTTTAGTCGGATGCTTAAACTGATGATGGCTACCTGACACTCTCACTTCATACCACCCATCATCAATTAAACCTCTTATAATTTCTTTTGAACTTATTGAATTCACAGGGCTATTTTAACACATATAATAATATTTGTCAATAGAAGTGTGTTTTTGGCAATAAAAACAAGACCTAGCAGTCTTGTTTTTTACAGTAATTCAATTTTTTTTCATTAATATTCGGTCATCATTTAATACATACATTTGCTACAAGGCTCGTATCCTAACCGTTTTGCTTCTTCCAGTGAAACTTTCCTTGGATTTTTCATTCTGCTACATGAACTATTACTATGATATTTTTTTCCTGTTTTTGGTATCCACACCCCTGCTATATTATCGTTTGTTGATGCACTTCCTTGTGTATTGCTAGAGCTTTGTGTTTCTTTAGATAAAGTTTTCTTTGAGTTTGAATTCTTGCTTTCTGACGTTGTTTTCTTTTTAGAAGTCGTTGAGCTTTTCTTTTTTGTTGAACTCTTTTTCTTTGTTGAACTCTTTTTCTTTGTAGAGCTCTTCTTAGTGCTTTTTGCGGCATATGTAATTGTTGTTTGATTTGTAAGCACACCAAAACTGCTTATTGGAGCTACAACCATCAAGCTTGTCAATACAATTAATACTATTTTTTTAATTAACTTTTTCATCTTTCTTCTGTTTTACTTATTCCTTTTATTACATGTTTTCTTCCCATAACCTATACTACAACAACTGTCACTTCTTTTCAATCCCTCATGTCACTAGATAAACTATCTATTTCGCCTAATCTTTTTTTAATTATAACCCCCCTTTTCTTTCGTCACTTTTTTCTTTTGTTATTGTTTTTTATACTTAAATCCATTGTCTTTATCTACAGAGTCTACAAACTCTCTTATATACATTTCAGCTAGCTCCTGTGCTTTGTTCATCTCATCCTCATTGCCAACCATATATGCTTTTTGCTCATCATTTGCTTGGCGAATAGCATCTTTAATTGTTTTGTCTTCAATTTTATTTTTATTAAAAAAACTATCTTTTGAAGCAACATATTGATATGTATCCGGGTCGTCGAGCACTGCTAAGACCTTTGCTTTTGGAATTTTTATAACCCCACCATCTTGAATCAACTCTGTCGTATCTATGCCAAGCTTTATCGTTCCCTCATACTCAATAAACATGGCTCTATCCTTTTCTAAAAGATGAGTAAGGCCCTCCCCTTTTGACTGTGATATTATTGCAACATTATTAAACCTATATTCCACAACCGCCAATTCTCTTGCAAATCCGAGGCTCTTAATATCTACTTTTGAATTATTTTTACCCGTGCAAGATGACAGTAAACATAACATACATATAACTTGCACTAATACTTTTTTCATATTCTTCTCCTTTGTGCTCATTATTGTTCTATTTCTACTATTATTTTTTTATTTTTTTTCTTTATTAATGGCTCTAGCAAATGATTAATTGTTGCTATTGTGCTTTCTTTTGCCATAGAATAAAACCTTGCATTATCTGTAATTTTCTTTGACATATCTTTTTGGCATTCTTTCTTTACTTCTATTATATACCCTTCTTTATCATATTTTTTATCTTCAAATATAATATTGATACTGTCCATGTTGACATATTGTTCTGTAATACGCATCATCGGTAATTTAATATAAACTTCATTTGTATTTATTTTTTCCTCTATTTTTGCCTTTTTAAAGTCTATGCCAAGTTTTACATATCCTTCATAGCTCGCATAATATTTGTATTTTGTTTTATCGGTCTCTTTTTTCTTTGGTTCTTCTGCTTTATAAATGCTACTATAGGGGATGTACATTGTAGATAACTCACTAATAACTTTTTTATCAACCAGAACCGAATATACATCTGTTTTTGTTTTTCCTGACTTACTTGTTATAACTCCTATAAAAAATATTATTGCCACAATTACCAAAGCTGTTACTATCAACAACCTTTTCGATGCAAATAATGTTTTTAAAAAGCTTTCTGCTTTTTTTACCTTTTCTTCCATTCCCTCTTTTACTTTTTGATTCTTTCCATCATTGTTCATATATACCTCCTGATCTATAACATTCATTTTTTTAAAATCCACTTTATCAGCCTATCTATAATTTTAATAAATATGCCAAGAAATATTAGTCTAATTATTAAAAATATAGCATTTATAATTATTTCCATCACTTACACCTTCTGCTAATCTTAAAATAATAATAGCGACCAAAGATTCAAGTTACTTATGCTAAAAACATTCTTTGTCTTCGGGCTCGCAATGCTCACCCTTACGAATGTTATTATAGCCCACATACGGGCAATTGTCAATTTATAACAAAATCCATAAAATTATGTTATGATCACTTATGACAAATTATGGAAATCAATGAAGCGAAAAGGCATCTCGCAATATACTCTTATTCATGAGTATGGTTTTTCTACCGGTCAACTTGATCGACTTCGTAAGAATGCAAACATCAATACCCACACTCTTAATGAACTTTGTTCAATTCTCAACTGCAAATTATCTGATATTGCTGAATTTAAAAAATAGTCATATATATAATGTTTTTTTGCAACAAAAAACCACCAATAGGTGGTTTTTATTTTGAAAATTATTTCTTGCCATCGGGCTCGTAGTGCTCGTCCCTACGTGTTCTTCTTAATCTGTTTCGAAAAATAATCACATCCTATATAATATCATTTCGCAATTACACTTTTAACAACTTCCATCGCATAGATATTCACTGCCTTCATTATGGTGGCTTTTTGATTATCATTAAGTTTTGTGAGCGACTCTAAGATCCCCATCACACTTGTCGTAAAATGCTTAGTGAATTTTTCTACTGAATCAGCCTTTGATGACAACATTACTTCATATATCATATCCACAGCAATCTTTAATTCTTTTTCACTAAGTGAATCTATAAGCACATTTATTGCTTTCTTAAATATCTTCGAATCAAATGTACTATCTTTAACCCTCTTAAATGCATACCCATCGATCTCCCACGAGAACGGATTATGCTGAAGAGTGCCTATTGAATTGCTTCTTATAATATTATAATGTGATGTCTTCTCAAAAATCATTCCCACAACAGAACTCTGAGGAACATATTTTTTTATCTTTCTTTTAATCTTGCTATAATCTGATTCCTTTATAAGTTTCTTGTTTAAACTTGGTCCATCAAAACTGTAGATATTTCTTATCTTACTTCTATATTTATCATCAACAAAACTCCCTGCATACACTGCAAGGTTGCCACCTTTTGAATGACCCCCTACATAGTAAGTTCCTTCGAGCTTACTCATCACCTTTTTTAAATATTTTAATGAGTCTCTTTGTGCTGGCACGTGAGTTAAGTATGCTAGATTTAAGTCTTCCTTCCACCCAACAAATGAATGATCCGTCCCCCTATATGCCACAAAATAATTCTTATCTAAATATCTAAATGTCATTGCAGAGAACTGCTTTTCTACCTTTTTGTCAATTATCTCAACATAGTAAGCAATCTCAACATCTTGAAATCTTGGGCTTTCTGCTAGAAGCTTGACCATTTTCTTGGCATTCTTTATGTCTATGGAGTCAAAAAGCATCTTATCAAAATACCTCTTATCATTAAGCTTAGATTTCTTGAATGGGGCCTTGTGGTGCTCAATGTAATATAACATGCTTTTAAAATTTATGCTCATGTCATAATTATAACACATTTTTATTGATTTTTTTAAGCATTTTTTTTTATTTTATGATATAATAATTACGGTTTAAAAGATAATAAGTTTATCAATTTTAAATCTTAAAAATGTAAAAATTAAAATTATAAAGGAGGGTTTATGGCTAGAAAATGGGTCTACAAATTTAAAGAGGGCAATGCCTCTATGAGAAATCTCTTAGGCGGCAAAGGTGCAAATCTTGCTGAGATGACTACTTTAGGTCTTCCAGTTCCACAAGGTTTCACTATCACTACTGAAGCTTGTACTCAATACTATGAAGACAAAAGAACTATCAACAAAGAAATCATGGGTCAGATCTTAGACAATGTTCGTGACCTTGAAAAACTCACAGGAAAAAAATTTGGGGATAAGGATAATCCACTTTTAGTATCTGTTCGTTCTGGTGCGAGAGCATCTATGCCAGGAATGATGGATACTATTTTAAATTTAGGATTAAATGAAACTGTTACAGAAACTCTTGCTAGGAAATCTGGTAATCCTCGTTGGGCATGGGATTGCTACAGAAGATTCATACAGATGTTCTCTGATGTCGTTATGGAAGTTGGCAAGAAGCATTTCGAAGAGCTCATCGACAAGATGAAGGATAAAAAAGGCGTAAAGCAAGACGTTGATTTAACTGCTGATGACCTTAAAGAACTTGTAAAACAATTTAAAGGTGAATATAAGAAAGCAATCAAAAAAGATTTCCCTGACGATCCAAAAGTTCAACTCAATGAAGCTATCAAAGCAGTGTTCCGTTCTTGGGATAACCCTCGTGCAAATGTATATCGTCGTGATAACGATATACCATATAGTTGGGGAACTGCAGTTAATGTTCAGATGATGGCATTTGGTAACATGGGAAATACATCTGGTACAGGTGTTGCATTTACAAGAAACCCTGCAACTGGTGAGAAGAAACTTATGGGCGAGTTCCTTTTAAATGCTCAAGGCGAAGACGTCGTAGCAGGTATAAGAACTCCTCAACCTATCGCAGAACTTCAAAAAATCATGCCAGAAGTCTACAAACAATTCACAAAAATCTGTGATATACTTGAGAAAAATTATAGAGATATGCAAGATATGGAATTCACAATTGAAGATAGACATCTCTATATGCTTCAAACTCGTAATGGTAAGAGAACTGCTAAAGCAGCTCTTAAGATTGCATGTGATCTCGTATCAGAAGGTATGAGAACTGAGAAAGAAGCAGTTGCTATGATTGACCCAAGAAATCTTGACACTCTCCTTCACCCAACATTTGAAGCATCAGCCGTAAAGAAGAACCCTCCAATCGGTAAAGCTCTTGCTGCAAGTCCTGGTGCTGCAGCTGGTCAGATAGTATTTACTGCTGAAGATGCTAAGGCATGGGCAGCTAAAGGAAAGAAAGTTGTGCTCGTTCGTCTTGAGACAAGTCCAGAAGATATCGAAGGTATGAAAGCAGCACAAGGTATCCTCACAGTTCGTGGTGGTATGACTAGTCACGCTGCAGTTGTTGCTCGTGGTATGGGTAAATGTTGTGTATCAGGCTGCTCTGATATAGTTATGAATGAAGCTAAGAAAGAATTTACTCTTGGCGGAAAGAAATTTAAAGAAGGTGATCTTCTTTCTATAGATGGTTCTAACGGATGTATCTACGCTGGTAAACTTCCTACTGAAGATGCTACTATCGCAGGTGAATTCGGAAAGATCATGAAATGGGCAGACAAATATCGTCGTCTCACTGTAAGAACTAACGCAGATACTCCAAGAGATGCTAAGAAAGCACGAGAACTTGGTGCTGAAGGTATCGGACTTTGCAGAACTGAGCACATGTTCTTTGAAGGTAATCGTATAGATGCATTTAGAGAGATGATCTGTGCTGATACTGTCGAAGAGAGAGAAAAAGCTCTTGCTAAAATAGAGCCTATGCAACAAGGTGACTTCGAAGCACTTTATGAGGCACTTGAAGGTTATCCAGTTAATATAAGATTCCTTGATCCACCTCTCCACGAGTTCGTTCCAAAAGAGAAAGAAGATATAGCAAAACTCGCTAAGACAACTAAGAAATCTGTAGCAGAAATTGAGGCTATAATAGACGGATTAAAAGAGTTCAACCCTATGATGGGACATCGTGGATGCCGTCTTGCAGTTACTTATCCTGAGATAGCAGCTATGCAAACTCGTGCTGTCATAAAAGCAGCTATCAAAGTTCAAAAGAAACATCCTAAATGGAAAATCGTTCCTGAGATAATGATACCACTTGTTGGCGAAGTAAAAGAGCTTAAATATGTTAAGAATATCGTAGTTGAGACTGCTGATGAGATAATTAAGAAATCTGGTTCTAAACTTAAATATAAGGTAGGAACTATGATCGAAATTCCTCGTGCAGCATTAACTGCTGATGATATAGCTAAAGAAGCAGCATTCTTCAGCTTTGGTACTAACGATCTTACTCAGATGACATTTGGTTTCTCTCGTGATGATGCAGGCAAATTCCTTGAAGCTTACTATGATAAGAAGATTTTCGAAAATGATCCATTTGCAAAGCTTGACCAAGTTGGCGTAGGATCTCTCATGAAGATAGCTATAGAAAAAGGTAAGGCGGCTAACCCTGATCTTCACCTTGGAATCTGTGGTGAGCATGGTGGTGATCCATCATCAGTAGAGTTCTGCCACAAGATCGGACTTGACTACGTATCTTGCTCTCCTTTCCGTGTTCCTATCGCAAGACTTGCTGCAGCTCAAGCAGCTATAGCAGAAGGAACTATAAGCAAGAAGGAAGTTAAGGCAGCAGCTAAGAAGGCTGTGAAAGAAGCTAAGAAGTCTGTTAAAAAAGCTCAAAAAGAAGCAAAGAAAGCTTCAGCAAAAGCTAAGAAGACAACAAAAAAGATTTTAAAGGAAGCAAGGAAAGCTATAAAGAAAGCTTCTAGATCAAAAATCACAGTTACAAGATAATTAGACCAATACAATAATACAAAACAAAAAACCTTGGCACATTGCCAAGGTTTTTTTATCTATGACTCATTAACCTTTTTTCCCGTCATGTGCTCTATTGAAATTTTTAAACACAGCACCCGTGTCAACGAATGCTTTATTTCTTCCTCAAGTTCTTTTTCATCTTGATTGAATTTCCACCAGATATTTCTTCCTATTTTCTTACATTCTTCCAAATCTTCAACAAAGCTCATCCTACCGAAGACAATGACGCTTCGAACATTCAATGACCAGTGGTTTTCTTTTTGGATCCCCTTCTCATATACGCAGTAAGATACCTTATTACAATTTTTTATAGCATCCACCTTGTGTCCTTCTTTGGCTCCATGAAAATAAAGTGCGTTTTCTTTTTCATCATAATAATGGTTGAGTGGTATACCATAAGGATATCCATCATCTCCTATCAATGATAAAACTCCTCTTTTCTCATTCTTAAGTACCTCAATGCACTCTTCATTACTTATCTGTTGCTTGAATCTACGCATCTTTCTAAACATATAATCTCCTTCTACGAAAAATTGAATACAAGTATCCGTGTATCGCTCTTTCCATCACTCATGAATATACGATGAAGGCTAATTTTTCCTTCTATATGTATATTATTCTTAAGCCAGTTATCATTATCTATGCTATATAGATTTTCAGTGTTTGGTCCTGTGACAAATGTTATAACTCTATCACCTGATGCAATTCTTGCAAGTACATATGCATTTAGTGAAGTATCATCCACATAAGGAAAATAATTAGAATTATCATCATATTTTGCACCAAGTAACATTAATTTCTCTATCATGTTATTGGCCTCTGTGGTATTGCCGGCCAAGGTGTATTGTGCAATCTCAGCTTCGTATAATTTCCTTATGGCATCAAGATTTGTATTAAAATCTACTACGCCTGTAGTTAGATAGGTTGCAACTAAGTTCTTACCATATTTTGTCGCTGTGCAATCGTGACCATTATCTCTTATATGGTTTGTTGAAAATTCTGCATCAGTACAATTTATATAATTATTAAATAGTTGGTTAAATCCAACTTCAACATTAGTTATAGGGTCTTCCCATGTGACATCTACATTATACCACTCTCCATCAAGATATATCTGATTCCATGCATGCGGAGCTTCTATCCCTTTCGAATTGATTCCCGTTCCTGTAACTATAGTGCTTGATAAGCCACAACTTTTTGCAAGTAAATCAAATGCCTTAGCATAACCAGAGCACGTCGCTTTATGATTTACAAGCGCACCATAAGCTTTAAAACTATCACCCACTCCTGGCGTTGGACTATACTCTTCATTTTCATCATAAGATGTTGTTGCAACAAGATATTTTATAATCTGCATCTCTTTTTCGAAATCTGACATAGTCGGTGTTATAAAGGTATATATGAAATTATTAACCACATTTGCTACTTCATGATTTCCGCTCTCATCTTCTGCAAGATAAGTGTTCATAAGGCTTTTATCAAGTCCTATATTAAAAAAGCTAGCAGCATGAACTATACTTACATTTAATATAAGCATTGCTACTAGCATTATTTTAATTATAAGGAGAGTTTTATTTTTTGTTGTCATTGTTATTACTATTGTTATTGTTTCTATTTGGCATATCCTTAGGCTGATTTCTATTGCTATCGTTACTATTATTGCCATTATTATCAAAATAGTCTCTTTTTCTCATATCTGGTCTTTCGTTAGACAAATTGTTATCACCCTTCATATATCCTCTTAACTGTCTACTTGGTCCACTAGGTCCACCAAATCTACCATGATCACCAGGATATTCCCTCTCTATTCTATGTTGATCATCAAAAGCAACATGTCTATCGACTGGCCTTTTATGAGAAAGCGTTACACAAAGAGTTATTATTGAAAGCACTATGCTAACTATAGATAATGCTATGGCAACTTTTGCCCAATTCTCTTTAACTATTAATTTAAAGAAGCCTTGCTTCTTCTCTTTTGTATTTGTATCTTTAGCGTTCACTTCATTTGTATTAACTACTTTTTGATTGTTATCCATATTTGTTACCTCCAAATATAAAAGATTCGTTATGAATAACTATAGTATAATAGAAAGAAGTGTATAAAATATAAAATTTTTGTGAATTTTGTGTGATATGATTCGGGCTCGTAGTACTCGCCCCTACACAGGCTTATTAAACCAGCCACTACTTATGTTAAGGCGTATACGCACCAACACGATAGTTAGGGTATAATGTTGATTATATCATTTTATTGATAAAAATGGTATAATATAGCTATGACAAATTTAATCGAGAGCTTCAGCTCGCGGCCCAAAATACTTATATTTAAGTCTTTATAAGTAATTTTGGATAAAATAATTTTGTTGGAGGATAAAAATATGATTAAAAATTTTGATCTAAGCGGATGGACTTGTTTTAGTGAACGAAGAAATTCAAAAAGTTACATGAGTGCAGACAAGAAATGGATGGTAAAATTTGGTACTGAATTTGCCGAGGCAACACTTGAAAGCCTAAACAAAGAAATGGAGGTTACAAAAAAAGCACTCGAGATTGGTGTTAAAACTCCAAAAGTAGATGATATCGTAGAGTTGCCTGATGGGAAACTTGGATTAATATATGAGTACATCGAAGGAAAAAAATCTATAGCAAGAGCATGCGGAGAAGATCTTGGCAATATAGATTACTACATGAAAAGATTTGCTCACATATCGAAGGATCTTCACAGCAAGATTTGTGATCCCAATAAGTTTGAGTCAATTGTTGATAGGACAAAAGAGCAGATTGAAAGCAGAGACATATTAAGCCCTGCTCAAAAAGAAAAAGCATATAAAGCACTTGATAGCATGGAAAAGATGACAAATTGCATCCATGGAGATTTCCAAACTGGTAATTTTATAATGGCTGGTGACGAAGAATTTGCTATAGATCTTGGTGGCATTGCTTATGGGAATCCCGATCATGATATAGCATGTTTTTATTATTTTTGCTTTTATTTCCCATCTTATGTTACAGATAGAATATTCCACTGCGAACCAAAATATTTGCCTATAATGTGGAAATGTTTTATAAAGCATTATTTTGACACAAATGATGAAAAAGTTTTGAAGGAACTCACGGATAAATACGCAAAACTTGCTTTGGTTTGCTACTTTGCACAACTAAAGTTTGTTGATCCAGGTCCTGAGATAAAAGAGGCTATGGACCAATATTTTGACAAAGAATTTAACTAATTGTTTATTATTAGAACTTAAATATATTTAAACCTATTTTCTCGTCCTTGATCCTGTCAACCATGCCATCGACTATATCTATAAACATCTCGCAGGTACCGCCAATGATTCCGCTATATAAGTGACCGCCAACAACATTGCCATCTACGCTACCTGCACTAAGGTGAAGGTGCGTATAAAGTTCTCCATTCATGGTATTGATACTGCCATGTAAAGAAACTATCTCATATGCGCCTTCGTATACTTTCTTATGGTACACTTTTTCTGAGACATTATATACGCCAACTTCAAATCTATTAACTGCACCCAGAGCATTGACCATGGCAAGTTTTATATTTTCAGCTAATGCTATCTTCTTAACTGATTCTACTATCTCCTCACTCAAATCAATCCTTGCAACTATTGTCTTTCCAAATTTCTTATATTCCATACATCCTCCCCGTTTAACAATATATCCTATAATTAAATTACACTCAGCAACTTCTATTATACCATTTTTACCTTGTTCAATCTATATATAAAGTTGACATTCGCTTTGTTTTTATATACAATTCAATTATGCGATTTCTAATCGCCAATTCATCACAACAATTATTAAATATAACTATGGGAGTATATTATGAAAACAAATAACATTTACAAAGTATCTAAACTATACACTTTGATTCTTCTACTATTAGTTTCCATCTTTCTTTCTTCCTGCAATAGCTTTGCCAAAAATCAAGCTAAATCAGAAACTAGCACTAGCGAGACAACAACTATTGATCATGACGATGCGGAAATCACTCACATCTTAGTATCTAACATCCCTATTCATGAAGAGCCAAAGTTTAGTGGTGTATATATAGAAAAAACTATCGACGAATTCAATGCATTCGATTTTGAATATGGCGATAGCGTAGATATAGTCTTTTCAAATGGTTATGAATTAACTGATATACCATACCTTTCTGGTTACTATGTATCAGCAGGTGATCCTCTCCTTGTTGCATATCCAGGATATGAATATATAGATGCTTGCATCTATAATGGCGATGGTCTATGGTCAGTTGGAAATTTTGAACCTAACGATACTGCAACAATATCACTACACGAAAGAGGCAAATACTTATCAAGAGAAACTTTACTTAAAGTAGAATATACTGATGACAGGAATGATTATGCAAGCGATGAGATATTTACTAATTTTAGAAATGTAAAGACCGGGGATCTTAAAAAAAGCATACTATATCGCGGAGCATCTCCTATTGATAACCAACATAATAGAGCCCGCTATGCCGATGAGCTCATAGAAAAATCCCATATCAAATATGATGTCAACTTATCTGATACAGTTAAGGACATAACGGATCATTTTAATTCGGATGATTTTGACTCCGATTATTTTAAATCACTTTATGAAGAAGGAAGAGTTAGCATTACTCCTCTTAAAATGAATTATAAATCCGAAGAATTTGCAAAGATGATTGTAAAAGTAATGACAGACATGTCTAAAAATGAAGGCCCATATTATATACACTGCCTAGAAGGAAAAGATAGAACGGGATTTTTATGTATGATAATAGAAGGTCTCACTGGCGCAAGTTATGAAGAAATCATTAGAGACTATATGGCTTCTTATGATAATTACTATCAGGTAAATGAAAATAACAACAAAGAAAAATATGATGCCATAAAAGAAAATAATATCGATGCTATGTTGAGATTCCTAGCTGATAATGATCCATACGCTGGAAATGGCGATATAGAACTAGAAGATCTAGACTGGGTTAATATTACAGGAAGATATCTAGAAAAAAATGGTATGACCGAAGAAGACATAAATAATTTCTATATAAGATTAACAGATGAAAACTATCACGATCCAGATTAAATTAATCTCAATTTTTATTTCTTGGCCAATGCTCTTCTAGCACAGGAACCAATTCAAATACGACAAGTGCTGCAGCCATACCTCCATTATAATAATTAAATCCACCATAGAGATTGCTCGTAAGCGTCACTATTGCAAAATGAAGCATGGCAGCTACTATCCCCGCTATAAATCCATAGTGTCCTGTAATCGGTGCCATACCTGTAGCATATGCAAATCCTATAAGTATAGGCACGGAATTCATACTAAGTCTTCCTATATCTTCGCCTATACCAAATGCCGGAATTATTGTTGTTGATAATAGCGATATTAATGTATATCCTATCGCTATTGGCAATACATTTAAAGGATGTGCACCTGCAGCGACCCAAGTCATAGCTCCCCAGATAACACCAGCTATAATTCCAGTAAACGCTGCTCCAAAACATAACTTTGCAAATGTATAAAAAAGCAAAACAAACATACCATAGATAGAAAAATTAATTAGCGTAGCACCAATTCCATATGTGTTCACAAAATCTACGTTGTGTCCTGCATCTTTAAGAAGATCCGCATACTTTTTTAGCGCTTCTCTATCAAGTTTTAATCCCACCACAAAGCAAATGATAAACACTATCATATATGATATGAAAACAAATTCAAATACTTCTTCCCCACTCGCTGGACCATTTACCGGTATAGGAATATTAGTCACTCTAAACAATAAACCGACCAATATACAACATAGGAAACCTGCTGCTGGCCCTGCATTGAAAAGGCTATAACCAAGATGCATTTTAGATGCATGATCGCTTATTGCAGGATATACAAAGCCTATGATTAGTCCTATGATGATTGCCACAGCAATTCCTCCTGGCTGGAAAGGAAGATTAGTAACACCTGCTCCATTTGTTGCTATCTCAACGCCGTCCACAACTGTTTTATAATAAGGCCACCTTAGCATAACTTCAGTAAGAAGAGGAGACAAGGCTGTAGAAAATATTCCAAGCTTAACCATCTTTTTCGTCTCTATGCCTCTTAGTTTAGCAACTATCATTATGCCAAGCATTGGTGGTAACATATTAATTATATCCAT
>ERZ842401.3336-NODE-3336-length-20093-cov-5.663539_pt1 | contig 20093 bp, 13 predicted proteins | sample MGYA00521270_ERZ842401 | MGnify/ENA primary metagenome ERZ842401 (study PRJEB31892, sample SAMEA3878208) | bioreactor metagenome | biome: Moose rumen | place: Sweden | collected 2011-10 | study: EMG produced TPA metagenomics assembly of the PRJEB12797 data set... | reverse complement strand
TGAATTCCTTTTATCAGGATGGGGTGGGCTTCCTGCCCGCCGATGTATCCTACTATTCCGCACATAATGAATAATGATGGTTGATGAGTATATTTTGTGTGTTGTGTTTTGTCGGAGGGGAGGGGGAGACTGGGGTAAGTGGCTCCGGCTACCCTTGGAGATGTTCTTTCCGCAATAGGTCGTTGACGGTTTTGACGGGATTGAAAGTGGCTACCGGTACTTCGACAAAAAGGGTGATCCAGTGCGCCATGGCTCCATTCCACAGGCCTGGGAGTTCCTGGCTCTTGAGGGTGGTGGCTCCTTTGCTTTTTTTGCTGATGAAGCCTGTGCTGGGGTCAATGAATTGGTGCAGGTCAAAGTAGTGCCCATGGTAGTCTTTGGTGCAGCAGACAAGGTCTACGGGGTTGAAGTGGGTGGCCGACTGGAATATGGCCTCCTGTGCAGGGTCTTTGTGATTGATTTGTGCCGATTCAACAATCTGTAGGCTTTTTGTGCCGTCTGGGCTGCCCACGTAGAACGGGCCGCCGCCCGGTTCGCCCAGATTGCGCACCATCCCGCATATCCGCATAGGACGGTTGAGTGCATTGTGGAGCTGCTGGCGTGTGCAATGCCCGGGCAGGCAGATTCCGAGTTCGGTCTTGGCAAACTGTGCTATCTGGCCAACGGTGGCATCGTCGGGGTTCTTGTCGAGCGTCCGCAGGGCCGAATAGGCTTTTTCTCGAAGTTCAAGCAACATGCCGGCAAGCACCTGCTTGTAGATGACGGTGGTGTGTTTCATCCAGTCTGGCACCACATTGTCGATGTTCTTGATGAAAATCAGGTCGGCATGCTGTTCGGCAAGGTTCTCGATGAGGGCGCCGTGCCCGCCGGGGCGGAACAGCAGGTGTCCGTTGTCGTCGCGCAGAGGCTGGTTCTGCTCGTCCACAGAGATGATGTCGGTGTAGTGTTTTTGCTCGGAGAGGGATACCAGGAGTTTGATGCCGAGGCTGTCCTCGTAGTAGGGGCGTACCTCCGCCAGTTTGTGCAGAAAGGCCTTGCGGTGTTCGGGCGATACGGTGAAGTGCAACCTCACCGTGTTGTCGCTGTTGCGGGCGTATAGTGCCCCCTCAACGATATGTTCCTCGAGAGGGGTGCGCTGCACCTCGCCGTAGCGGTGGAACTTTAGCAGGGCTTTGGGCAGTTCGCCATAGCCGAGATACTGCTTTTTGAGAAGGAAATTGATGATGGTGGAGTAGTCGCCGCGGGCGAGGTAGTCTTCAATGTCGAGGTCGGCGGCGGCCATGCGGGCTTTCAGGTCGCCCCAGAAAGCGAAGCTGCGCAGGTTCTCAAGGAAAGTTTTTACCTCGGGAAACTCTTTTGCAAAGTTGCCCGCCACTCCAAAATAGGTGGCCGCAAAGGCGTAGAGCTCCTTGAACATGCGGGTGGCCGCTCCCGAAGCCGGAACAAATTTCAGCACGCGGGCTCTTTTCAGAAGCCGGCGGTATTGTCGCTCATAGTGTGCAATCTCCCTGTCGTCGAGAGTCTTGATTCCCCCATTGGCCGGGGTTGCGGCTTCGCTTAAAAGGGTTTTGGGGAAGCCTTCGCGGAAACGGGTTATCTGTGCCTGGACCTGTTCGGGTGTGAGACCGAGCTGTTCGATTTGTTGCAGGTCGTCGGCTGTCGGTGTGAACGGCATAGGAGGCGATGCTATTCGTTAACCTCCATCCAGAGCGTGTCCTGCGGCACGCGCACGGTGCAGGCCTTGGTTTCGCCCTCCACAAGGCGGACGGTCGCCATGCCACGGCGGAAGCCCTGCTGGGTGCCATTGTTGCGCAGGGTGTCGAGCATCAGGGTGGCTCGCACTTGCAGAATGGCGGGGGCGGCATATTCGGTTGAGAATATCCCTTCACCGTCGGTGGTGCCTTCCATATAGTTGAAATCGCTGGTGTCGCAAGCCGACTGGTATATCTGCACTTTGGCTCCCGAAATGGGGCGCGACGAGTTCCCATTGTATACATTCACGTCCAAATAGCAATGGGTGTCTTTGTCGCAAGCCGAAAAAGCCACGATTGATAACAGATTGAGAAACAGAATTCCAATGGTTAGTTTGTGTTTTTTATTCATGGCCGATTGTGTTTTTTGTCTCGCTGTTTTTGTTTTTATTCTTACTTTTGCATTGCAAAATTAGTAAAATTTATTGAGAGCGAGATGAAAAAAATGTCTTTTTTTTCTTTTTTGACACTGCTTTTGCTGTCTCTGATGCCGCAAATAGCTGATTGCCAGCAGAAGAATGCCCCTGCCGGAACCCGGGTGGCTTTGGAGACGAATCAGGGAAAAATAGTGGTTCTGCTCTACAACGACACCCCCCGGCACCGGGACAATTTTATTAAATTGGTTAAAAACGGCACCTACGACGGCCTGCTTTTCCATCGTGTCATCAAAGACTTTATGATTCAAGGCGGCGACCCTAACTCGCGCGACGCCAAGCCGGGACAGCCTCTGGGCGACGGCACGCTGGGCTATACTGTGCCGGCCGAGTTCAATGCCTCGCATATCCATAAGAAGGGCGCTCTCTGCGCCGCCCGGCAGGGCGACAATGTCAATCCCAAGCGCGAGTCGTCGGCTTCGCAGTTCTACATCGTGCAGGGCAACGTCTGGACACCCCAGCAGCTCGACATGGTGGAGAAGCGTTTGGGCAAGCACATCTCCGCCGCCCAGCGCAAGGTCTACACCACCGTTGGCGGCACCCCCCATCTCGACGGAGAGTACACCGTATTCGGCGAGGTGGTGGAAGGCATGGCGGTGGTGGACCGCATCGCCGCCGTGCGCTGCGACCGCATGGACCGGCCGCTGGAAGATGTCCGCATTCTGAAAGCCAAAGTGATAGAATAACACGCAACATCCAACGCTATGAAAGAGCTTATTGCCAAATATATTGAAGAAATAAAGTCGGCCCGCATCGAGGATTTCAAGGACAAGGCCGCCGAGATCGACCGTTTCCGCGTGCGTTTTCTGGGGCGTAAAGGCATCATGAACGAGCTTTTTGAGCAGTTCAAGACCCTGCCCGTCGACCAGAAGAAGGAGGTGGGCGTAATCCTCAACCAGCTCAAAACCGCCGCGCAGGCCAAGGTGGAGGAGTGGAAAAACTATGTGGAGACCGCACCCGAGCTCAACCGCACCTACGATCTCACGCTTCCCGCCGACTTCCTGCAGAGGGGCAGCCGCCACGTGCTCTCGGTAACGATGAACGAAATTGCCGACATCTTCGCCCGCATAGGCTTCACGGTGGAAGAGTCGGTCGAAATAGAGGACGACTGGCATCTCTTCTCCGCGCTCAATTTTCCCCCCGACCATCCCGCCCGCGACATGCAGGACACCTTCTTCGTCGAGAAGACCGAGGGGCGGCAGGAAGTGGCGCTCCGCACCCACACCTCTTCGGTGCAGGTGCGTGTGATGGAAACCCACAAGCCCCCCATCCGCATCATCGCCCCGGGGCGTGTGTTTCGCAACGAGGCCATCAGCGCCCGCGCCCACTGCATCTTTCACCAGGTGGAAGCCCTCTATGTGGATCGCAAGGTAACCTTCGCCGACCTCAAGCAGACTCTCATCTATTTTGCCAAAGAGATGTTCGGCGAACAGACCCGGATCCGTCTCCGCCCGTCCTATTTCCCTTTCACCGAACCCAGCGCCGAGATGGACATCTCGTGCAACATCTGTGGCGGCAAGGGCTGCAACATTTGCAAGGGAACGGGCTGGCTCGAAATATTGGGTTGCGGCATGGTCGACCCCAATGTGCTGGAAGCCTGTGGAATCGACAGCCATGAGTATACCGGCTTCGCCCTCGGCATGGGGGTGGAGCGCATGGCCATGCTGAAATACCAGATCCGCGACCTCCGCCTCTATTTCGAGAACGACCTCCGCTTCCTCCACCAGTTCGACAATATCATCTGAACTTCCGTAGCATCGCACCCTCATGGCTGTCATTGCAATCAACGGGATGTCGTTCTATGCCCACCACGGCTGTTTTGAGCAGGAACAGACCATCGGCACCCATTTCCGCGCCGACCTGACTTTCACCACCGACACCACCCTTGCCGAGCAGACCGACTGCATCGACCATACGGTCAGCTATCTTGATGTCTACCAAGTTGTAAGCCGTGAAATGAACAGGCCGAGCCACCTGCTTGAACATCTGGCGCGCCGCATCTGCGATGCCGTCCTCGCCGAGTTCCCGGCGGTGGAATCCGTGGCGGTCAAGGTCTACAAGCTCGCCCCTCCGTTGGGCGGACAGATGGACTCTGTCGGCGTTGAACTTGCAGCCCGCCGCTGACCCCGTGCGCAGCCCAGGGGGCGCAGCGGGGCGGCAGTCTGCATGCGGGCCTTGTGTTCCCCCGATGTTCTTCCCGTCATCTCCCTGCCATCTTTTGCTCGGTGGAAAGCGGGTTGGAAGTTGGGCGGAAGTTGGGCAGAAGATGGGAAGAAGATGATAGGTTTAGGTTGCTGGTAGCCAGCTGTCTGCGTGGTGGCGGTTTTCCGCCCTCGCCGGTCATATCTTCCCTGCGTCGTGGAAGCTGAAGTAGTTGGCTTTCCCCTGGGGGTCGATGGCTATGATTATGTGGTCCATAAGCCTGATTCCAAGCAGTCGGGAGGCCTCGTCGATGCGGGCGGTTAGCGTCTGGTCGGCACGGCTCGGGGCCAGGTTGCCCGAAGGATGGTTGTGGGCGACGGCTATGGTGGTGGCCTTGCACTCGAGGGCTCCGCGGAGCAGTATGCGCAGGTCGACCGAGGTCTCGGTCTGTCCGCCGGTGGCTATGCGCTGCCGCTCGATCACCTTGTTTCTGTTGTTCAAGTAGATGGCCCAGAATTCCTCGTGGTCGATGTTGCTCAGTTTGGACAGCATGTAGGTGAAGAGCACCGAGCTGTCGTTCACCACCACTTCGTGCTGGTTTCCAATCTCGCTCTGCATGCGCCACCCCAGCTCGAGGGCGGCAATCAGGGTGGTGGCCTTGGCTGCACCCATGCTCTTGGTGCTGCACAACTGCTTGAAGTCCATGCGTGAAAGGGCGACCAGACTGCCGTCGGCCGACTGCAGCACCTCTTTGGCCACCTCGAGCACGTTCTTTCCTGCCATCCCGCTCCGCAAGAGTATGGCAATCAGTTCGGCATTGGTCAGTTGCTTCTTGCCTTGGGCGAGAAGTTTCTCGCGGGGCTTGTCCTCGTCGTCCCAGTCCTTGAGGGTGAAAGTTTTTTTAGGCTCCATATCTTGCTGTTATTCTTTATTCTTTGTGCAAAAGTACATCTTTTTTTTCGAAAAAGCCCTGCATGTGAATAAAATTTCTTATCTTTGCACATTCAAAGCGAATTGGATAAAAAACATAAATTTATACTCAAACTATGCAGAATAAAGGACTTATAAAGTTTTTGGCATGGACGTTCGTAATCGTTTGTTTGATTCAATTGTCGTTCACATTCGTTACAAGCAATGTTGAGCGCAAGGCCAGGAAGAATGCCAAAAGCTATGTCGAGAGCGAGGAGGTGAAGAACATGGTGGCACAGCGTGCCGCAACCCCGTTCGCTGCACAACTGCTTACCGATTCTATCCAGAACGCCGCCGAGGCCCGCTACCTCGATTCGATGGCCTCCGAAAAGGTCTATGTGGGCTTCACCTACCGTCAGTGCCAGGCTCGTGAAATCAGCCTTGGCCTTGACCTCAAGGGCGGTATGAACGTGATGCTTGAGGTGTCGACGGTGGACGTGGTGAGGGCATTGGCCAACCACACCGAGGATACGCTTTTCAACCATGCGGTTGCCCTGGCGCAGGCCAACCAGAAGCGTACGACCAATCGCGACTTCGTCTCCCTGTTCTACGATGCTATCCGCAGCCTCAAGCCCGATGTGCAGCTGGCTCCCTATTTCAGCGAGCAGTTGCGCGACCGCATCAAACTTGACGACAACAACGATGCCGTCATCCGTGTGGTGCGCGAGGAGGCTGCCAGCGCATACGAGCGCACCTACCAGGTGTTGAGCCAGCGCATCGACAAGTTCGGCGTGGCGCAGCCCTCCATCCAGAAGCTCAACGCATCGGAGCGCATTCTGGTCGAGCTTCCCGGTGTAAAGGAACCCGAGCGCGTGCGTAAACTTCTGCAAGGAACGGCTCAGCTCGAGTTCTGGCTCACCTACGACAATAGCGAGGCAGTCCCGATGCTGATCAATGCCAACAACTATCTGGCGTCGCTGTCTTCGACGGCTGCACCCGCCGCCGCAGAGGCCGATTCGTCGGTTGCCGCTGCTGCCGAGGACAGCCTCGACGCTATGCTGGGCAAACTCTCGGGCGACGGGCAGGCCGCGACCTCCGAGGCCGGCGACAGGGAAGCTTTCGCCAAGAGCAACCCCCTGATATCGAAGTTGCAACTCTATGTGGACCAGAACGGCCAGCCGGTGCAAGGCACCCCCGTGGTGGGGCTTGCCGCCAGCAAGGATCGGGCTTCCATCAACGATATGCTCGCCAAGGCTGCCGAGAAGAAAGTGTACGACCCTCGCACGGTCAAGTTCCTCTGGTCGGCAAAGGCCGATGAACACTTCGGCAACGACATCTATGTGCTCTATGCCATCAAGATTACTTCGCGCGACGGCTCCGCCCTGCTCGACGGCAGCGCCATCTCCGACGCCCGGCAGGATTTCTCCAATGTCGGCGGCAACGAGATTTCGATGACCATGAATAATGAAGGTGCGCGCGAATGGAAGAAAATCACTGGCGAGAATGTGGGCAACTGTGTTGCCATCGTTCTTGACGATCAGGTTTATTCCGCCCCGCGTGTCAATGGCGAAATTGCAGGCGGCCGCTCGTCCATCACCGGCGACTTTTCGCTCGAGGAGGCCAAGGACTTGGCCAACATTCTCAAGAGCGGCAAGCTGCCCGCCCCGGCGGTGATTGTGCAGGAGGCTGTGGTTGGCCCTTCGCTGGGCCAGGAGTCTATCCGCAACGGCTTGATTTCGTTCATTCTGGCATTCATCGTAGTGCTTGTCTACATGGTGATATTCTACAACCGTGCAGGATGGGTGTCGGTGGCTGCCCTTATTACTAATGTATTCCTACTTATTGGAGTGCTGGCCTCGATAGGCTCGGTGCTCACTCTGCCGGGCATTGCGGGTATTGTGCTGACAATGGCAATGGCTGTCGACGGCAATGTGATTATATATGAGCGTGTGAAAGAAGAACTGCGTGCAGGTTCGAGTTTGGCCACTGCCGTTGAAAATGGTTTCAAGAATGCCTACTCCGCCATTATAGACGGTCAGGTAACCACGTTCCTGCTTGGTCTGGTGCTGATTATGTTCGGCTCGGGTGCTGTGCAGGGATTTGCCGTTACGCTCTGCATCGGTATCGTAACCTCGCTGTTCACCTCCATATTTATTACCCGTCTCTTCATAGACAGTGCCCTGTCGCACAAGCGCAAGATGAGTTTCTCGTTCCCGTTCTCCGAGAATTTCCTGCGCGATGTGCACATAGACTTCCTCGGCAAGCGCCGCGTGTTCTACATCATTGCAGGAGTGGCAATCGCTGTCTGTGTGGTGAGTTTTTGTACCCGTGGTTTGAGTTTTGGCATCGACTTTACTGGAGGCCGTACTTATGTGGTGCGCTTCGACCAGCCGGTCAATGCTGTTGATGTCCGTTCCAATCTGGCCAAACAGTTCGACGATGCTCCCGAGGTGAAGACCTATGGTCCCGCCAACCAGCTGAAGATAACGACCAAGTATAAGATTGCCGAGGATGGCGATGGGGTGAAGAACGAGATTGTGGAGAAGCTTTATGCCGGTACTTCGCAGTATTTCAAGGAGCCGGTTACGGTGGAAGAGTTTAAGTCGACCGAGACCAACCCGTTGGGCATCATCCAGGCCGACCAGGTAGGTGGCACTATCGCTCACGACAATATGGTGAGGTCGATATGGGTGGTTATCGGTGGCCTGCTTGTGATGTTTGTTTACATAGGTCTCCGTTTCCGCAGCTGGCGCTTCGGTGTGGGAAGTGTGGCCGCCCTGACACACGATACCATCTTGGTGATTGGCATATTCTCACTCCTCTACGGTTTGTTGCCGTTCAATCTTGAGGTGGATCAGTATTTCATATCGGCTGTGCTGACGGTGATAGGCTATTCCATCAATGCCACGGTGGTTATTTTCGACCGTGTGCGTGAATATCGTGGCCTATACCCCAAGCGCGACCTGCGCACCCATATGAACGATGCTATCAATTCAACATTGGCCCGTACCGTCAATACTTCAGGTACCACGTTTGTCACACTGCTTATGATGTTTATTTTCGGTGGTGAGGTGATACGTGGTTTCATATTTGCCTTGCTGGTAGGTGTGCTGGTCGGAGTGTTTTCTTCGTTGTGCATCGCTTGTGCCGTGGTCTATGAGATTTCGGGAAAGCAGAAAACCGCCGAGGCAAAACTGTTGGATAAGTAGCAATGGGCGGAACAAACAATTGAAAACGGCGACTCGACTCGATGAAATCTCTTTGGCTCATATTCCTTATCGCGGCTTGTGTGCTTTCGCTTTACTCTCGGATGAAGGGTGGGGCGAAGCGCAGGGTGGTTGTCGATGATGAAGCCCCGGTGTATGCCGAAAAAGAGATGGATATGGAAGCGGTTGAGTCTTTGTCGGAGGGAGCCTATGTCCAGCCTTCGGGTGGGTCTCATGTGGAGAATAACTATTTCTCCTACGAGGACAGTAGGGTGAAGCCCAATCCTGTCAAGAAAGTGCGCATCCCCGCCCCAGCCAGTCAGGAGCAAACGGTGTTGTCTCCGAATTTTGATTTGCGGCAGGCTGTGGTGTACGAAGCTGTGTTGAATAACCACTATATCAATCCGGAAAATTAACGAAATCAATAATCTCTTTAGATGTTAACGCAATGAGAATGTTTAGAAAAGTACTATTGACATTCGGACTCTTGCTGATGGCGGAAATGGTAGCCCTTGCACAAGGGACGATGAAAGGTACCATCACGGACGCCAAAACCAAAGAACCACTTCCCTTTGCCAACGTGATTGCGAAGCAGGATGGCAAGCAGGTGCTCGTTGGAGTGTCTGACTTTGACGGTATCTACACAATCAAGCCGTTGCCTGTGGGCAAGTATGACTTGGAAGTACGTTCCGTCGGTTATGCCACTGTCATCCGTCAAGGTGTCAACGTAACCGCATCGGGTTTCACCGTGGTTGATGTGGAGTTGAACCCCTCGGCAACGCTTTTGGATGATGTGGAAATCGTAGAAGAAAAGGTACCTGTCATTGAGATCGGTACTCCGGAATCGGGCTCTCGTATTTCGTCTGATGATATTGCGCGTATGCCAGGAACATCAGTGGAGAGCATTGTGGCGGCCGTCGGTGGTGTGGGATATAGTGATGGCGGCACGGGGTCTGCTCGCGGTGAGTCGGGTATGGTTACCATGCAAGGCAACGTCAGGAAGCGCACGGGCATCAATGTGCCAAAAGATGCTATCGCTGAAATTCAGGTTATCCTTGGCGGTACACCTGCAAGCATCGGCGAAGCTATTGGTGGCACACAGATTATTACTCTTAAACCGCCGACGAGCCAGTTCAAGGGTATGGTTCGTTGGGAAGGCTGGTTGGATTACCGTCTGTACAATACTATGCTGGTCTATCTAACAGGACCGGTTATCAAAAAGAATACCAAGAATGCCGATGGCTCGTCGCTTGAGCGTACGCTTGTGGGTTTCCGCTTGACGGGACAGGCTACCTATGAGAAGTCTCCGTTCTATCGAGTGAAAGGCTATCGCTATTTAATTGTAAACGACGAGAAGGTTCGTCAGTTGCAAGAACACCCACTGGTTTATTCGCCGCTCACGGGTGCTATCAATTATACGGCGGAAACCAGTCTCCGTTCTTCCGATTTCTATGAGATTACACGTTTGCGTAAGAAAGATTTCGGTGGCGATGCTTCCCGTGTCCCAAACTTGCAGTATTATGGCGTGGCTATGGAAGGTGCATTGGATGTTCGTTTTTCGGACTATGCCACTTTGACTATCACTGGTGAGTTTGCAGCAAGCCACTCTCCCAGTGCAGGTATCTCGCCGCTGAATATGTCGTTGGCCGGTTCGACAGTCTCTGACGGGCTGACTATGGGCTTGACTGTTGATTTCACACAGCGCTTCCGCGATGCCGCAAGCAGCAATGAGGATGAAGCGAAGTCTTCTTCGCCCATTAAAAATGTGATGTATAACATTACGGGTATGGTCTCCCGGTCTTCATCACGGGCATACAATGAAAGTTTTGGTAAAAGTTTCGATGATATATTTAAGTATGGATATATCGCAAAATTCCAGACTGAAAAGTTGCCGAGTTATGAGGAGCGTACTATAGACTATCATGGTACTACCCGTACGGCTATGGTGCAGAACAACTGGATGGATAACGTCCAATATATAGGAGGGTCTGATTACAATCCAATCCTCTCTAACTATAATGAGCAACTTTTCCATAGCGATGATTTTAGCATGATAAGGGGAAATCTGACCACAATGGATTATATCCGTGGTTATAAAGGTTTGTTTAATGGCGATTCCCCGTCTTCGATATATGGCATGTTGTCCAATGTGGGCGTGCGTGGATCAAGTTTCAGTCAGGCACAAAATAGTTATTTGTATTTGCAGGCGAAGGCCTCCGCTGATGTGTTTGGGCATGAAATTGAAATCGGTTTCCAGTATGACCAGATGTGGCAGTCATCATATTCCTTAAGTGCCTATAGTTTATGGTCGTTAATGAGAAACAATGCGAACCGTCATATTTCGCAGATGGACTTGGATAATCCCATCTATGTGCAGCGTGGCTCTCAACTGTATGTAAACTATAACCGCAAGTTGGATATTGATCAGCAGACGCCATTTGATGCAGCTTTCCGTCAGTATTTGATTGACAGGGGTGATAATGTGGATGCCCTCACATGGATTGATGTTGACCGCTATGATCCGGAAGACTTTGTGAAGGCAGGCGGTATTGAGATGTTCTCCGCAAATGAGTTGTTCAATAGCGGAAACTCATATGTTTCCTATATCGGCTATGACCATACAGGAAAGAAATACAATGGTGCTAACTGGTCTCTTGAGGAGTTCTTCAATCCTGGTGATAGCAAGTATCAATATCTTCCTTCATTCTCTCCCATTTATATGGCTGGTTACATTCAGGATAAATTCTATTTTCAGGATCTTATCTTCAATGTCGGTGTGCGTGTCGACTATTTTGATGGCAATCAGTATGTGATGAAAGATCCATACTTGTTGTATGAGTCGTATACCGTCGGGCAGTTGAGAGATCGCATTTCATCTGGAGAAGCAGTTTCTACCAATGCAATCTACTCCGGTGCAGGGGATGATTGGACTCCTTATGTCAATTTTGTGCCAGATGAGAGCCATAGGGAGCAGCCTACTATTACGGGTTATCGTGATACGGAGGGTAAATGGTATGACGCAAACGGCATCGAAGTTGCAACACCACAACAGGTGAGTGGTAATTCGGGAAAGCCAACCCCTTATCGTACGGCAAATGGCCAAAAGGCGGTTAATGAGGGTAAAGTTCATGTTGATGGTGTATTTGAACGTTACAAACCCCAGATTGTTGCTATGCCTCGTATAGCATTTTCATTCCCGATTGGCGACAAGTCGCAATTCAAGGCCAGTTATGATATTATTGCGCGCCGTCCTTCGAGCAATTGGAATGCAAACTATTTGAGCTATATGTATATGACTCAGATAAACGCCATAACCAACCCCAACCTGAAACCAGAAAGAATTACTAACTATGAGTTGGGCTTCCAGCAGGCTCTCAATCAAACATCAGCAGTGAGCGCATCTGCATACTACAAAGAGACTCGCGACTTAATACAATTGGTTCAATATGCTGGCGCAGACCCCAATACAAACTATTATAGTTACGACAACAAGGATTTTCGTACAACCAAGGGTGTTACTTTGTCCTATGATCTTCGCCAAACGAAGAATATTCGTATTAATGCGAACTACACACTTCAATATGCCGAGGGGACAGGTCTCTCGTCAACTACTATGACTGAACTTATCAAAGAAGGTTATACAACGTTGAAAATGTTGAATCCTATTAGCGATGACCGCCGCCATGAATTTAAGGCGAATGTGGACTTCCGTTATGCGAGTGGTTCCAAATATAATGGACCTGTAATCAAACGTACAGTTACGGATAAAGAGACCGGTGAGCAGCGCAAAAAGGAGGTGAAGATTCTTGAGAATTTCGGAGTAAACTTTATGGCTGTTGCTCAATCTGGACGCCCATATACTCGTGCTTTTTCCAACACACAGACCACTATTGTTGGAGGTTATCGCGGTGCCCGTTTGCCTTGGGGATTCTATTTCAATATTGTGGCTGACAAGGTATGGCCGATTAAAGTTGGTAAGCGTGATACATATTTGACTGCAGCCGTTACAATCAACAACCTGTTTGATATTCGCAATATCGTAGGTGTATTTGCAGTAACGGGCAACCCTGAAGATAATGGTTACTTGACCGATCCCGAAACCCAGTCGACAATTAACAACCAGTTTGACCCAACGGCATATCGTGAGATTTATGCCATAACATTACGCAATGGAACTTGGAACTACTCTTCTCCTCGTCATATTAAACTCTCATTGTCGTATAATTTCTAATCTAACGTGAAATAGTATCGATATGAAAAATATATCCAACAAACTGTTATTGGTATCATTCTTGCTGGTTTCTTTGTCAGGAACGGTGTTCGCTCGTGAATGTACCGAGTGCAAGAAGACCAATGTTAAAAATGCACGTATCCATGCCAAGGCTGCAGTGTGTAAGCGTGCGCAGAGTACGGCAGAATTGAATATCAACAATGTCCGTGCTTTGATTAATGGTTATGGAAATATGTGGTATGACGGCAGTGTTACGCAATACCATGTACCCAAAAATAGCAATAGCAGTCCTTTGTATTGTGCTGCATTGTGGATCGGTGGTACTGATGTAAATGACCAGTTGCGCTTGGCTGCTTTGAGATTTGGTTCCGGCGGTGATGACTATTGGCCAGGTCCACTGAAAATTAATGGTACGGCTTCGATAGACCTTCCGGTGTGTAATGCTTATGACAAACACTGGATTATCACCAAGGCTGAAGTTTTGGCATTGAAGGCGCATTTTGAGTATGATTCAAATAATATTGTAGTTCAGTTATCCAATCCGGAAAGTGATATAACCGATGTCATTGAGAATTGGCCGGCAAAAGGAGAAGGTGATGATTTAAGTAGTTTCTTGGCTCCATTTTATGATGCAGATGGCGATTTAGAGTACAATCCAAGAAATGGAGACTACCCATATTATGATTTTGATAATGAACTTTGCCCCCGTACATTAAAGGCTAATCTGCGTGCGGGAGAAAACTATACGAGTACGCCTACGATGGAAACTGATGCCGGTATTGTAGGTGTTCAGGAAGGCAACAGGATTGTTTCCGGTGGTATTTTGTCGGATCAAGTACTGAAGGGAGACCAAACTATTTGGTGGGTATTTAACGATATGGGTAACACTCATACCGAGTCGGGTGGACAACCAATTGGTTTGGAAATACGTGCCCAGGCATTTGCCTTTGCGACGAATGATGAGATTAACAATATGACGTTCTATTCGTATGAGATTATCAATAGGTCGACATACGAATTGCGTGAAACCTATTTTAGCCAGTGGGTTGATCCTGATTTGGGCAATGCCCGTGACGACTATGTCGGTTGCGATGTCCGTCGTGGTCTTGGCTACTGCTACAATGGAACTAAAACGGATCTCCCTGGTGCGGGAAGCTATTCGGGAATTGCTCCGGCTGTAGGTATAGATTTTTTCCAGGGTCCATATATGGATCCTGACGGAAAAGACAACCCCAAAATCGATATTCCATGGATTCAAACCAGCGGAAGTGAGGCCTTGAAGCAACTTCTTGAAAGATACAAGCGTGCTGACGGTTCATATGACACAATTTCCATTACGGATAATGCAGATCTCTTTTTCTCGATAGATCACAATAGTTGGTACTTTGTGCCTGGTGATGAAGTTGGCAATTGCGCAATCAATGGTGTAAACTTTGGTAATAATATCATTGATGACGAGCGTTTCGGCATGCGTCGTTTTGTGTACTATAATAATTCCACGTCGGGTATTAATTCCGAGCCCTCAAAAGCTACAGATTATTATAATTATTTGCGTGGTTATTGGAAGGACAATACGCGCATGAAGTATGGTAAGATGGCTCTTACTGGGACTCTTGAATGCGATTTCATGTTCCCAGGTAATAGCGACCCCTGGCATTGGGGAACCAATGGCGTGGTACCGGATGAGAATCCGGACGACTGGAGTGAGTACAACATGGCTGACAATGCCCCCGGCGATAGGCGTTTTATGCAATCTGCCGGCCCGTTCACTCTCAAACCTGGTGCCGTTAACTATATTACGGTTGGTATTCCGTTTGCCCAGGCTTCGTCGGGAGACCAATGGAATTCAGTTGAACTCCTTCGCCAAATCGACGATATTTGCCAAGCACTATTTGAGAACTGCTTCAAAGTGCTTGACGGCCCGGATGCACCAACCCTGACGTGCCAAGAACTTAATAATGAGGTTATCCTTTATCTCACCTATGAAAACCGTGAATCGAACAACTATGGCGAGAAATATTCAGAGGAGGATCCTTCCATTATCAAATCATACACGGTTACCGATGATATAACCAAGGAAACCAAGATGTATGAGTACAGTAAGGCCGCCCGCAGTTACAAGTTTGAGGGCTATCAGATCTACCAGTTGAAAGATGCCAATGCATCGGTGGCTGATATTGGCGATGTAACGAAAGCCCGTCTGATTGCCCAGTGCGATGTTGAAAACTATTACGACTCTATTGATAACATAAGGAGAAATGTGGTGGTTGATCCGCTAACTCATGACACTACCATCACATATGATACTATTTACAAGACCAATCCTTCCTTGCCCATTGGAACTTTGGTGAACTTCACCACCAACACGGCTTCGGGTCTGCTTACCGGCAACGTCATGGTTGAAGGTGCCAACAAGGGCATCCAGCATGCATTCCGCATTACCAAGGATGCGTTTGCCACTGGAACGAATACGGCGTTGGTCAATAACCGGGAGTATTACTATGTTGCGATTGCTTATGCCCAGAACCGCTACAAAGAGTATTCTCAAACCGAGGCCGCATATCTGGATGGCCAGAAGGAGCCGTATCTCGCTGGCCGAAAGAACGAACGAGGAGGAAGTATAGCACCGGTGGTTGCCATTCCGCATAATCCCATTGCCGAAGACGGTGGCAAGATTGCCCAGGCCGAATTTGGAATGCGTCCTAACATCATCCGTTTGGAAGGCTATGGCAACGGTGGCACTGTTCTCCGTCTGACCGAAAGTTCCATTACCGAACTTATGGGTAGAGCCGGCAGCCCCGCCAAAGCTCCAGGCGTTTTTGTGGACGGAGTCTCTGTCGATGGCCGTTCCGACGATTCCTACATGCAGAATCCGTGTATTATCCCCAACCCCCAGTATCAGGAAAACTATGGCCCGATCAATGTTACTGTGATAGATCCACTGAAAGTGAAACAGGGCGACTATAATATATTGTTCTGGAATGTGGCTCGGAATAACAGCAACATTGTTTATAACCGTGCAGCAGATGGTGTAAACAAGAAAACACGCTGGTGCATTGTCCGTGCTGACGGTGGCAAGATTCCCATGCCTGAAAACGGTCAGGTTGTATATAAGGATACTGTGTGGTCGGACTTCTCTATCTCACGCTACAATGAGCAATTGTTCCTTGAACTGGGCTTGTCGGTAGCACTAGTAGACCCCGAGGGTGCGGCATCCGAGTTGTCATATTCTACCACAAACAGCTATCGTTTCTATGATGGTTTTGCCAAGGCAGGTGCGCTGCTTGACGCAAAGATGTCTTTCGCCAATGAGAACCATCAGTGGCTGAACGGTGTGTCGGATAACGACAGCTATGCCACCTACAACTGGATTCGTTCCGGGGCACAATATGCCACGGGAACGGTGGGCTCATTCAGGGCATCCTCGAATGAGGTCAGCCTTTCTGAAGCCTATCTTGACGAGGACTACTACAAACAGTTCTGGAATAATAACGACAATCCTCAGCATGCCGCCCTCGACAAAGATCAGATATTTGAGGGAGTGGTCGGTGGTCGTTGGGCTCCGTATGCATTGGTGTCCACCATGCCTTATCATCCTGGCTTCAACTACTCCTATTATCAGCCTGAACCCGACACCATTGCCGCATGGCCAGATAGCATTAATAACAGCAACTACGATGTCAATCGTGTCAAGCGTTCTCTGATGTCCAATTTCGACAATGTGTCGATTAACTACAACGACCTCAACCAACTGCCCAGTGTCCGTATTGTGATGACTTCCGATACTTCCAAATGGACGCGCTGCCCAGTGGTTGAGATGTGCGACGACTATACCCAGGCTGAAGGCAATGCCCGCAAGTTCAGTGCCCGCAGGCACAAATCGGTTGATAAGCGTGGCGACACGCTTACCGGTTCGGCCACGGCAGCCGATCTGTCCAACCCCTCCAGCCCCGCCTATATCGATTCAATGGGAATGGGTTGGTTCCCGGGCTACGCCATCAATACCGTTACTGGTGAGCGCCTCAACATAATGTTTGGCGAAGATTCCCGCTTTGTGCAGTACAACGGTCGCGACATGTTGTGGAACCCCGTCTCGACAATGATGGAAGGCACCCAGAACTATGTCCTTGGAGGCCGCCATTTTATCTATGTTATGAATGCCTGCTCGCAGCCTTTCTTCAACCTTAAGACTGGAGCCCGCGACTTTGTCAGATACCGCACTCCTTCCTACGATGCAGGCCGCTGGGCCATCTCGATGCTCCGCTCGACTGAGCGCATGATGAAGATGCGTCGGCGTGCGAACAATGTCTACTACAGCCTCTTTAACGGTATCGCCATGCAGTGGACCAACAATGTGTCGGGCATACCCACCCGCGACTCCATCGCCATGCTCTATGCTTCGGTGGCGTGGGTCAATATGCCGTTGGTCTCTTCTCGCTATGCTTTCAAGTATCCGGGCAAAGATGCGACACTCAATGCCGACTCGCCGTCCAATGGTATTCCTACCGATGTTACCATCGACATTGACATCCGTACACCGTACAACCGCTTCATGGCCCCCAACATGACCTCCAATACCAACTGCGGCCTGCCGAATATCAACAGCAATATGCCTGCCTACCAGTTCCGGCTCAATGCCTCTGATGCAGTGTTGGAAAACCTGGCCACGGCGAGCGACAGACAGAAGGCTTATGCCGACTCGTTGTTGGGTCTGATCAATGTGGTGCCCAACCCCTACTACAGCTATTCCAACTATGAGACGGCAAGCCAGCTGGAAACCAAGGTTCGCATTGTCAATCTGCCCACTGGCATTAATGCCAACGGGGTGCAGGAAGGGTGCTACATCCGCATCTATACCGTGGATGGAACGCTGGTCCGCACGCTCGGCCCCACGCCGGTCAATGCTACCACCCTTGACTGGGATCTCCACAACCACACAGGTATACCCATTGCGGGCGGCATGTACTTGATTCATGTTTCCGTGCCGGGTATTGGTGAGCGTGTGATTAAATGGTTTGGAACCATGCGTCCGGTCGACCTCAACTCGTTCCAGTTCTAACCCGTCAGAAACTTCAAAAACATCACAGAAATGAAAAATATATTAAAGATATTTTCAGTAGTTGTGGCCCTGTCGGCAGTCGCTTTCCAGCCTGCAATGGCTGGCAACGACCAGCGTCGTGGTACAGCTGGTGCCTCCGAACTGCTCATCAACCCTTGGGCACGCAGCACCGGCTGGGGTGGAGTTAATATCGCCAATGTGCGCGGGCTCGACGGAATGTACAACAACGTGGCAGGCTTGGCGTTTGTCAAAAACATCGAGGTGGCCTACAGCAGCACCCTTCTCTATGGCGGCAAGAGCGGCCTCAGCAGCGGTGCTACAATCAACTCCTTCGGTTTGGGCATACGGGTGTTTGAATCGGGAGTGCTCGGTGCCTATGTGATGACCGTCGGCTTCGGCGAACTCCCCATCACCACCTACGACAGCCCCGAGGCGGGCTACAACGGCACTTTCTCGCCCAGCTACATGAACATCAATGTGGCCTATGCCCATAGTTTCACCAACACCATTCATGGCGGAGTGGTGTTCAAGCTGGCCTCCGAAACCACTGACAACGTTTCGGGTTCCGGCTTTGCTATTGACGCAGGTATTCAGTATGTCACGGGCGAGAACGACGAATTGAAGTTCGGCATCTCCCTCAAGAACTGGGGTCCCACGATGAAGTTCGGTGGCACCGGCCACTCGCTGACCATGATCAACAATGCCGGAAACAACTTCACCGTAGAGACCCGTGCCGTTGAGATGCAGCTCCCCACATGCCTCAATATCGGCCTTTCCTACGACTTCCTGTTCGACAAGTGGGATCAGCGACTGACCGTTGCGGGCAGTTTCACATCCAACGCTTTCTTGCGCGATAACTACACGCTTGGTCTTGAGTACAGTCTGCTCAAAATGTTCCAGGTGCGCGCGGGCTATGTCATGCAGCCGGGCATCTGGTCGGGCAGCCCCGCCACCGCCAACAGCGGTCTCTGCGCCGGTGCTTCGGTGGACATCCCGTTCAGCAAGAAAGAAGACTCCAACATAGGTCTCACCATCGACTATTCCTACCGCACCGCATCGCCGCTCAAAGGCACCCATGCCTTTGGGGCGTCTTTGAGGTTCTGACGACGGCCGCGAGATATAGACCTCTATTGGGAAAGGCTTCACCAACAAAGCCTTTCCCGATTTTTAGATATCAATAAAAAACACAACCGATATGGCAGAAATTAAATATTATAGTGAAGAGGGACTGCAAAAGCTCAAAGACGAGCTCCACCACCTGATAGCCATTGAGCGTCCCGCCGCGTCGGCCGCAATAGCCGAAGCACGCGACAAAGGCGACCTTTCCGAGAATGCCGAGTACGACGCCGCCAAGGAGGCCCAGGGCCATCTCGAAGCCCGCATCAGCAAGCTCCAGGCCCTCGTGGCCAATGCCCGGCTGCTCGACGAGAGCAAGATCGACACCTCCAAGGTGCTTCTGCTTTCGATCATCACCATCCGCAACACCAAGACCAACTCGCGGCAGACCTACACCATCGTGCCCGAGAGCGAGGCCAACCTCAAGCAGGGCAAAATCAGCGTAACCTCGCCTTTTGCCTCGGCTTTCCTCGGCCACAAGGTGGGCGACCTGGTGGAAGTCAATGTGCCCGCAGGGAAGATGACCTTCGAATTGGTCAGCATCGAACGCTAACGCTAATTCTCTTGTGCATCATGGCCAGTATATTCAGTAAGATTGTTGCAGGCGAAATCCCCTGCCATCGCGTGGCCGAGACCGAGCATTGTCTCGCCTTCCTCGACATCAACCCTGTGGTGCGGGGCCACGTGCTGTGTATTCCCAAAAAGGAGGTGGACAATCTGTTCGACCTCGACGATGCCCTCTACACCGAGCTGCAGCTCTTTGCCAAGCGGGTGGCAGCCGGTCTGCGCCGGGTCTGCCCCTGCATCAAGGTGGGCGTGGCTGTTGTGGGGCTCGATGTTCCCCATGCCCATATCCACCTTCTGCCGCTCAACGCCGCCTCCGACCTCGACTTCACCCGCCATGTGGCCATGTCGTCCGAGGAACTGGCTGCGCTTGCCGGCCAGATTGCCGCAGCCATAGAGTAGCCCTCTGCATGCTGAGGGTTTTCAGTGCAAGGCGCCGGCCGCTGCCGGCGCCTTGCACTGTGCTGTTTTCCCTCTTTCGCTCTATGCACCCCCGGTTCCGCTGCCGGCAGCGGCGAGGCCGAGATAGCAACTTGGCGAGGCTTCTCCCCCATAGGTCTGCACAAAGCCGTAGAGGTGAATGGCTGCGCCATGCCAGTCGGAAGGGAGGTCGATGCCAGCGCGCCCCTGTCTGCGGTAGGCCGGCACCGAGAGCACCCCTCTTCCTTGTTCGGCACACAC
>ERZ842401.3335-NODE-3335-length-20099-cov-6.322890_pt1 | contig 20099 bp, 19 predicted proteins | sample MGYA00521270_ERZ842401 | MGnify/ENA primary metagenome ERZ842401 (study PRJEB31892, sample SAMEA3878208) | bioreactor metagenome | biome: Moose rumen | place: Sweden | collected 2011-10 | study: EMG produced TPA metagenomics assembly of the PRJEB12797 data set... | reverse complement strand
GCATGACCTACACCATCGTCAGCGAGAGCGAGGCCAACCTGCGCGAGGGCAAGATTTCAATCACCACCCCCATTGCCCAGGGCCTGCTGAACCACAAGGTGGGCGACGAGGTGGAAGTGAAGATTCCGCGCGGCACCATCAAGCTGCGCATTGAGAACATCACAGTTGGATAAGCCCCATTAGCCCCAAAAACAAACACTATGGATATTTTCAGCAAGATCGCCGCAGGCGAAATACCCAGCTACAAGTGCGCTGAGAACGATGAGTTCTACGCCTTCCTCGACATCAACCCCGTGGCAAAAGGCCACACACTGGTCATTCCCCGTCGCGAGGTCGACTATGTCTTCGATATGGACGACGACGAGATTGGCCGCTACGAGCAGTTTGCCAAGCGCGTGGCCGTAGCCATCAAGAAAGCCTTCCCCTGCAAGAAGGTGGCCCAGGTGGTGCTCGGCTTGGAAGTGCCCCACGCCCACATCCACCTCATCCCCATGAACAGCGAGGCCGATGTCGACTTCCGCAAAGAAAAGCTGCAACTGCCCCAGGAGGAGATGCAGCAGATAGCCGCCAAGATTTTCGAAGCCTTCCAATAACCCCACTCCGGTATGCCAGATATCCAGCAGGGGTCATCTCCCATTCCGTCGAAGGCCAACCATCCTAACCTGCCACCGAAGAACAACTGCTATGGTTGCTCTTCGTGTGAACAGGCGTGTCCAAAGCAATGCATCACTATGCAGGCTGACGACGAAGGATTCCTGTATCCGCACGTCGACGGTGATGCCTGCATCGGATGCAAGCGCTGCGAGAAAGCCTGTCCGGCCCTGTCGCCACTCGAAGACCATCGCCCCCTGAAGACCTTTGCCGCCATGCACACGCAACTGGAGATTCGCCGCGAGAGCAGCTCGGGCGGTGTCTTCACGCTGCTGGCCGAACAGGTGCTGGCCAAAGGCGGCATTGTCTTTGCCGCACGTTTCGACGACCAGTGGCAAGTGGTTCACGCCAAGGCAGAAAAGAGCGAAGACCTTCACTACTTCCGTGGCAGCAAATATGTGCAGAGCAAGATAGGCACGTGCTATGCAGAAGCCTTGGACTGTCTGAAACAAGGACGCAAGGTGATGTTTGTGGGTACGCCCTGCCAGATTGCTGGCCTCCATCAGTTCATCGCACAGCGAAGCAATCCACGGGCCGAGCACTTAGAAAAGCCCTACGACCTGCTGACCGTCGACTTCATCTGTCACGGTGTGCCGAGTCCGGCCGTCTGGCAGTGGTATGTAGACAGCCAGGCAGCCAGCATCGCCCGGAAGACGCTGGCCGGCCGCTTTTTCTACTGGAGAGACAAGCGTTCGTTTGTCCGCCAGGTGGAGTTCCGCAACAAAGCCAACGGATGGAAACAGTTCGGCATGGTTTTCAAGACGAAGGGTGCCACCTACAGTCAGATTCATCGTCAAGACGCTTACATGAAAGCATTTCTCGACAACTACTCGCTGCGCCCCTCGTGCTACCAGTGCAAGATCAAATACGGCAGAAGTCATAGCGACATCACACTGGCCGACTTCTGGAATGTGCACCGCGTGACCGACCAGTTCGATGACGACCAAGGCACCAGTCTGGTGCTTGTCAACACATCCAAGGGACTGGAGCACTTCGAGCCATTGCCTTGCAGAAAGAAAGAAGTGGCGTTCGACGATGCCATTCAGTACAACCAGGCATGGGCTGTTCCCTACGCCATGAACCCCAACCGCGATACATTCTTCCAACACTACCGAGACCGACTGGATGATATCGTGACCCAACCAAACCCCTGATTAGAGCCAAGATGAGAATAGCCATTACCACCTTTTTCCAGTCACAGACCAACTACGGGCAACTGCTTCAGGCTTTTGCCTTGCAACAGGTGCTGATGAAACTGGGCCACTATCCCTATACCATCCGCTACGGATTCCACGAGCGGCTGCAACCCCTGCAAGCCGACGAGCCTGCAGAGACAACGCTTGACAAACTGCTGGCCAACCAACAGCCACTCACAGCAGAAGCAGGCACCGAAGCCAACCGGCATTTCGATGCCTTCAGGGCAGACCACCTGAACCTGTCAGAGAGTGCCTATAACACCCTGAACGAACTGAAGGCCTTCCCACCTGCCGCCGACTGCTACCTGACGGGTAGCGACCAGGTGTGGGCACAGCTGTTGTGCAACAGGGACAATGCCACGTTCTTCCTGGATTTCGGAAAGAAAAAGACACTCCGTCTGGCCTATGCGCCCAGCTTTTCACTGGAAGCCTATCCGGAAGAGCAGAACGTCTTACTGAAGAAGCACCTGAAGCGCTTCGATGCCATCAGCACCCGCGAGAAAACCGGTGTTGAGATTTGCCGCAAGGTGGGCTATCAGGCCCAATGGGTGGTCGACCCCACCATGCTGCTCAACGGCGATGACTACCGCCGGTTGGCTGCCGAGTCCAAACAGCCGTTGCCGTCAGACTATGCTTTCGTCTACCACGTCAACATCGAGAGAGACGACCTGCCCTGCTGGTCTCTGTTCAACCGCTATAACAACAAGGCCGGCTTGAAGGCCGTCGCCGTTCATGCCAACGGTGAGGGGAAAGCCAAGGAGGCTGTGGAATTCCTCCATCCGGAAGCCACCTACGTGTATCCCACCATCCAAGAGTGGATACGCCTCATCGACGGCAGCCGCTACATCCTCACCACCTCGTTCCACGGCATGGTGTTTGCCATTCTGCTACACAAACCGTTCTTTGTCAGTCTGCGTCCCAAGAGCATGTTTGCCGGCAACGACCGCGTGACCGACATTCTCTCAGCATTAGGCCTGAGCGACCGTGTGGTGACAACGGGAACCGATGTAGAAGCCATGCTCCGGCAACCCATCGACTGGGATGCCGTCGATGCGCGGTTGGAGGCATTGCGCTCCCGTTCCATGACCTACCTCACCAACAGCCTCAACATCCGGAAAAGTTGGTGGAAGGCACTCTTCAGCTAATCATTCATAAGGTCACTCTCCTGCTAATCAGTCAAACGAACAGAAAATGAAAACGCTCCTATTCATCGGTCACACCTACCACCAGAAGACCAAATCGTCGGTCTTCCTCTTAGACCTTCTGCGTCAAGACTACCTGATCACGGAGTTCTACATGGACTCCGAACAGCCCCTCGAATATGAACCCTTAGGAGAACTGCAGCAGAAAGAGTTCGACGTACTCCTGATCTGGCAGGTGATGCCTAAGACAACAGAACTGAAGAAATATATCAGTTGGCAGCATACGGTCTTTTTCCCTATGTACGACCACTTTGTTGCCATCGGCGGCTTCAATGCCAAAATCTGGAAGGAGTATCAAGAAGCGCTCATCGTCAGCTTCTCCAAGACACTCTGCGACGACCTCTGCACCTGCGGCTTCGATGCCCGGTATATTCAGTATTTCCCCGAACCAGGAAAGATCGGTTCCTGGGGAGCAGAAGACTCCCTGTTTTTCTGGCAGCGGCGTACGAACCTGAATATGAGTACCCTCGCACAGGCAGCAACGAACCTTGACCTTAAAAAGGTGCATCTGCATGCCGCTCCTGATCCAGGACACAGCACCCTGCACCCTTCCGCCTTTGACGAGGGCGTTGCCAGTTTCTTCGAGAATATCGCCTGTTCCGAGTCCGTATGGTTCGCTAAAAAGGAACAAATGTATGAAACGATGGAGCAGTCGGGCCTCTACATGGCCCCCCGCCACATGGAGGGTATCGGCATGAGCTTTCTGGAAGCGATGGCTCACGGCCGCTGTGTGATAGCCCCCGACCGTCCCACCATGAACGAATATATCACCGACGGTGTCAACGGTCTGCTGTATCCTTGGGACGACACGTCGGAAAGTCATTGCGGTGCCTCGCTGAAACGCCCTGCCAAGACCATCAGGGAAATACAGCAGAACGCCTATCAGACCATTGTGGACGGTCGGAAGAAATGGGACACCGACAAGCACCTTATTCTGGAATGGCTGCAACAAGAAGCCCGGCCTGACCGGAAGAAACTGCGCATCAACAGCATCTTCTACTACTGGAACAATCTGCCCAGAACGAAATGGTTTGCAATAACCTTCATAGCAAAGAATCTCTTCTTGTTCAGATTTAGAGACATCAACAGTTTCCATCACAGAAAAAAATAATTAAAAAGGTTAGCACTATAAAACAAGTAACCACATGCTGTTCAATTCCATCGAATTCATCGTATTCCTGCCCATTGTTTTCCTGCTGTACTGGTTCGTCTTCCGCGGCCGACGGTGGCAGAACCTGCTGGTCGTCATGGCAAGCTATATTTTCTACGGCTGGTGGGACTGGCGTTTTCTGTTCCTGATAGCCTTTACGTCCTTCTGCAGTTTTGCCAGCGGTCTGCTACTGGAACGCTATGAGGGCCGGAGACGATGGCAGATGGCCTTCAGTGCCGCCAACATCATTCTGAACCTCACCATCCTCGGCATCTTTAAATACTACAACTTCTTTGTTGAGAATCTGGACTTGCTGTTCAGCAGCCTTTTCCACTACCATCTTGACTGGGTGACCATGAACATCGTGCTGCCGGTGGGCATCAGCTTCTACACCTTTCAGGCGCTTAGCTACACCATCGACGTGTATCAGAAAAAGCTGCCTGCCACCCACGACATCGTTGAGTTCTTCGCCTACATCAGCTTCTTCCCCCAGTTGGTTGCCGGTCCTATCGAAAGAGCCACCAACCTGTTGCCGCAGTTCCAGCACCAGCGCAGCTTCGACTATGCCAAGGCTGTAGACGGTTGCCGACAGATGCTGTGGGGATTTGTCAAGAAAATAGTGATTGCCGACAACTGCGCCTCAATTGTCAACGAGTACTGGAATAACACCGCGGACCTGTCAGGGCTCTCCCTCTTCCTGCTGGCCACCCTGTTCACGTTCCAGATCTATTGCGACTTTTCCGGCTATAGCGACATTGCCATCGGCTGTGCCCGTCTGTTCGGCTTCAACCTGATGCGCAACTTCAACTTCCCCTATTTTTCACGAAGCATCCCCGAGTTCTGGCGTCGCTGGCATATTTCGTTCACGACCTGGGTTCGTGACTATATCTATTTCCCACTGGGCGGCAGTCGCTGCAGCAAGTGGAAGATCATCCGCAATGTCTATATTGTCTGGGGACTCAGCGGCCTTTGGCATGGAGCCAGCTGGCATTTCGTCGTCTGGGGCCTGTATCATGCCACGTTGCTGGCCATCTACAACCTGTTCAGCATCAACACCAAGTATCAGCACGTCGTGGCCTATCAGCGCTATCTGCCCAACCTGAAAGAAACGGCACAGCTGCTGCTCACCTTCGTGCTCACCGTGGGCGGCTTCATCATCTTCCGCTCCGAAACAATGTCGCAGGCAGGCGACTATTTCTACAGCATGATGACCCACCCCTTCTTCGGTGATAACAAACTGATCAGACAATGGGTCATCTGGGGCTGTGTGCTGTTGCTCGTGGAATGGCTACAGCGCGACAAGCAGCACGCCCTGCAATTCCCCAATGCCAAACCCTTCAACTATCTCCCCGTGCGATGGTTCATCTATCTGGCACTCATTTGTATCACCTACGTGTCGTATGCGCTGAACATAGCCGACGACAGCACGTTCATATATTTCCAATTCTGATGAAACGATTCCTGATAAGAATAGCCATTACAGCAGTGCTGACGGGTGTCATGGTCGTCATTGCCAGCACCGTGATGCTGCTGCGCAAGGACCAGCTGAGCTATTACTCCCACGAACGCAATGTGGCACTGGCCTACGACCGTTTGCAGGCTCTGAAGGATACCAACAAGATTGTGATTATTGCCGGTTCCAGCGCTGGGTTCAGCATCAATTCACGAATGATTGAACGGGCATTCCACATGCCTGTTGTCAACACCGGCACGCATGGCGGCATCGGCACACGCATGCAGTTCGAACTGTACAGCGACCTGCTTCGCGAGGGCGATATTGTTATTTTCTGTCCTGAATATGGAACAAAGAAAAAAACGCTCTATGGCGAAACCACCCTGTTGAGAATCTTGAGCACCCACATGCCCGAAGCCTATTCCAAGTTCTCGCTGGCCCAGTGGTTGTTCCAGTTCAAGAATATCGGCATACATTGCAGGGATGCACACGAGCATCGCAAAGCTGAAGCATTCGACGGTCCCTATTCAGAAAAAGCCCTTAATGAATACGGAGACATTGAATGGGAGCGGCCTCATCAAGACACCATCAGCTATTATGGCATGAGCAGTGAGATGGACGAAGACCTGCTCGCTTTCTATCAGTATATCCATTCCAACACCCAAGAGCGCGGCATCCACCTGCTGTTCCTGCCGCCAACATTCATGAAAGGCAATTTTGAGCAGAATGCCGAACATATCAGCTGGCTGGCCAATTGTCTCAAGCAGAACGGTATTCCCTGGCAGGCCGAACCGTCAGCATACGCTTTTGACGACAGCCTGTACTATGATACGCCCTATCACATGACCCCTGAAGGCACTGTCAAGCGTACGGAAGTATTGATATCCGACCTGCAGAAATACCTTCGTTCACTAAACACAACGGATAAGCATGAATAAGATTATCGTCATACCCGTATATAAGCAAGAGCCGACTGCCGACGAACAGCTCTCCTTGCGCCAGTGCCTGAAGATTCTTTCCGCCCACCCCGTCTGTCTGGTATGCCCCAAAAGCCTGAACATACAAGCCTACTGCGAGGCGGCCCAACGAGATATTCCCTGCGAGCGCTTCGACGACAGCTTCTTCAAAGGCATCGAAGGCTACAACCGACTGATGCAAAGCAGGGACTTCTACAAGCGATTTGCCGCTTTCGAATATATGCTCATCTACCAGTTGGATGCCTGGGTGTTCCGTGACGAACTGGAAGCATGGTGCCAGAAAGGTTACGACTACATCGGAGCTCCTTGGTTTGAGAAACACTTCAGCCACGAAGAAGGCTACAAATTGTGGTGTGCCGGCAACGGCGGTTTCTCGCTACGCCGCATTCCCACCTTCATCCGAGTGTTGAAGCCACGCCAACGCATGAAGACCATCCGTGAAATCTTCCGTGACGACTACCACTCCCCCAGCGATTTGGGGCACTGCCTGATGCTTTGCATGGGACCGCTTTTCGGCAGCAACAGCATGCATCACTATATGAAACGCGGCGATATGCAGCAAATGTGGGAAGACGAATTCTTCTGCATCGGACTCTCCTCTACCCACTATCGTCTTCGCATCCCCTCGCCCGAAGAGGCGGCACACTTCTCCTTCGAGATCTCACCACAATATCTGTTTGATGACATTACGAAAGGGAAGCTACCCTTTGGATGCCATGCCTGGAGAAAATACCATTATGAGGATTTCTGGAAACAGTTTATTCCCTGTGAGTAAGATTCGCGTTTCAGAAAAACACTGAAAATCAGCACGGTTACATGCATTTTCCTGCAAAATACTTGCAAAATGCAAAAAAAAAGAGTATCTTTGCGCCCAATGATAATTATACGATGAAGACAGAGCATATCATATTAAGCGACAACAGTGGCAGCCAGACGGCTCCTACAGTTTCAGTGGCAGTACATCTTCATCTGTTCTATCCCGACCTGATTCCTGTTTTCCTTACCCATCTGGCCTATATACCAGTACCCTTCAGCCTGTTTGTTTCTTTACCAGAAAACATCCATGCAAACGAAGACGAGGTCATCAAGTCATTCAGCAGTCTGCCCCGTCTGCGCGACACCAAGGTGAAGCGCACACCCAATCGGGGCCGCGACATCGCACCGATGCTGTGCAGCTTCGCTGAAGAGCTGCAAGGATTCGACGTGATGCTGCATCTGCACACGAAGAAGAGTCCGCAGGCATCCGACCAGTCTGAATGGCTGCACATGATTCTTGCCCATCTGTTGCCCGACGAGCAGCGCGTGGCCGGCATTCTGCAAGCCTTAACCCACGGCGTGGGCATGATGACACCACCCGACTTCATTCGTCATACCACACTCGGCGGATGGGGTGTCAAGGAAAATCTGTTGATTGCCCAACAACTCGTCGATCAAAACGGACTGGACATCAACCTCCAAGAAAAGTACCCGGAAATTGACTACCCCCAAGGTGGCATGTTCTGGGCACGAACGGAATACCTGAGCAAGTTCTTTTCACAACACCTCACCTACAACGACTTCCCCAAGGAGCCCATCGGCATCGACGGCACCATTGCCCATGCTTTGGAGCGCCTTTACTTCCTGTGGGGCTGCCGTTCTGGCCTGAAGGTGTGCCGCATCTATCTGAGCGAGATGGAAGAACTAGGCGACCGTCGCTTTACCTTCGAGTTCAGCGGCAGTCTGCAACGCGAACGCCAATACTATCAAGAACGCCTCTATTTTGAAGAGAAGAACAAGAAACATCTCCGCCTGTGCCGCTACTTAAGTGTGGCATGCCTGATGCTGCTGGTGCTCTTGTTGATTTCATTATTCACATAATCCGAAATGAAAAAAAAGGAAATAGCTGTCACACTATTGATTTCCACCTATAACTGGTTGGATGCCCTACAGAAAGTGCTGCAGGGTGTGGAGCGCCAGACCATGATGCCCGACGAGATTGTCATTGCCGACGATGGCTCGAAAGAAGACACCACTGCCTTCATCCAGCAATATGCCAAGCAGTCAAAGGTGCCCGTCCGCCATGTCTGGCATGAAGACAAGGGGTTCCGCCGTTCCATGATTCTGAACAAGGCCATCGCTGCTGCCAAGGGCGACTATATCATTGAGATGGACGGCGATGTCATTCCCGATCGCCACTTCATTGAAGACCACGTGGCAACGGCCCGCAAAGGCTGTTTTGTCTGCGGCGGACGCATCATGCTGACAGAGGATGGCCACGTGGCCTCATCCCACTATTTCAACTGCATCCGCAGCCGCATACTGCGCTCCTGGATTCTGCACAACGACACCACCTACAACGTGCGCCACATCAAGGGATGCAACCTGGCTTTCTGGCGCAGCGACTTCATTGCCGTCAACGGCTACGACGAAGACATTGAGGGCTGGGGAAGCGAAGACCATGAGTTCACCAGCCGTTTGCTTTTCTCGGGCGTTACCTACCGCCGGCTCAAGTTCGGCGGCATCGTCTATCACCTCTACCACTCGTCGGCATCGAGAGAGAATGCCGGCAGGAACGACGAGATATTCCGGAAGGTGTGGCAGGAACAGAAGAAGTGGGCGGATAATGGCGTAAACAAATACCTGAAATGAAAGTCTCTGTCATTGTTCCCAACTACAATCATGCTCCCTACCTGAAGGAACGGCTGGACAGCATCCTTGCACAGACCGAGCAAGACATCGAGGTGATAATCCTGGACGACTGCTCCACTGACAACAGCATGGAGGTGCTGCAGCCCTACGAGCAGCATCCCAAGGTGCGCCCCGTTGTTCGCAATGCCACCAATACGGGCAGCCCGTTCCGCCAATGGCTGCATGGCTTCGAACTGGCCCAGGGCGAATATATCTGGATTGCCGAGAGCGACGACGTGGCCGAGCCTACCTTCCTCGAAGAGAGTCTGAAACGGCTGGAGCAGCACCCACAGGTGCAGATGACGTTCACGTGGTCCACCTTCATCAATGCCGAGGGCAAAACCATGCGCAAGTCGCCCGACCGTCCGTCGCTCTACAAGGGAGACGGCGTGTACAACGGGCACAGTTTTGCCCTTCGCCGCATGCTGTTCCGCAATGTCATCTACAATGCCTCGATGGTGGTGTTCCGCAAGAGTGCCTTGAAGAATGTGTCGCCCGACTTCCAGACGTTCCGCTCCGGCGGCGACTGGGTGTTCTGGTTCGACATTATGACCCAGGGCGACATTGCCGAGATACCACTCCGTTTGAACCATTTTCGCCAGCATGCTGGAAAGGTGACGGTGCGCGCCGACAAAGACGGACAGAACATGCTGGAAAATGCACGGTGCCTGCGCCATATCTGCAGCGAACTGCAGCTGACGGCCCTGCAGCGAAAGAGCGTGAAAGGCCGCATGACCCTCCGCTTCAGAAAGAAGTCGTTCCCCGGCAAACAACAACTCAAAGAGCAATTCCCTGAATGCTATGGCGGTTCCTTCAGCGACATGCTGTTCTACGAACTGGATAAACGGCTGGGCATCACAGGTTTGTTAAGATAAGAAGACACTCGTTTTTTATGCTTTTTAATTCATTTGAATACCTCCTTTTCCTTCCGATAGTCTTTACGCTCTACTGGCTGCTGAAGAACCACTACCGCTGGCAGAACGTGCTGATTCTCATTGCCAGCTATGTGTTCTACGGCTGGTGGGACTGGAAGTTCCTGCTGCTCATCGCCTTCTCCACAGGCCTGTCGTATGGCGGTGCCCTGCTCATTGAACACGAACGGGAGAAAGGCAAGCAGCGCGCGGCCTACTGGACCTGCACGGTCAGCATCGTGCTGAATCTGGCTGTGCTGTGCGTGTTCAAGTACTACAATTTCTTCGTCGACAACCTCATTGCGCTGTTCCCCTCGCTGTTTGGGGCCCATCGGTCGTCACTGCTCATCCATGTGGTGCTGCCCGTAGGCATCTCGTTCTACACCCTGCAGTCGGTGGCCTACGTCATAGATGTCTACAAGCACAAGATACAAGCCACGAAAGATGCCGTAGCCTTCTTCTCGTTCGTCAGCTTCTTCCCACAGCTGGTGGCCGGCCCCATTGAGCGAGCCAACAACCTGCTGCCACAGTTCCTGCGGCCGCGCACCTTCGACTACGCCGTGGCCGTTGACGGCTGCCGCCGCATTCTGTGGGGCCTGTTCAAGAAGCTGGTCATTGCCGACAACTGCGCCGTCTACGTGAACGAGGTGTGGCAAGACTTCGGTTCGCAAAGCACTGGCACGCTCCTGCTGTGCGCAGTCCTCTTTACGCTGCAGATATACGGCGACTTCTCGGGCTATAGCGACATTGCCATCGGCAGCGCCCGTCTGTTGGGCGTGAAGCTCATGGACAACTTCCGCATGCCGTTTTTCTCGCGCAACATGGCCGAGTTCTGGCGGCGCTGGCACATCTCGCTCAACAGCTGGTTCTCCGACTATGTCTACATCCCCCTGGGAGGCAGCCGCGAGGGAAAAGCCAAGCACCTGCGCAACATCTTCATTGTATTCCTGCTCTCAGGTCTGTGGCACGGTGCCAACTGGACATTTATTGTGTGGGGTCTGTTCCTGGCCCTCTGCTTCGTGCCCACCATTCTCGGTGGCAAGTCCAAGACCGACTGGCGTGTATTGGAACAGCGCCGCTCACTAAACACCTGGATGCACACGCTGCTCACGTTCCTACTGTTCACCATCAGTCTCATCTTTTTCCGTGCCCCTGACATATCAGCGGCATTCGAATATTTCCTATCAATAGGCCGCTGTTCATTGGGAGAAATAGATTACTCTCCTCACCTTCTGAACCCCACGCTCATTGCCATTCTGTTCATGCTGGTCATGGAGTGGACCATGCGATTCCGTGCTCACCCACTGGATTTGAGCGAGAAGTGTCCCACCGTGCTGCGTCTGGCCATCTACTATCTGCTCATCACCGCACTGGTGCTGTTCTCCGGACAATCACAAACATTCATCTATTTCCAGTTCTAACATGAATATGAAAAAGTTTATCATCCGATTCCTCCTGATATGCAGCCCGTTCGTTGTGCTCTATGCCTACCCCATGTTGCGCTATGCCCATGGCGAGAGTTTCGGTGACCTAAGTCAGTTGGGCAGCTATTTCTTCCATAAAGACTACATATCCATGATGGCTTACGACCCGGGATTCAAACGCCATGTAGTCTTGGCAGAAGACATCACGAAGGAAGTGAACGACTCGGATGTGGTGGTGATTGGCGATTCCTTCACGCAGTTAGGCTATAACAACTTCATGGAATATCTACAGGACGGCTGTCCCAACCGCACTATATACGGAGTCCACACTTACCGCTATGGCATGGAGTGGCACTATGCCCACCTGTCGCTTGAGGGTTCTGACAAAGTGCTGGACTTTCCAGGGAAAGCCGATGTCGTGCTATACCTTCTTCACCACGCCAAGCGGCTGCCTTCCACAATTGTCATCGAATCATCAGAGATGTGGCTCATGGAAAGCATCATCAAAGCAAATTTTGATGTGTGCGAAGATTCCTTGAAAGAATATGAAGGGGCACCGTTGCTCCCTTCAGTCGAAAAATACGAGATCTATACGCAGAAACTTGTACAGCTGGATGCACTGAAATGCCTGTTAGACGGCAGGGCGTTCCGTTTTGCACAAGACTGGGTCAAGCATAAGAGCGGCGTGTCGGAATGTCTGGTAAAGACATCGGCATTGTCGCAACCTATGTTCAACTGTAAGGGAAATGAGAGCACGCTATATTATCTGCCTTACATGCTGAATTGGTCAGAAACCGATATCGAGACCATGCGCTCGAGGATGGCACAGATTGTTGAAGAAGGTGACAAGCGAGGGGTAAACATCGTATATATGATACTGCCACTGAAAGAACATTTATACAAGGAATACATGCTCACAGCAGGCCCACAGGCAACCTATCTTTCCGACCATCTGACAGACCTTGCTGACAATCCTCACTACTTGCTCTGCTATCCCATCCTGAAAGACATGCTGGAGCGAGGCGAACAGGATGTTTTTCTGTGCAGTGATACCCACTGGTCGTACAAAGGTGCCCAAGCCTGTGCCGAAGCTCTACAGTCAAAGATAAAATCAGCAGGACAATGAACCGACATTCCTATTCATTAGATGCTTTCCGCGTACTGGCCATCTTCGGTGTGTTTTTCTGCCATCTCAATTTCTATAATGGAGGGTTAGAAGAAGGGCTGACACTCCTTGACAGTGTTTTGGCCAACATCGGCGGTCTGGCTGCCCACTTCTTCATTGTGCTGTCGGCCTTCCTGGCCGCTTATTTCTATGACCGGGGCATGTCGAAAGGCTATTGGTCATACGTCAAGAAACGTATGCGCCGCCTGCTACCTGTTAATATTGTGACATTGCCGTTCTATGTGGTTATAACAACTTATGTCGGCTTTTATGCATTGTCTTTTGGAAAGACCATCGTTGATGTACTCCTGTCAACTTTTCTCTTGCAGGAACTGCTCAAGTTCTCTGCCCAGCTGTTCAACACGCCGGCATGGACTATCTCAACACTTTTCATTCTGTATCTCATCACACCGGCGCTGATGTGGCCTATTCGGAAGCTCAAAAATCCCTGGGTGCTGGTGGCACTGGTCGTGGTGCTGACATGGAGCGACGTTGAATACCGTGAATGGCTCACTGCCGTGAAGCCCGACAACTGGTGGCTGAACTATGCATCGCCAGTCAACCGTATTCTGTCGTTCGTGCTCGGTCTGGCGCTGGGACATGCTGCACGGGTTATTATCTGTCCGCAACAACTGCGCCGCTACACCACCTATATTGAGCTCGCCGTCTTCGGCATATTTTTCTACGGATGCGCCATGATTCAGAAAGACTATGCCGTCTGTCACTATGTCGTCACCTACTCCACACCGCTCATCATTGCGCTCTGCTTCATGGAGGGGGGGGTAATTACTCGCCTGATTTCCGCCTGCGGCATCAGCAAGGCATCGCCCTATGTCTATGCCTTCTATATGTGCCATTTCTTCTTCATCTTGCTGGCTTATGCCGTCTGCAACCAGATGCTGGGCATTTGGGGACACCTGACGCTGGCACAGGGCTACGCAATGGCTGTTGCAACCTTCTTGGTGGCCTGCGGTGCCAGCGTGCTGCTGCACCACTTCGTAGAGAAACGTTTCTAAAGACTTAAAAAACATTCATCATGATATCACTCATTATCTGCACACGCCATCCCAACGACCTGGCCGAACTGCGCCGGAATGTGGATGAAACCATCGGAACAGCCTATCAGTGGATTGTCATAGACAACAGCGAGAACCGCTATAGCCTGTGTGCCGCCTATAACGAGGGCGTGCGACAGGCTGAGGGCGAGCTGCTGTGCTTCATGCACGACGATATTGTGTATCACACCCGCGACTGGGGCAAAAACGTGGAACGCCATTTCCAGTTGCCCGAAGTGGGCATGATCGGCGTGGCAGGGTCGCACATCATACCGGCGGCAGGCGACTGGCGCGTGGGATTCATTCCCTACCACGTGCTGCATTTCGTACAACGCAACCACTCACTCATGCAGTATGACTCCTACTTTGCCGAAGAGGCCCGGCTTTGCGTCGACGGTCTGCTGACCGAGGTCGCCGTGCTCGACGGCGTATGGTTCTGTCTGCCGAAGCGTTTGTTCGACAGCGGAACGGTGAGATTCGACGACCGGAACTTCACGTCGTTCCACATCTACGATACCGACATCAGCATGCAGGTAGTTCAGACGGGCCGGAAGCTCTATGTGGTCGACGATGTGCTGCTGGAGCACAACTCCAAGGGCGTTTTCAACGAGTCGTTCGTTGAAGCCCTGCAGACGTTCTTCCAAAAGTGGGAAGGGCGGTTGCCCGTGGTTCGCGGCATGGAGGTCGACACCGAACAGTTGAGCCGCGATGCCAAGCGCCACAGCGACGAGCTGGCTGAGCGCATCAGCAGCGACCACGACATGGTGACGATGATTAACTACTGGAAACAGGTGAACGCCGGGAACAACCCTGCGGCTCCCCTGACGCAGAGCCAGCAGGAACTGTCGTCGTTCACTGAATTTCTGTTCATGAAGAATCTGGTGAAATACTATCCTGACAAGCAAGCCTCGCGTGCTTATCTCATGAAGGAGCTGCACCGGCTTTCCCTCAGCCACCGTTGCCTGCTGCTGTGGAAATACTTCCTCTACCGCGTGCTCTGCCTGCCTTTCAAGCAGAAATCGATGAACATGGTCATTGCCAACGGCAATCCCACACCAGCCAAGAGATAAAGCAGCCACCATCCCTGCGTGGCATATTCAGCAATCACCGGGAACTCGCCTAACTGTGCTATCGGAAGATGATAGATCAGGATGATGACGAGGCTGACCACCTTGAACGACAGCAGATGCCACGTGAGAATGGAAAGTGTGTGCTGTCCCACAAACGAGAAGAAACGCTGCACAGCGGCCGGCATGGCATAGCGCGTGAACAGCGAATAGAATGCCCACGTGCAAAGGATGGCCGTGAGCAGGTGTGGGAACAGCTGCCACCCTTCGTATTCGGTATAGTCGATGGCCAAGGGCCAGTACTCGATGCCTACGAAGGTGAGCGCAATGGCGGCGACGACCGCCCACAGCGAGAATACAGGCATGCGCTTCTCCTTCATGACATAGCCTGCAATGAACAGGAATGCCGCTGCAAAGGCGCGCGTGTTGATGTTCAGGAAGACAATGTGGAAGTTGGTCAGGTGGGTCACCGTCAGCAAAACCAGCGAAGCCGCCAGCGCATACTCGCTTTTCTTTGATAGCCGGAGTGTAATCCACGCAATGATGGAACCGAAGAACAGGGCATTCAGAAACCAGTAGCCGCCCAGCAACCAGTCATTGCCACGCATCTGGCTCACCGCCAGCCAGCAGGTCCAAAGCGTGTCCTTCCAGTCGTAGGGCGTGGCTCCTTCGCCCAGGAATCCGTAGGTGGTATCGTAAATGTGCGTGGCAAAAAACAGAGGGCGCAACAGCACAAAGACGATGGTCCACTTCACGAATGGCACGTAGAGCCCCTTGGCTCGCTTCTTCAGAAACGTCAGTGGGTCGGCCAGATATTTCGCGTTGAAGCAATAGCCTGAAGCTATGAAGAACAAGGGCATGTGGAACATGGACAGGAAGCCGATGGCATAGGGAATGGAACACATGCTGTGTCCCAGCACCATCAACATGATGCCCAGCGCTTTGAGATAGGTGATACCTGAATTCATCGTGATTTTTATCTGTCAAGCAGATGGATGATACGAATGGCAGTGTGAATCAGTTTCTTGTATATTTTCTTTTTCTTGATCAGGTCGTCGGCTTCGAGTGCCAGTGGATGCATCTTCGTAAAGCGATCCATGATGTGGAGCGTCTCCATCATGGCTGGTGGAATGGCATCGGTGTCCAGGCGGGTCCGCTCGGCCCACAGGCGGTCGTCCATCACGCAGCTCATGCCGCCCACCAGAAAACGGCACACGGTGACGGGCACATACTGGAAGGTGCAGCCCTTCAGGGCCAGCTCGATCCACTTGGCCCAGTCGGCATACAGGCGGTAGCTCTCGTCGTAGGGGCTCTGCTTCATGAGTGCGTTCTTGATGAACATGGCCTGATGGCAGATGTTGTCGCGACAGATGAAATAGAGCGAGAACGTGCGGGGTGCCTGGCGCAGCTCCTCGTTGCCGTCGGGGAACTGCAGCATCCAGTCGCCATAGAGCACGTCGGCTTCACGGGGCTGGGAGAAGACTTGTTCGAGCACCGTGGGCGCATAGAACGTGTCGCCCGAGTTCATGAAGATCATGTAGTCGCCGGTGGCATGGGCAATGCCTTTGTTCTGGGCGTTATACACGCCGCGGTCTTTCTCGCTGCACCAGTAGGCCATCAGGTCTTGATGGGCTTCGATGAAGGCGCGGTCGCCCTCGGTGCTGCCACCGTCGATGACCAGCCACTCCCAGTCGCGGAACGTCTGCTGCTGAATGCTCTGGCAGGTCTGCTTGAGGCCCTCCAGGTTGTTATAGTTGATGGTGATGATGGATACTTTCATGAGGTGTGATAAGGCTTGCGCAATGATTATTCTTTAGCGGCCGGACGGCGGTCCCAATAGCTCTTCCAGCCCATGCGGACGGCGTAGTCTTCCTGGCTCATTTTCTCGTAGACCTTGCCGTCTTTCTCGTAGAAGCGGATGTCGAACTCTTCCTTGGTGCGCGACCAGCGGTCATGGCTCCACAGCCAGAAGGCGGGGTCGCGGCGGATGGTCTTCTCCATCTCCTGCATGTAGCGCTCGGTCAGCTGGTAGTCGGCCACCGCGTCGGGATGGCGGTCAAGCAGCTTGAACTCGCACTCATAGTAGCCGCGGCGAATGCGGCGCACGTCGCCATAGAAATAGGCCTGTCCGGTGCGCTTGATGATGCGCTCGCTGCCGGTGAACACGGGGGTGTAGTGGTTCAGGAAGGGCATCCACAGATGGATGTTGTGCCAGTTGGGCTTCTGGTCGGCAATGTAGCCCACCACCACGGGCCGGCCCTGCTGGCGGTATTTCACTATGTCGCGCAGTGCACGCTCCATAGGTATGCAGTCGCTGCCGAAGCGCTGGCGCAGCTGCAGGAAGAACTGGTTGGTCTCGGGGTTCTCAATGGGGTGGTAGAGCTCGGCACACACGCCTTTGTCCGACATGGCCAGCGGCAGCGTGCTCACCCACTCCCAGTTGCAGTAGTGGCCCAGCATGACACCGCACGACTGCCCTTCGGCCCAGCACTGCTCTATCTGCTCGGTGCCTTTGAACACCATGCGGCGGCGCATCTCGCTGCGGCTGATGGTGGCCATCTTGAAGGTCTCCACGATATAGTCGCAGAACCAGTGGTAGAAGCGCTGCTCCGTCTGCTTGATCTCGGCGGCGCTCTTCTCGGGGAAGGCGCTGGCCAGATTGTCCCTGACCACCTGGCGGCGATAGCGTATCAGGTAGTACACAATGACATACATCATATCGGAGAACATATAGTGAATGCGCAGCGGCAGCAGCGAGAGTACCTTCAACAGAGCGAAGCCTGCCTTCATCAGAGCGCTCAATAGCCTTTTTTTCATATCATCCTTTGTTCAAGAAAAGCGGATTTTTCCAATTCATTTGCAAATTTAGACAAAATTTTTGAAAAACCGCGGCTTATTGAGAGTTTTTTTGAAAAACCACCGTGTGATTATATGTATTTCTCGCCGTACTTCATGCCCACCTCGTTGACATACTTGCGGATGAGGGCCGACGAGTCTTCTTTCGGACAGATGAGGAGCACGTCGCCTTGCTCGGCCACGATGTAGCCGTCGAGACCGTTGATCACGCCGATGTGGCCCTTGGGCAGACAGACAATGTTGTTGCGGCAGTTGTCCATCAGCACCTCCGATTCGAGCACCACATTCTCGTCGTCGGTCTTCTGCAGATATTCGTACAGCGAGTGCCACGTGCCGATGTCGGCCCAGCCGAAGTCGCACTGCACCACATACACATTGTCCGACAGCTCCAGCGCGGCCTGGTCCATCGACAGGTTGGGATAGACCGGGTAGTAGTTCTGCACGTATTCGGCCTCTTCCTCCAGCGAGTAGTGGCCCTTCAGGTTGGCCATACGGCAGGGCATGTCGGGAATCACCTTCAGATACCACTGGCGCAGATGGCGCACGTTGGTCATGAACATGCCGGTGTTCCACATGAACTCGCCGCTCTCCATGAACACTTTGGCAAACTCGCGCTCGGGCTTCTCGGTGAACGACTGCACCTTGTTGATGCCCTTGGCCAGCGTGGGCTCGCCTATCTGGATGTAGCCATAGCCGGGCTCAGGACGGGTGGGCTTAATGCCCATGGTCAGCATGATGTCGTTATCAGTGACGAAGTCGAGCCCCTCTTGCACACTTTGCAGGAACGAGGCCTCGTTCATCACCAGCTGGTCGGCAGGAACCACCAGGATGCGCGCGTCGTCGCTCTCGCGGTGAATGCGGCGGCCGGCCCATGCCACGGCCGGTGCAGTGTTGCGGTTCACGGGCTCCGCCAGCACATGCTCCGACGGAACCTCGGGCAGCTGCTGGCGCACGCGGCCCATATACTCTTTCGAGGTAGTAATATAAATATGGTCTACGGGCACTATCTTCCTGATGCGGTCGAACGTCTGCTGCAACATCGACCGCCCGGTGCCGAAGAAGTCCATGAACTGTTTGGGGCGTTCCAGCCGGCTCGACGGCCACAGACGGCGGCCCTTGCCACCAGCCAGAATCACGCAATAGTTGTCTTGATTCAACGTTTCCTTCATGTTAGATTATAGTTGTATTATTACTATTAGATTTTTAGTTTCACGAAATAACGATGCTAAGATACGCAAAATCTGTGAACCATCCAAGTATTTTTAAGTTTTTTAGGAGAAACTTTTGTCATTTCTTTGTTGTTTCAAATTTTCTTCTTACCTTTGCAACCGCTTTGAGAAGCCCAGATGGCGGAATCGGTAGACGCGCTGGTCTCAAACACCAGTGGGGCAACCCGTGCCGGTTCGACCCCGGCTCTGGGTACAAGGCTTGAAAGCAATCCCCTGTAAGTCAAGGCTTACAGGGGATTTTTCGTTGACAGCCGTTTTGGAATAAGTTGGCAAAAACACGGCTGAAAATATGGAATAAGTCAGCAAAAATACTATCAAAAACACGGAATAAGTTGATTTTTCCTTGGAAGTGTCTGCCATCAGCAATCCGCATTTTCCACTTGCCGAGTCTGAACAAAAGAAACTCGTTAAGCTCTACCTCAACGATGTGGGACTACTGACCCATCTTTTATATGGACTAAACGTGAATGCAGTCTTGCAAGACCTCAAAAGCATCAACCTTGGAACAGTATATGAGTCCGTCGTTGCACAAGAACTTGCAGCGCATGGCTTCAAACTGCATTATTATGACAACAAGAAAAAGGGCGAAGTGGATTTTCTTGTAGATGACCATGATCATTTGAAAGCGCTTGTTTTCTCTAATGAACGAGAGATATTCAAGAAGAAAGGCGTGACCTATCTTCCTATATATTATAGCATGTTTCTGCAGAACGAACAACGCGACGAACCAGTAATCTTGCCAGAATTGGAATCAGTGCCGCAATAAGCGTCAAATTGTGCTCTGTTTAACGTCAAACCTCGCTCTGTTTAACGTCAAATCTCGCTACAGTTAATAGCAAATCAGAGCGAGAAATGACGTTAAACAGAGCGAGACTTGACGCTTATTGCAGCAAGAACTGACGCGGATTGTCAAGACACCGGATTTGAAATATCGGCTGAGACCGGATTTTGGCAGGAAATGAGGCTCAGTCTGAACGAACGAAGGAGCCGCGAAAACGTCACGGCTCCTTCGTTCGTGGACCAGCCAGGGCTTGAACCTGGGACCTCCAGATTATGAGACCAATATAATGATATTCCGTGATAGTCTATAATTTGT
>ERZ842401.3334-NODE-3334-length-20101-cov-6.258755_pt1 | contig 20101 bp, 13 predicted proteins | sample MGYA00521270_ERZ842401 | MGnify/ENA primary metagenome ERZ842401 (study PRJEB31892, sample SAMEA3878208) | bioreactor metagenome | biome: Moose rumen | place: Sweden | collected 2011-10 | study: EMG produced TPA metagenomics assembly of the PRJEB12797 data set... | reverse complement strand
CGGCATAGAATCTGCTGTCCTGTGTCATTCGTCGGGTAATAGTGATGGACTTGCTGCCTTTGAATATAAGCACCTCTATGGCTTCAGGATTGCGCTCGAAGTATTTCCTTATATCGGAAGTCAGTTTGCGGGTTCCATATTCTACAACCATGTTTAGCAAGACATGGCGTGTCTGTCCTACGGATTCCATCAATCTGGTAATGACTGAAGTCTTCCCATGGATGGTTTTCAAGTCATACATCTTGTAGATATCTTTCTGTCTGAAGATAAAATCAGCTGTTCTTATCCCCTTGGGATTGGGCAAGATATAGACGGTGTAGCCCAAGCTGACAGCCTTACGTGCAGCACTCAACTGCGATGCATAGTCCTCACCGCGTTCACCGCCCATGCTAAAAGAAAGGGGCAAATACATTAGCCCAGGGGGCTTGCCCCCGGGTAGGAGTAATGCCCCTACGAACGGAATGTTCCGGCAGCTGTGCGCAGGCGTACATACCACCCGTGGCGTCCCTGCTGTGCCCCCTGTCTGATGCCCAGGCTTCGCAGCACGGCAGCCAGCTGCTGCATGGTGGGCATGTCGCGGGCGGGCAGCAGCGGCTCGAGGGCCTGCACAAGCTCCGTGGCTGTGAGCAGGGTGTCGCGGCCCACGGGAGCCGGCTCCACAAGGCTCTCTACGGCCGACTCCACAGCCGGGCGCCGGCGGTACTGCCTGTTGTGCTCCTCCAGCAGGCGCTCCTCCTCGCGGCTGAGGAAGAAGGGCTCGCCGTGGTCCAGCTCGTAGAGGGCCTGTGCGAAGAGCTGGTCGTAGTCCATGGGCGTGTCGGTGTCGATGGCGCCGCTGAGCTCTACGCAGATGTAGCGGCGGCTGCCTGTGGGGTCGCAGAGGGGCTGACGGTCGTTGGTCGTTGCGATGAACGAGCAGAGCCTGTCCACCAGCCGGTACTGGTCGCTGCGGGGGCGGCGCACCTGCACCTGCCGCTCGGTCAGCAGGCGCTTGATCTTGGCCTGCTCGCGCTGCGTCTTCGAGTCGTACTCGTCGATGTTGACCAGCCACATGCGGCCCAGGACGCGCTCCACCTGTTCGGCGGAGTCCATCTTGATGTCGTCCATGAAGTAGTCGCGCAGTGCCGGCGGCAGCAGCTGGCGGCAGAAGGTGGTCTTGCCCGTTCCCTGGTCGCCGATGAGCAGGGGGACGAGGGCGTTGCCGTGGTCGCGGCTCATGCCTCGAACCTGTGCCACCATGGCCAGCAGCCAGCGGTGGAACAGTGCGGGCCAGTCCTTGAAGTCCGTGGGAACGCGTCGGGCCAGCAGGCCGATGCGGTCCTGGCGGCCGTCCCACTCCGGGAGGTGCTCCAGATAGTCGGTCACGGGGTTGAACTCGGCAACGCTGCTCGACTCTATGCAGAGCTGCATGCCGTAGCCCCAGCTCTGTCCTCCGGCCTTGAGCTGCTCGGTTGTCAGGCGGTTGCGGTGGCGCTCGTCCATGGGTTGCCAGGCCGTGGCGCTGTGGTCGCCGCGGCGCCGGAACTCGGTGGCCCGCTTCATGGTGTTGAAGCGCAGGTCGTAGTTGCTGCTGAGGAACCGCTCGTTGAAGCGGATGGCCTCGGCGCGGTAGTTTGGCTGCTGCCGCAGGGCGGTCTCCGGCTGCTTCGCGACAGGTGCCGGGACAGTTTCTTCTGGCTGCTCCGCGACAGTCGACGGGACGGTTTCTTCTGGCTGCTCCGCGACAGGCGTCGGAGCGATTTCTTCGGCTGCGGCCTTGTTCTGGACGACGACCGCCTTTTCCACGGTGGCAGACTGACCGTCGGGCTGTCCCTCCGCCTCGAGGAACCTGAGGGCCCGGCCGGCAATGTCGAGAGCCTTTGCCGTCAGGGCGACAATGTCTGTAAGGGTGTTGCTGATGGTAGGATTCATAGTTAATGACAGGCTTGTTGTTTATTTTGCTGCAAAGATACGCCGGGAAAACGGTCCGCACCGGTCGTTAACAAGTCTTTAACGCCATTTCACGCATTTTAACCGTCTCCGCTCACCTGGACCAGAGACACTGGCAGCCTTATCGCGCGCGTATATCAGCAGGCAGTTGCACCTCTTGCACCTGTTGCAACTGCTGATGCTGTGGAGAAGAGCTTCAGCCTCATAAAGCTAAGCGTTATGATCATAACTCAAAGCTTTATGACCGTAAAGCTAAGAGATATTTTTGTTCAGGTGCAACAGGTGCAACAGGTGCAAGAGGTGCAACTTAGTTATTGCCAAGATATTTCACAATCATAGGCCATAAGATATCCTTGTTGTTTTCACAGCCCAGCCATCCTGTGGTCCATGATGTCCGTCAAATACGACTGGATAGTATCTCCCTTGGAGAGAAAGTGTCAAGGCATATTCGATGACTTTGGTCAAGAAACAGATGTCACTTACCTGTCCCCTGACATCCCTCCTCGCCGCTCTGCAAGCGGTCTTTTACGGCTCCCTGTTGCGCAGGAATCACCTTGTCGAGAAACTGCGTCAAGGCCAGCTTGTCCACCTCTCCCGTCTGGACGTTCAGATAACGCTTCAGCAGGAAATCCTTCACGAAGGCGGGCAGGTTGCGCCCCGCAAACAGGCTGCTTGTCGATGCAGGGTCCTTGTAGATGGACATGGCAGAAAAGTGCTGCCTGATTTTATTGCTTATTTCTTCTTTCATACATTGTCATTCGAGTTAAAAACCAAACAAATCGTCTTCCTGAACACCAGTGCTGACTTTTATTTTCATGGGTCGCTCAACATCTCCAATGTTCAATGACATATCCTGACAGTTTACATCCAGTATCAAGTCTTCTGTCTCATACAAATCGCCGCTAATATGATGCAACTGATAGACCCTACCATTATATATAATGTGGGGAACATCGGTAGATGGAAGGTTCTTGATTTCAATCTGTGCCCTTGGGTTGGAACCGCTAATCTCGTAGGTAAGCAGTTGTGCCGACCAGTTTGTCGGTGCGGGGGCACTGCTGATAATGAAGATTGGCACCAGCACTTCTTCTGGTGTACAGCCTCCATGCGCTCCCTGATTGGCTGGCACCTTCGCGCATAGCGACTCGTGCCTCAGTGCGCAAAGTGTCCTGCCGTCGTCCAGTCGGAAATAGCTGCTGTCGGCATCCGTGCCGGCCTTCTTCCTGATGGCGATGCGCCCGTGATGGTCGCTCTCCACTCCTGTCAGGTTCTTGCCGCTCACCATCTGCGAGAGGTAGGTCAGCCCGTGGTCGGAGATGATGGCTATCTTCTTTCCTATGTAAAGTTGCAGGATGTTCTCTATGCTCTTCCTCACCAGTTCTATCTCCTTGATGACCGTGAAGGGGCTGATGTTGTCGGTGCGGTGTGCCTGTGCGTCCAAGTCTCCAAACTTCTCCAGTGTCTGTCCTTCAGGCAGCAGCCTTTGCAGTTCCGTCTTGTTGATGTCGGTCTTTGTCGGCAGCTTGGCTCTTGCTATCTTGACTTCATTCAGGTAGATTTGCTGCTCCCTGTGCTCTGCCACGATTTTCTTCACTAATGGTATCCAGTCGATGCCCAGCCCGTCAATCCAGTAGAACACCTCGATGTCGCCCCGGTTCTTGAGCAAGGTGTAAACGGTGCTGAAACTGTTGTACCACAGGTCGAACTTCGATTCTGTCTCGTTCAAGTGTTGTATGCACTGGCCTATTTCTTCCGTATAGCGATTCGCCAGCTTGGCTCGCTTGTACTTCTCCGTGTAGTCATTCACCCACTCGGGCACTCCCGCACTGATGCCGATGCCTTCTGCCGCATAGCAATACAGGTCGGGATAGAAATTCTCCAGCTCGTCTGCCCGTATTCTTCCGCTGCCTAACCATTGGAGTGCTATCTCCTTCTCTTTGCGGGTGATGCCTGTGAAGTAGCGCAAAGCACTGGTATAGCCCATCCTTTCTGGCAGTGTCTGAAGCATCCTGGCCACCATGCTTTCTGCTGCCTCTGTAAGCAGCACGTTCTGCTGGGCTGCATATTTCAGACAGTAGCGGCGAATGTCCATCTCGGCTGTGTTTTCCGATATGTCACCAGCCATTGCCTCTATCAGCTCGTTCGTGCCGTAGTTGGTGGTCGCTTTCAGCACTCGGCACAGGTAGCCCTGTCCGTTTTCCCTGTTGTCATAATAGCGGGCCAGCAGCCAGCGGTCGAAAATGGCCGGGTGGCTGAACCAAAGGCGGATAAAATCCTTGTGGTTTTCTATGTCATCAATACCGAAGTACTGCTTGACAAATTTTGGAAAGCTAAAGCCCTTGCTAACATCTATATCTTCCGCCAACTGCTCCCAGTTGCAGCCGTCGCTCATCAGGGGCTGTATGCCACCGAAGTTGAGACCCAGGCCATGCGTCAGAAACTCGTATGCGTTACGGCAGGTCTCATAGCTGAAGGCGTTGTCTGGCTGGGCGTATGCGGCATTGGCGTAGATGGAGCGCGACTTGCATATTATCTGTGGTGCTACTTGCCGCCTGCTGTCCTTCCAGATGTTCAGCCATTCGCGAATGTCGCTCACAATGGTATAGTTGGCCTCCAGCCCCTTCACTCCGAAATCCGTCTGGTTGGTCAGTATCAGTTTGTAGGTCAGGTCTTTCTCTTTCGATACCAGTCGCCAGATGTTGATTTGGGTGTCGTCCTTGAAGGTCTCCATCTTGCCTTCCAGACCCACCAGCGGGATATAGACGCGCTGATGACGCTCCACGCCCTCGCTGCTTGCCTGTATGGCCTTGATGGTTTTCAGCAAGGCATCAAACGACTTCTTCTGGTCGTTGTCATAGAAGCGGGCCAACTCCGAGAAAGGGGCTATCACGCAGTCGTGCGGACTCTTCTTCCTGATGTGCTGCTGTATTCTCTCTGCCAGCTCCACATGGGTTATCATCAGGTCGGGATAGTTCTGGTCTATCCATCTGTCCACGCTCTCCACGTGTGCCCCCCGCTCGCTTTGCAGATAATCTACAAAGTCGTAGCAGTCGCGGAAGTTGTCGAACAGCACAAAGCGTATGGGGTAGCGGTCGAGTGTTGCCGCCCCCACGCCCCGTGCCTGCTTGTCCTCTTCCACATGCTGCTTCAGGGCTTCAATATCTCTGAACGGTTCCTTATACATATTTCAACAGAATGTCTATCACGTTACTGTCTTCAGCATTGATCATGTTCTCAATGGCCTGACGCAAGTCGTCGCTGTTGTTCACGCGGTTGATGGCTTTGTTGCGCTTCTTCTTCAGTTCGTCAGGGCTAATCACCGGGGCAGGCTGAGCCGGAGGCACCCCGGGAACTGTGGTTGGCGGTATTGGCATTCCGGGAGTAACAGGTGTCACCGCAGGTGGCACGGGCTGAATCGTAGTCATTCGCCAGTCTTTCAGCTTGTCTTTCACCTCTTCTTCCGTCCACATACCCACTTCGCTTTCCAGATGTTCGTGCAGGTACTTGGTGGCTGCCTCCACCTCTTCGTCTTTCACATCTACTATTTCCACGCCTTTCATGTAGGTCACGAAACCTTTCCGGAAATTGTCTTCCTGAGGCAGCAGCAGGTTGCCAAAGTCGGTCTTCAGCATATCGTATCCGTTGATGGTCGCTTCCAACAGACGTGGGTTCTTCATGCTTTCCGGGTCTGTCACCACCTTCATCAGGTTGTCGATAAACTCTTTCATGTCACCCGTGCAGCCCTCCGTATATTTCAGCGACCATAGCGGGTAGCCTTTCTCCTTCGAATACACATGAAGTACTGCCCAGCGGGCATCTTTCAGGCTGCTGATGTCGGAGTAGCCTTTCAATTTGTTGAGCCCGAACATCCTGATGAGGCTCTTGCTCACGCGGCCCGCCTCCTTGCTCTCGAAGATGAAGTTCAGTTTGTTGCTGCTCTTGCCGCTCTCCCATGCCTTGAACAGCTCCACCACGTCGTCCACCAAATGCTGGGCGGTGCGCTGCTTGCCGTTGGTGTCGAAGATGACACCTGCGTACTTTCTCATCGCGAAGGCCACCATCGCCATCGGTGCGTAGCTCTGGAAAAGACCGAAGGGAGGCTCCGTCAGCCCTATCAGTTTTTCGCCCAGATTGAAGCTTTGGTTCTTGCTCGTGTGGCGTCCGCTCAACCACTCATCCACATAGTCGCACACCAGTTTCAGCGGATGTTTGGGCGAGACGGTGTCTTTCCATTGCAGGTTGTCGTCCACGCTGTCCTGCAACAGGAACTCCACGTGACGGGCCGGACCTCCTGTAGCCGCCAGTATGTCTTGCTTCGTGTTGTAGTTCAGCACGGCATCCACCGTTGCTTTTACCGATGCTTTCTTCCAATAGGTTGTGCTGCTCTTGGTCCTGATGGATTCTAACGACTCTGGCCCGCTGGTGAAAATGCTTGGGGCAATGGCCGCATTGATGGTACTGGTCATCTTGCTGCCAACGATGGTCATGCTCTCCCCATTAAGATAGAACGTCACGTTGTTGCCGCGCATCTTGTTCACCCACTGCTGTACCATCTCAGATGCCTGCTTGGTATAGGTCTGGTGCTGCTGGGGCAGGTTGTGGCTTTGGGCTACCTGGGCGTTGGCCTGATACTCTATAAAGCGCTCATATTCTTTCGTGCCCATCGCTGTCTCCATCACCGCAAAGGCGATTGTCTGATAGCGTTCGTCGGCACTGTTCCTTTCTGCAATGTCTTTCAGCTGTATCAGCTCCTGGGTGTCGCGGCCCACCATGATGGCCAGGAAGGTCTCGTAGGGCTGGGCCATTCGCTTGGCATTCTCTATGCGGTTCATCAGCGTGTATTCGTTGCCCTGTATGCTGAAGAACTGGAAGCTGAACGGACGTGCCACCTGCGAGAAATTCCTCAAGAAGATGTTTTCCGCCGTTGTACCGAACTTGATGACTTGGTCGGTATAGAGGAAGCTGGAGGCCTTCAGCTGTTCCTTGATTTTCTGTATCTCGTCGCCAGGCAGGGCGGTGAAGAGGATGGAGAAATTGCCGTTGGGCTGACGCTGGATGATACTCTTGTCGTTGAAGAAGTCGAGTATGTCCTCTAACTGTCCTTCTACCTCTGTTCCCAAGAACAGGTTTTCGATGTTCTCTGTGCTGGGAGTGACGGTGTCGCCCCCATCCTTAGAACCTGCAAGGTTGTTCAAGGCATTGAGAAGCAGAATGCCTTTAAACACTCTCAAGTAGTTCTCCCCTTGACTATCAACTGCTAGGTGGTGACTGTTATAACGTTCTGTTACGGCACCATATTTTGCAGCATCACTTTCAAAATAATCAAGAACGTAGTCCCACAAATAATCAGCAGTAATAGTACGATCTTTGTTGTAGGCATCTTCATTATTAAGGAAAGCCCTAACACTGTCGCTGGCGATAAACTCGAACACACTTCGACTGCTAGATCCTGCTTCACGTGCATAATAAGTTGCAAGATTGGCTGTACTTGGATGCAAAGGGAAAAGATTCTTTATATCCTCCTTTGTCTGCTCAGTGTCTGCACTACCAGAACTGAACATGTCAAGTAACTCTGGATGAAGCCCAAAGAAACGTTCCTGACGCATCATGTAGAGCGTATAGTTCACTATCTTGAACTTCTTCGACATAATTTTGAAAGCCGAAACGGTTTCCATATTATAGATAAAATGATGGTAACGACCTAATGTTTGGTTACGCTTTTCTTCGCCTAAAGATTTCAGAGCCGAAGGATGCGAAATGAAGAGAAAGTAAGAATCGTTCTCATCGTTCATCATAACTTCTGCTATCTCCTGTAGTTGTACAAGTAATCGCGGACCAATACTTGATGTCATTAACTCCGTAAATTCATCCCATAGGATTAATAGTCCGTCATAATCTGTTTTCTCACGGAGCGCATTTTGAACTTCAAATATCCACTGTTTCAAATTGTTGCTTTTCAAGCGAATATCATAGCCTCCATTTCGCAATGCTTGGCGAACATAATCAAGCACGTCGGTATCTGCTGCTCCCAAACGTTGCTTGAGTTTATGAATATCTGGAGCCACACTTTCAAGCTGTGCATTCTGCTCGATTAGATTCTTCCAGAACATTGGCTGTTCATCAATATGCTGTACATACACGTCGAAGTCTGTTTGCACAGTAAGTTCTATCCCCGCAGCTTTCAGCGTTCTTTTAATCTCACGCTGTAGCTGGAGAGAGAGGTCTTCTTCATGAGCTATACTTTGCTGTCCATACATATTTACAGGAAAAAGTCGTTTGGTCTTGCGGAGTTCGAGAAGAGAGTCACGCAGAATATCATACTTTGTCTTTTTGTATTCTTCTTCAACATATTCACGGATGGACTCAATAGGGTCGCAAAGAAGGTGTTGTATCACAGCTGCTGCATGTGATTTCCCGTTGCCGTAAGCTCCATCAATCCATATCGACTTATGTGAGTCTGCATCATTATTACGAACAGCGCGAATAACTTGCATCAATAATCGATTAAATTGATCATTTGCAATGAAGGTTTTCCATTGACCTTCATCTTCCTCCCTGATGTTGTATGCTGGCTTCATATTGCGCAGCGTCACTATTTTGCTGTAAGGCATAGCTATTGGTTTTTTATGTTATTTTCTTTACGTTCTCGGTTTTATAAAGTGCTGAATGATGGCATCTCTCAATTCATTTCTCGTTTCAGGCTCTTGAAGTAGTTCCCACAGGTCATCATCGAGACAAGCATATTCTACATTTTCACGAAGAAACTTAGCGGAGGGCGTTGTTCGTGCTTTCCTCCCTTTGATGAAGTAAAAATCTTCACTTGCCAGATAATAGTAAGGATATACAGATGATGTCATCGCTTTGTCACTGAAGTTCGCAAAAAGGTTTGCATAAGTGGTAATCAGATGCTCAGAATATACTATGCGATTGGCTTTGATACCCCCATCTTCAATTCCTTGTATTATGGCTAACATCATAATGGGCTTGGCAATGTTAACCTGCCCATGAGATTGTGCTACATTCATAGAAAGTAGCTGATTCTTGAAATACGATATTTTAAGCCCTGAAGCCATCTCCTATAACACTAATTGCTTTAGAACTGTCAACGGAGTTAAATCTTCACGTAGTGTGATGCTATCAAGACCCATATTCAATTCTGCAATAATCACTCTATTTGATGCAGAATTGAGTTGTCTAAGCAACTTCTCAAATATGGTTTTGCTAATACCGAACTCACGATAAGGCCCAGTACGGTAGCTTTCATGGTAGAAATCTGAGACGCTTAGATATCTTATGTTCTTCTCTGCTGCATATTTGTATAAAGAATAAGCCAATGCTACTTCAGACAATTCATTGTGTGCCATTCGTACATAAGTATTGTTGTCATCTGAACATCCTTGCTGAAGAAAATATCCAATAGGAGAATATTTAAATATTTGCATAAAACCTCCCATGTAATACCCCATAGCATTAGCTTCTATTCCAGCATACTCGGATACTGCCAATTCCACTAATAGGTCTTTGTTGAATGACTGGCCAACTTGTATGGTGTTTATGAACCATCCGGACAAAGTTGAGCCATATGCGAAGTTTGTCCATATAAGTTCCCACACCAAATCGTGCTCATCTTCATAATAATCTTTGCAGAACTGGCCAAACTCTGTTATTTGCTTTTTTTTATCGATTATGCCAGCATAATCAAGCCACCATCTAAAACTATCCTCCTGTCTGTTTCCAAGGGTGTTGTTCTTTTTAGCTAGCTCTTGTTTTTCAGAAGAACTGTTGTTTTCACCTTGTTTCTTTTTCGTCTTAGACGATTTTGGATTCCAAAAATGGTCAGGGTCAGCTAAGTATTCTTGCAACCACTCTTCATGAATGCCAAACGTGCCAATTTGTGAGATACCACTGCTTTTCTTATTTGTTTCTGTACTCATAATTAAAGAATTTGCTACTATACATCCATTATCATGAAATTGTAAGCACTTATAACAATGGACGCACTTGTTTTTATCTATTTTAATCTCTGGATAAACGGATAATGCACCTGTCGAGCATTCAACTTCACAACCTTCGCAATTGATACAGTATGCACTTTTGTAGATTACTCTTTTTAGAAGTTGAACTAATAATGGGTTACCCACATCATGGAGCGTAAAGTGGTAGGTTTTCTTTGAAAGATATACTATTTCATAACTGTAAGTTGTATGATTAAAGCGTAACTCTCCAGTTGATTTCCCCTTATGCCGAACTATGGTAAAATCGCCAAGCACGGAAAGCCAATCCTCGATGTCCTTCACAGCATTAACGACTTGAGCCACAAAAGTTGGAAACTGGTTAAGGAATACAACTTTTGTTTTTGAACCCACATTATTTCCACTTGCACGCAGTTTCCACTTGTGCTCTTTGATATATTCGTCAAGATTTGGTATATGGCGTTGTTTTGCCCAGTTGACCAATCTTGAGAGGAATGGCTCTAGTTCCTTCTTGAATTTGGTGTTGACAATCATGTCATCCCATGGAGATGAGAAAGGGCAGATTAAACAACCAACTCTAGGTTTACCATATCGATAAGCATCGTTAATGGGGAGTCTATTTTCAAAAAGATAAAGAAATATTTCAGTTGTGTTCCAATGTAGAATGGGCCTTGCGTTAATAACAGTATCATGCTTGACTCCCCGACCAATTCTGTCATAGTTGCTCCTCATAACGCTTTCTTCAGAACGGACACCCTCAAAAGCCAATGATTTAGCCTGCTTGTTAGTTCCTTCGATTTTTAAAGAGCGATAGAGAGGTGCCGTCTTCATAATAGCGCAACACCATCTGTGCTTATCGCTTGGCGTTCCTATCTTATCCCAATAGTTCAGCACACTCTCATGATTGCGGGTCATCGAGAATTTCAAGTCGGGGAACAATTTGTGGTAATGTTCCTGCACTTGCTCATACAGTTGCAACGAAGGGGGCAACTCGTAGCCGGTGTCGCTATAGATGACTTCAAACTCGGTGCTGGGGATGGCTCGCGTGCAGAGGTCGAGCACCACCTGAGAGTCCTTGCCACCAGAGAAGGATGCAAGGAAGCGGTCAATCTTCGTGGTGTGAAACACCTTCTTCCCCTGCTCCTCTGCAGCATTGAGCGGCATAATCTCGAAACTGTCGCAATCTTCCTTCACGATGGCCATCTTCTGCCTGGTCTTTTTCTCCATACGCTTGGCCAGGGCCTCATAGTCCATCTGGTTGGCCGCCACACGCTCCACGCTCTTCCGTGCTCCGGCATACTGGCTGAACGTCTCACGGATGAACTCGATGGCTTCGCTCTCCAGCAGGAACATGAAGTCGTGGTTCTTCGCCAGCATCTTCTTCACGTCCACCGGCTTCAGCCGCATCTTCTCCCGTCCCGGCTGGAACACCACCGTTGCCGCGTCATAGATATTGGCTCCCTTGGCCTCGAACATCAGCTCGCCCCTGTACCAGTACTGCTTGTTCATGGCCCACAGCAGCGGCTCCTCAGAGTGGGGGTACTCCCATCCCAGCTCATTCAGCCGGAGCAGGTCCAGTTCCTCATAGAACACAGGACGGGGCGACACGCCCAGCGTGCCCTCCACAATACGCGAGTGCAACAGCACCCCGCCCGTCTCTTTGTCCCACGTTATCTTATACATTTATTCACGCTCATTGTTCTAAGTTCCGTATCTATAGTCTTGCAAAAGGAAAAGGACACAAAAATGGCGTGAAGCCATCCTTATGCACTTAACCTGAGGGGTAGACGTAGGAAATTGGGAACCCCTGCACACATATAAGAACGCAACACGCCAAAGCGTGTGCAATGCTAAAATGTGTGCTTGAGGTTTACCATTCCTGGCTTCCCTCTGCTACTGAACGAACTATTCCCAAATAGATTTCCTACGTCTTTCGGTTAAGTGCGTATCAATAAGCAATGCATCATCGGTCCAGGATTTAGATAATCTGCTCTCACTCGACAAAGCTCAAGCAAGCTTGGCTCTGTTCTCGCTAAATCGCAGATTTCTCCCTGAACCGCCTGCAAAATTACAAATTTTATTTGTAACTCCACGCTACGGAGCAAAAAATCTGCAAAAAGAGATGGCGATTTAACCGTTTTTTCGTAGAAAAGGTCAAGAAAAGAGCGAAAATATTTGGAAGATAACAGAAAAATGCCTATCTTTGCACCGTCAGAATGTCGTCAGAGGGCGCGAACGATTTGTTTTGAAAGCAAAATTCAAGCTGGACCTTTCTGACTACCCTACGAGGACATAGCCCAAAAGGTTATGTCCTCAGTTTTTCTATCACATCGTTGATGAGCGTCTTGACAGTCTGTTTGTCGGCAGAAGCAAAGGCATCAGACTTAAGAACAACTGCCTTGCTATTGTGGACTACGTAACATTCGTCAAGCACACCCTGACTGAAATCCTCATGGCGACCGAACAGCCCCGATACAATCTTCTTCGTCTTCAGAATACTTTCAGACATGTGCATATCGAAGTCCAGAACCACCACCTTGCAGCCTTGCTGCTTCGCCTTGCGGAAAGCCGACTTGATGCCGTTCTCACTTTCTATGCCCTTTCTGTCGCCCAACTTACCGTTGATGGTGTATTCGGGATTCTTGTGGCCAATCGTCAGCAAGTGTTCATTGATAATGATATACATATCACCAAAGCAATTGAGCAACACCCTCGCGACACGGACATTGTCGCTCAGTTCCGCTTGATCAGCTCTTACGCTAATCAACAGCCTTTCACCGTATATCTCGTCTTGGACGAAGTCCGTGTTCTCTTCCATGCCTGCAAAATTACAAATTTTATTTGTAACTCCACGCTACGGAGCAAAAAATCTGCGAAAAAAAAGACGATATGTGGATAAAAAGCGCGGTAATTGGAAGAAAATGTGTAATTTTGCAAACATGGAACAGACATTACCCGATATTATCAGGCAGAACGAGGAACTGCGCAGAACACTACTGGCGCAAGAGGGCGGCATCATGAGGTTCTGGGCTCAGCACCCGGAAAAAGATTTTGATGCTGATTTGTTCGAAGATTATGAGAGAAGCATTGATGAAGCCTATCGTCAGGCATACAACCAAAGCAGAACTGTGGCCAGGCTGTCGCCTGACGAGTTGAGAGAACGGGCTCTCGTCTGGTATTACCAGAATAAAGTGACTGAACTTCGCTTTTTTGGTTCTATCAAGCCCATGACAGACAAATTAGGCGAGGAGGTGACACAGCAGGTGCTTGAACATATAGAGAGATACATGCAGGATGCTTACACGGAGAGTCGCCGCCGTAAGTATCCGAATGGCATCAGTCCGCTCGATTTCTACAATGAAGTGATAGAAAAATACGGTCCGACAGGGCTGGCCTTAGAATGCTTGGAAGCTGTGCTTCAAGAGTGTCGTGGCAAAACAGTTCACCTGACAATTAAACATTTCTTTCGACCCCATAATTCGCCTCAGGAAGATTCGATGGTATGGGATGAAATATACAGACTGGAGACGGAGTTCAATATCCGTATGTTTTTAAACGGCTACCGTGGCAAGGGTTTCAGGATGTTGCGCCAGGCCGTAAAAGAAATGATTGACAAAGCAACCCAGGACATGACCGGGGAGGTGCGACGCAAGACGTGCCGGCAGATAGCCATAGAGGAGATACGAAAAGTTAACCAATTCACACGATGGGTCAACAATGAAACCTGTCCTATGAGAGTGGCGACCGTGAGAGAGGACGAAAACGGAGAAATCGTGGAAGAGGCCGAAAAAGGAGGCCCCGTGCCACTCATCTCTCCGGAGGAAAGGCATTGGCTGCGAAATATAGAGTATGAGAATTCTCCGGGGGCGACAGGAAAACAAAAGCTGACAACCATGCAAAAGCACTATACTCGGTTCGTTGATATTCTTCAAGACTTAGGCAGGATATGGGCGGCCCAGTTGCTGGTACATGGCATTGACATGAAAGACCTGGAAAAGGAAACAGGTGTTATTCTCTCTATAGTTCCTAACCTGATGTACTATGTTGATGGTCTCACGGGTGACACTCGTGGCGATTGCTGCGTATTCGATGAGAGACAAGCCAAGGAACTGCTGGAAGCTTTACAAGGGCAAAAGGGTGGTGAGGTCTTGCCATCACAAAATGAAGGGCTGCAAGACAAAGAGAAAGCACAACGACTTTGGGCAACAAACACTATAATCAAATTGTCAGGAGACGAAGAGCAGCAGAAGAAGGAATTGATGAGACTCTATACATTTATTAAGAATCGCTTTGTACAAGATATTAAAAACAAATATGAATGGTATGCCCTTCGGAGGTTTTTGAACAAGTATAATCTACTGAAAGATTGCGACAACGAGCAGTTTGCCAATCAAATGAACAATAAAGAGTGGTTTGGCTACCTAGAAGAAAAATACCAATGCTCGGCTTACAGTATGAATACTTATAACTATCTCAACGACGTGGAGTCTTCTCAGCAATGGGTTGATAAAGAAATACCAGGAGGAAGTAGGGCAACAAGGAAGGCCGTAACTTTTATTTATAAAAGCTATGAAAATCTGGTCTTGTACCAAGTTGAAATAATGAATAAATAAGTTTCTTCAATCCATTTATCAATTTGCTTCAATTTTTGGGCGGTATTCTTCAATTTGTGATAAACAAAAGAAGGGTGCTGCCTTAAACATTGCCTATCTTTGCAGCAGAATTTTTAATCTATGCAAAAGATTATGGCTTTTAAGAATCACAGAAAGTCCGCCACTGGCGGCATCGCTCAAGCAGCGAAAGTAGCACCTGGGTCATCCATACTGATAGACCTGCGCGCAAGTATTGAACTACAAGCTTCCGTCAAGTCCAGATTCGTAAAGACCTTCTGGCCTTACGCCCCGACTGAGTTGTTAGTGGCGATGATGGAAGGCTTGCGTGGCTATGAACCCATCGTGCAGCATCGCATGATTGATGCGCTGCGCGACTACTTCTTCTATGGGAGCCAGCACCGTACACTCATTGCGCATGTGGACTATGTGCTCGAAACTCTCTATACTAAGATTGACGCATTTCACGAAAAAATGGAGATAAAGTAAGAAGAACATGAATACATTATTTTCAGTTTACCCCCACGGGTACAGGAACAAGAAGACGCAACAGTTAGTGCTCGCCACAAAGCCATTTGGCGCGTGGACGATAGAGCAGACCCACGCGTACATCACCAGCGATGCCGCCAAAAGCGACACCGAGGCTCTGCAACGTTGCTATGCTGAGTATCTGCGGCGCAAGCCGTCGATGAGCGAGGCCGAGGCGAAACAGGCCTACGACCAGATGAGTGACTTCAAAAAGAAGCATTTCATGATTGCCACCTTCGCGGGATTGTTCGCCCATCGCTGTACCAAAAGCCTCACGTTGCGCTCGCCCTACATGCCGCTCGACTTCGACGACATGGAGAGCACGGACGAGGCTCGCGACCTGCAGCAGCGTCTGATGGGCGACAAATATATAGATGTAGCCCTGTCGTTTCTCTCGCCAAAAGGCCGCGGCCTGAAGGCTATTGTCGTGCTGCCCGAGTGGACCGACGGCAAGGAATATCTGGAGCAGTTCCGACAGATGCAGCACTATATGAACTTCCACTACGGCTACGCTATTGATGCTTCGGGGAAGGATGTCGCCCGCGCCACCTTCTTGCCCCACGACCCATTTTGCATGAAACATTAACCATTTAAATATCAATACAATGAAGAGATTAGACAGCTTCAAGTCTTGTTCGGGTCTGCTGCCCGACACCCTCGACAGTCTTGAGAAGATTGCCGAGATCTACAACGGTTATGGTAACATCGACATCACCGCAAAGCACGATGAGTGGATAGAGGTCTGCGAGGCCTGCGCCCGCTATGGCGAAGGTGCCCGCGAGTGCTTCCACCAGTTCTCCAACCACTATCCCGGCTACAGCCGCGAAGAGTGCGACTACCACTTCACCAACTGCCTGCAAAGCACCCGTGGCGACGTCACCATTGGCACCGTCATCTGGATGATGCAGCAGGCGGGCATCGACGTGCTGAAAGAACTGCGCGGGCGTGGCTATCTGCCTACGCCTCGTGTTGGCCGTCCTCCTAAGAGCAACAATGAAACGGATGAGGCGAAAGAGACGGTCACCCAGCAGTGGCTCAACTTTCTGCATGCCCAAGGTCAGTTCCGCTACAACGTGGCGCTGGGTAAGGTCGAGGTGCTCTATGAAGGCGAGCAGGAATGGCGCGACTTAGACAAGTTCAAGTTGAACTCTGTCTTCACCAAGTTCCGTGCCGATGGTGCCCGGTTCAACATGACCGACGCACGCATCGCCGTGGAGTCCGACATGCTGGCACCTCTCTACGACCCTTACAAGGAGCTGCTTCAGTCGCTGAACCATTCACATCCCTGGGACAAGACCACCGACCACATCACAAAGGTCTTTGAATGTCTTGTGCTGAAGAACCCGGCAGACAAGCCTTTCGTGCTCAAGATGCTGAAGAAGTGGTTCCTCATGATGGTGGCACTTGCCCTGGGCATCACCGACGACAACCAGCTGATGCCGGTGCTCGTAGGTCCGCAGGGATGCGGCAAGACAGTATTCTGCCGCCGACTGATGCGACTGCTCAAGGGATATTTCAAGGAGCTGAAGGCGATCGAGCGATTGGACAAGGACTTTCTGATACAACTTTCGATGTTCATCCTCGTCATCTTCGATGAGTTCGAGATGAACCGCCGCACGGCTAACCTGATGCGCACTATCATCACCAGCAGCGGCTCGCAGGTGCGTGCTGCCTACGGCTATACGACCCTCAGTTGGCCGCGATGTGCATCGTTCATCGCTTCTACCAACGACGACCACTACATCTCTGACGAGCAGGGCGACCGCCGCTACCTGACGGTGGAAGTCACAGACGTCCTGCATGAGGAGGACTACCCGCTGCCGCTTGCAGAGGCATTCGCGCAGGCCTACTGGATAGTGACCAACGAGCCGTCGGACACCTATATACCCACCTCTGACGAATGGCACGAGATAGTCGAGCGCAACAAGGAACACGTGGTGCCCAGCTTATGCGAGGCTATCATTCAGATGTACTATCGCCAGCCTTCCGCGCCTGAGACGGCGAAGGAGGTGGGAGCCAGCGACGTCTTGATGCAGCTGCCGAATATCCATGCACGCGAATGGAACCTCAGCAACATCGGTAAGGTACTGAAGGCTCTGGGGTTCAGTGCCCGCAAGACCAACCGCGGCACGCGCTACCTCGTAGAAGAAATCAAGCCTGACGAGCGTCGTGCCATGCTGCAAAGCGACGGTGCGCGCCGGTTCCGTGAAGTCATGAAGGAACAGGGTGTCGAGGTGGCTGAAGCGACGGCCCAGGAGCCAACGGAACAGACCCTGCCGTTTTGAGCTTCTGTGACAGGAGTGAGGGCGACTTTCGTAACCTTACAGATAAAATATAAATACTGAACCAACTTTTTTCTAATCAGGTTTTTATTATTTGTGAATAAGACAGAAATACACCCTCACTCCTGTCACCAATCACTACCGAAAGCTCCGATGCCTGCGCATCGGGGCTTTTTTCCTCCCCTTCGCTCGAAAACTTTTTCCTCTTCACTCGAAAAAAATCTCCTCCGAAGAGGAGGAAATGCTGGTCCGGAGAAAGGAAAGTTCACAAATATATGAAGATTTTTGCGCGATTGCTTGGTCGTTTCAAATAATATTTGTACTTTTGCGGCAGAATTGTAAAGGGCAAACGGCATGAAGATATTGTTTCCGGAAAGAATTGAGGAGTTCTCGCGTAGACACGCTGATGCAAAGGAAGCGCTGGAGCGTTGGAGCAACATCCTGGCCGATGCGGAATGGAAGAGTCATGCCGACCTGAAGGCCGACTTTCCTTCAGCTGACTTTGTGGGCAACAACCGATATGTATTCAACATTCGGGGCAACAACTACAGAACTGTGGTGCTGGTGGTGTTCTTTGCAGGCACGGTGGCCATCAGGTTCATCGGCACGCACGGTGAATATGACAAGATAAAGGATATTAAAAACATTTGAACTATGACTATCAGGAACGAGAAGGAATACAAGGAGTACGAGGCCCGCGTGGAGAAACTGATTGAGCGGGGTGCGGAACTGGGCGACATGGAGTTGCTGAGCGACGGGGAGAAGGCTGAGTTCGCAGGACTCAGCGAGGCTCTCGACGAGTATGGCAGGGCCTACCACCCGCTACCGGGCAGGATGAGCACACTGCTTGCCGACGCTATACTGAGTCAGGTGAAGGAGCAGGGACTGAAGCAGAAGGACGCTGCCCAGATGATTGGCATCAGTGCCACCACGTTCAGCGACCTGCTGCATGGCCGCAGAGCGTTGAGCTTCGACATTGCCCGCAGTCTGCATAAGGTGTTGGGGGTGCCGGCAGATGTCGTGCTGGCATAAGGGCTTTTATCGCACAAAAATCAACGGCTGACGAGGCCGTTTTTTTGTACCTTTTCTTTATGCATTTTTTAACACAAATCCCTGAAAATAAATGGGTTAAAACTTGTGTATATCGCAGAAATTTTGTAACTTTGTAGGGTAAAAAGGATAGGGAAAGAGGCAAAGCCGAAGACTGCTGCGGAAGCAAATTTTTCACTTTTCACTCTTCACTTTTCACTTTTACAAGGCGGGAAGCGGCCACCCGATGCAGCTGGTCGCACAAAGGTTTTAACGTAAAAAGATTGTTTTCAAGATGGCACTTAAAGTGAAAGCCAGGGAGCGCGAATTCAAGATTGGGCAGTATGCGGGGACGTACCGCTACGTGATGATGCCCGAACTCTACTCGCAGCTCACGACCGACAAGGTCATCAAGGAAGCTGCACTCCGCTCGGGCGTGAGCCAGGGCGTGATGCAGGCCTGCTGGGACGCTGCGGGCGAAGTGATCAAGGCTTGGGCTACGGAAGGCCACTCCGTAGCGCTACCGGGACTGGGAACCATGCGGTTCGGACTCTCGGCCAAGAGTGTGGCTGACGTGAACGAGGTGAAGTCGTCGCTCATCAAGACGCGCCGCATCGTGTTCACACCGAACACCGACCTGAAGCAGGAGCTGAAGGACACGAGCATCGTCATCACCTGCTACGACCGCGACGGCAACGAGGTGAAGCGCGTCACCTCGACCGACGACGCCACCGTGGAGGACAACGGCTCGGACACCGACACCGACACCGGCGAGAACGACGGAACAGGCGGAGCCAACGGTTCCAATGGTTCAAGCAGTTCCAATGGTTCAAGTGACAGCGGCAGCAGCTCCTCCGACAGCGGTAGCGGCTCAAGTGACAGCGGCAGCGGCTCTGGTAGCAGCAGCGGCGGTTCGTCTGACAGCGGCAGCGGCTCTGGTAGCGGCGACGGCGGTTCGTCCAGCGGAAGCGGTGGCGGCGACGAGTAGTCAATACCGCTCATCCGCACCATCCCAAAATCGGAACGGGCTGACAGATACAGATGCTGTCGGCCCGTTTTACTCTAACATTTCCGCTTAGTTGTGCTGATGCCAGATGCAGCAACTGCTCCACTGGCTCCACAAAGGTAATCTCCTTGAAACGGCCTTTTACTTTCGTCCATTCGTTGGCCTGTGCCTCGGTCAGTCCTTTGGCGTAGGCTCCGAAGTTCTGATGGAGCGTCGTGAGCAGCATCATCTGGCGGGTTGGGACGTTCACCAACTGCTCGCGCTCAAAATGGGTGCGCTCCCGCTGTATGCCGCAGAAGAACATCCTGTAGAGTGTCGCCTCCTCTGAGAAAACAAGATTGAAGTGGAGCAGCCACAGAGTGGCGATGTCTTCGAGATAACGGTCCTTGCCGCTCACATTGTCAAAGAGATAGTCGCCTACCCACGTCGGCTTGTCATTCTCCGTCACACCAAAGGCCCGCAGCCAGAATCGGATGGATGCCACCATATTCTTTCCGACCCCCAGTCCGACGACCGCCTCCGGACTGTTGAAGTCGTTCCCCGCCACCACGAAGTCGTATCCCTTCTTCAGCCACAGCGACTTGCAGGGAAACGACTCATGTCCAGAGAACGTATATTTCTTAACCTTACTATTGCTCATTGTTCTAAGTTCCGTAACAGGCAAAAAGAAAACGTACCCTCCTCTTATAAGTACTTCCTTACTGCGCCTGTCGTGGAAATGAGGCTTGGAACGAAATACAGAGA
>ERZ842401.3333-NODE-3333-length-20104-cov-6.257170_pt1 | contig 20104 bp, 31 predicted proteins | sample MGYA00521270_ERZ842401 | MGnify/ENA primary metagenome ERZ842401 (study PRJEB31892, sample SAMEA3878208) | bioreactor metagenome | biome: Moose rumen | place: Sweden | collected 2011-10 | study: EMG produced TPA metagenomics assembly of the PRJEB12797 data set... | reverse complement strand
TTATTCCTTCCCACAGCAAAACACATACATGTATACAAGCAAGAGGGTGTGACAACCTAATTTTGACACACCCCCATCAAATGTGCAAATGAGCTGCTGCAAAGCAGTTATAATGAACGGGGCTTGTACGCCCTTTTTTTATGCCCTTATGTGCGCATTATGCGCGTGTATGTGCGTAGGCATACATGTCCTATATGTATATACAACTCCCCCATCAGAAGGCTCTGCTGAGGCTGCGGCTCAAATGGTATTCAAACGGTGTTCAAACGCCCTTCAAACGGAACCGCTGCACACCCACATCCGAGCCAAATGGATGTTCAAAACGGAGACGTTTGGTTTTGGGCTAAAATCGCATTGGAATTGCATTGGATATTCATTTTGGATATTCAAAAGATGCACGAAAATGAGTGACCAAACCACCTCTTTGCATTTATTTCGCGTTTTCAATGGCGATATTTTGCATTTCACTCCCCCACTTTACACCCCCACTTTACATCAAAAAAAGCCGTTTGAAAATGGCTCAAACGGCTGTAAATAAAGCATTTCCGAGAAAATTGCCTATTTTTAGGTGTGTGTGGGGTGTAACATTTGGTTTTGTGGGTGTGTCCGGAGGGGTACGGTATGGGTACGTGTCCGGGACATTTGGAGCAGCTACAAAACTACTCCAGACGTATAGCACCGACCACTATGGAGAGTGAGCGGATTTCGTCTTTGGGCAGCGGGAACGGCGGGTAGTTCGGATTGTCCGACTTGCAGAGGATGTGTTCAGCGTCACCTTCTATCTCAAAGAGGCGTTTGACCATAGCGCCCTGCTGGGAGTCGATGACATATATCTTTCCCCACTGAATGAAAGTGACCTCAACTATCTTTCTACATGCGAGGATGTCCCCGCTTGAATACTTCGGATACATGCTGGATCCACTGACCCGGATGAGGAAGTCAGCATGCACAGCAGCAAAGTCCGGCACGTCATAGCGTGCGCAATCGAGTTCAGCAATACCGCTTTCATCCCATCCGTTGGGACCGGCGATAGCGGCAATGGGAATGAGCGGAATTCCACCAGAAGCAACCGGTCTCATTACCGTTGTTTCTTCTCTCGGAGTTGTCTCGGAGTTCTCTCGGTCATCGGTCGGTGTTTCTTCGAGTTCTCCGCCGCGAGGGCTCGATAACGCTTCGCTCTTCCTTCGTAGTTCCTTCGTAGTTCTTTCGTGTTCATCAGCGGACGATGAGCGCAGCATCTCCCCTTCCCCATATAAAAGCCAATCTCTATTCAAATCAGGGTATGCCGATAGAACATTGTTCAACTTGCCATGACCAAATCCAGTTCTCATGGACGAAATATAGCCGTTTGAGAGGTCACATGCTCTCTCAAAGTCTCTAATCCTGATTCCTTTTTCGGAACAAAATTCATAAACCCTTTCCTTAATAGTACCCATTTTTGTCACTTTTATATGCTATTTTTCTAAAAAATCGCAAAAAAATCGAAAAAAGTTCCGAAAAAAATTTGATATGTCGGAAATTTGTTCTATCTTTGCAGCGGATTTCAAAACTGAAAGCCGCGACAAAGGTACAAAAAAATAGTGATATATGCAAAAAAAACTTATAAAATTCATCTAAAAAGGCACAATTTATCAATAAATTAGATTATGGAATTAGCAAAAAAGATATTAGTACCTCATGGTGCGAAAGAGGAAGCACAGCGAGTGTTGGGTTACAGTCAGCCGACTATTCGTCGTGCGTTGAACGGTGCAGATGACACCAAGGTTGCTCGTCAGATCCGCCGTTGGGCATTGGCTCATGGTGGTGCGGAGGTGGAGCCGGTCCGTTGGGAGCGTGTGGATGAGCGTACTTGGGTAAGGAGGCGTTGAGAGAGCAGGTAATAATAACCAATAAATAAAAGTAAAATGAAAACAATGACCGAACAAGAGTGCCGCGCGTTTGTGATGAGCGGCTTCATTCCGACCAGCAACGAAGACATTGCTGACATCCAAGATTGTTTCAACCACCAGAGCGTAGATTTTCAGATCGGTTTGCTGATGAACGTAGAGACCGCTGACAAAGCCGAGCGTCTAATGCGTGCGTGTCTGCACACTGCCGATGAAGTGGAGCAGCTGAAGGCACAAGCAGCCGAGATTGCCAAAGTGCTGAACAAACGCCAACAGTTCACCAGTCACATTGACTATCTGAAGAAACAGATCGAGGACATGCAGAGCTACCTCAAAGAGACAGAGGGAACAGAAAACCGGTACCGTCAATATGTAATGTAAGGAGGGATGAAGTATGAAAGCCAATATAAAAGTGTTTTTCACAAACCAGTTCGCAGACTTGACGACAAAACAGAAATGCAAACGCATATTGTATTTCCTGTTCTTATTCATGGTATTGCCGATATAGCTTCCGAGTGCCGTCATATTCATGGCCATTGAAGCCGTAGTGGATTTTCTCAGAGACAAACTTTATTATTAAACAGGAGGGATGAAGTATGTATTATTCTGATGTAAGGACTGATTTTGACCAGTCTCTAAAACTCAAAAGATTAGGTCTCCCTATTGAACACGAGGCTTTTGAGATGCAGATTTATGATCATATAGATGGCAAGTACTTTTCTATACCATTTTGGACTGTCTCAGGATTGATGATCTTGCTTCCAATACTGAAGCATGGAGAGGACGAAACCGAAGTTCCTTTCCTTTGCAAAGACAATGCCGATTTCTGGAGCGCCGGCTATATGGTCGGAGGAACTACAGAGATAGTGAAAGATGTCACTGGCACTACTCCTGTTGATGCCTTGGTAAATTTGATTGAGACGATGTGTGAAGAAGACATGTTCTTCATGGACACACTCAAAGAGCAACGAGATAAGGAATTTGATAAATTTTTCAAGGGATGACCTATGGACAAAATCATGTTCAATGACAAATTCCGCCTGACAGATGCCGTCATCGACAGACGCAAGACGATGACACGCCGCAAGAAGGCAAAATATCGTGTCGGGCAGATAGTCGGTATTGCACAATGCTACAAGAAGATCATTGAAGAAGAGTACTTGCCATCGCAGATAGAAACAGAAGTTTGCCGTTTGGTGAGAGCCAACCACAAAGGCTGCACCAATAAGATGTATGTCAGCGGCGACCACATGCCGCACCACATCAAGTTCACCGACTGCAAACAAGAACGACTGCAAGACATCAGCGATGAAGACTGTCTGAAAGAAGGAGTTGAGCGACGCGATGATGTGATTACAAGTCAAATAGAGTCTGTCATTCGGTATCAAGTTCCTGGAACGTGCAGAATGTTTGCAACTCCTCAAGAGGCATTTGCCTTCCTGATTGACAAAGTAGAAGGGAAAGGCACATGGGAAAGCAATCCAACCGTTTACGCATACGAATTTGAATTGATAAACTAATATGAAAGCGACAAAGAACTACAGAGTAAAATTCCACTGCCGGATGAGCGTGATTGCGCTACTGGGCGTGATTGGTCTGATTGCCATTTGCGGTGAGCCGGTGGACGAAAGCAGATGGCTGCTGACGGTCATCATGCAAGGAGTGGTTTGGGCAACCTCTTGGGGGCTGGCTACATGGCTGTGCCGTCACTGGGGTCTAAACCGAGTGATGAACATGCTCACATGGATAGAGCGTAGCCGTCGCATTGAGTTTTAAGTTATAACTAAACAGATTAACCATGTACTATTCAGGAAATGTAGCATACGCATTAACGGCGGAGCAGCTGAGCAGTGTGATGAGTGTGAACACTCTCCAGACGCTCTGTGCACGGAACCGAAGCATCCGTGTCCGTCGTGGTGGTCGTGGCGTAGTGGCACTATATGACGTGAGTGCATTGCCTGAGGTATGGCGTGTGGAGGTGTACAAGCAGTTCCCAGAGACGAGACCGAGACTGGAGATGAGCCCTCTGATGGACGAGATGAAAGCCGTTCCTGATGCAGTGCTTTTCTTCCAGTCTTATGTCTTGCCTACGGGCAAACATCTGAGTGATGAGAAGGTGCAGGAGTACGCGAACAATGCCGCCATCCTGGCACGCTGTACAGAGGTGTTCACGCAAGTGAGCAGCGCCACCGGCCGACGCGGCAAACGAGTGCCGAAGAAAGAGCTATGGCAGAAGATAGCTGACAGTCTGGAGCGACTGAAAGAGAACGGTTGGCCGAACAGCCTTCCGCAGAGTGGCGACCGACTCCGCAAGAAATGGAAGGAGTACCAGGACGGAGGTTTTGAGACGCTGATCAACGGGCGTTTTGGCAACACCCATGCTGCCAAGGTGGACAACGGCGTACAAGAGAACCTGCTTGTGACGCTATGCGCCGATGGGCGGAACCTGCAAGACGAACAGGTGTGCAAACTCTATAACAGCGTAGCAGCAGCTATGAAGTGGGAGCCGATCACAGCCGGAACAGTTGCCAACTGGAGACAGCGGCACAACATCGTCACTGAGGTTGGCCGTCATGGTAAGAACTACATGAGCAACACGAAGCTGATGCAGGTGAAACGCTCCAAGCCAACCGAGCCTCTGATGATGTGGAGTGCCGACGGATGGGATGTGGAGTTGTTCTATCAGAAGCGTGTGAACGGCACCATGACCTACAGCAACCGCATGACGGTGGTGGTGATCCTGGATGCCTTCTGCAATTACCCCATCGGCTATGCCATTGACAATCACGAGAACAGTGATGTCATTCGTGAGGCTCTTGCAAACGCCATGCAGCACTGCCGTGAGCTCTACGGAGAGATGCTGATGGTGGATCGCGAGGAGGAAGGTATGCAGGAGAAGATGGCAAAGTGCGGCATGACCGTCACGCAGGATGAGACCTTCTATGTAGAACCCAAGAAAGAGGAAATCTGATGGCACGCACTTCCCATTTCAAACGCACCTTCCATGAGATCTGCCGCAACTGCCACGGTACCGGCAAAGTAGCTGTGCCGAACGGAGCCAAGCAGATCGTCATCACCTGCCCTGTCTGCAACGGACGGGGTATGGTGAAGAAAATAGCAGAAGGTGACATCACCATTGAGCCGTTCACTCCGGAACAATTCCGGCAGAAGTCTTGGCATGAGCTGAGTCAGCTGGAGTCCGGCATTGTGGACCAACAGACACGCTACCCTTGATATGAGAAAGACCAAGAACTACATCCAACGGGCACGTCTCGTGAAAGATATTGTGGACAACCATTTTGAGCCTGGTGCTCATCGTGGTTGTCTGCGGTACGTCTGGAGGGTGTATGTTCATCCGGTCTATCCCATGAGCGAACCCACCTTCTACCGCATGGTGGAGTTCATGCAGGGCATTGATGGTTTCGTTGGCAAAGGACCCAACCGCATTGAGAAACCCAAATGCGACCCACCTGATATAGTGGAGGATCCAAGGCAACTCAAACTGTTCTGATACAATAATCCCCGATGAGTAGTTCACCGGGGATTGTTGTTTTATGCAGGGAACGCTATGTGGTAGGTGATGCTCCACACCTCGCGTCCGGCATCGTTCTGCTCCACACGCTCCAGAGCTGTGCGCTCCGGATAGCCGAACGAGAAAGGATGCCATCCGGACAAAGCGGTGTGGATCTCATCTATGTACTCTAACCCTGCCAGACCTTTCTCCGTCTGGTTGCTGTTGGCAGACATGTGCGCATTGTGTAGATAGGCAACGGTGATGATGATATCCGCTTGACCCTGCTGCTGATGGTTGCCCTGCTGCGTAAATTCACAGTTGCGCATCGTTACCAAGGCGCACGGCCATTTGACTGCCGGCTGCTCTTTGCCTAACTGTCCCCAGTCAAGCGAAACATAATTCAACGACTCCACCTCTGAGAGCCTGTCAATAATGTCCTTAAAAATAGATTTAATCATGGTTTGAACGCTTTTGAGATTGCTTCTGTTATGGTTTCACGTATTATCTTATCCACCTGCTCATGATCTCCCATGAACTGGCGTTGCGGAATGGTGGTGTTCCTACCGCGTCCGGCGGTGTTCGTGCCCTCGTTATGAGCTGCCGAATACTCCAGATCACTGATGACTGCACATTCACCATCGCGCACCTCCGTCTTGATCGAGCGACCAAGGTTGCCGGTGCGACCCGTCAGGATCTTGCGCCTGGAGTCCGCTTTGCCTACCTGACTGGCACGAGGTTCTGTCCGGCGCTTCACATCTTTCCATGGAGTACCGAAAAACGATTCCGTCTAGAAGTTCTTCCGGAATGCCTGTGCCACTTTGTTCGCTACCTTGCGCGGAATGTCCTTCTGGACGGCACGCTGAATCAGCAGCGGAAGACGGGCAAAATACTTGCTTGGATCAACTATATCTGCCATTTTGCACTAATTTTGGATAAAAAACGCATTTTTTTGCGTATTTATTTTGATATATCAAAAAAAAGTTGTATTTTTGCACTGTGATTTTAATCATCACACAATCTGATGGCACAATGGGAAGTTTACGATCCCGTGTCATCAGATTTTGGGAATAGCGCTGTTGTTCTTATCATTGGGGTGCGTATTTGCGCCTATGAGGAATTGCAGCGTTTTTCTTTAAAAATCTCTATCATTTTGATAACACTTTTTGCTTTCACGTCGCAAAATCACTACCTTTGCACTGGTTTTCCATAAAACTGTACTATTTTTATGATTATACCTATGTTTTACCCAAGCATATCCCTCCCGCATTTTTCCGAGACAACTCCGAGAGAAATCCGAGACAACTCCCCGCCAACTCGCCCACATCAGAAATGTTCTAATTTTAAGAATCAGCAACCACAAAACCAAAATAAGCCTATGCAAACCACCTTCATCTCCAAAGACGAGTTTATTCGCCGTTATCGCATTCCGCCTTCCACATTGAGACGGTATCTGCGCATGCTCGAACACGACATGCCAAAACCCTATTCCAAATTTCAAAAGTTCTTCACGCCAGCCCAAGCCGACTTCCTCATCCGGCATCTTTGCTTGGAATAGTCCGCGCTTCTTGGTAGTTTCGGCGGAATGCCATTCCGCCTTCCCTTTTTATCCATTGCGCCTGCATTCAAAGCTGGCTTTTTATTGCAAACCGCATTTTTCTACCTTCAAATCCCTGCAAAACACCAAATAAATTTGCATATCTGCAAAAAAATCACTATCTTTGCACCGTTTTTTGTACGCACTACACATACGCACCCGAACTGTATATAGGATATATGGAAACACAAACGGTAGAATACAAACAAACGTGGCGGGACGATTTTCTCAAAGAAATCTGCGGTTTCGCCAATGCCCAAGGCGGCACGCTCTATATCGGTATAAATGATATGGGTGAGGTGGTAGGCATTGAACAGGCTAAACTGCTGATGGAAAAACTGCCAAACCAGTGCATCATGACTATGGGCATTGCACCGGATGTCAATCTACACGAAGAGCAAGGCAAGCAATATCTATCGCTGAACGTTAAACCGTCTGAACAGGCTATTGCATATAAAGGCAAATACTATTTCCGTTCAGGGACCACATTGCAAGAACTGACAGGCGCGGCATTGAGCGACTTCTTATTAAGCAAGATGAATCTCACTTGGGACTCTATGCCGCTACAGGACGCTACGATGGAGGATATTGATGAAGAAGCTATCCGTTATTTTGTGCAGCACGGTATAGGCTGTGGGCGGTTGACTGCTAAAGCTTCGGCACAAACTCCGAAACAAATATTGGAGCATCTCAACCTTATTGACAAGCAAGGTCGGTTGCGTATGGCGGCTGTACTGTTATTCGGTAAAAATCCGCAACAGTTTGTGTTTGGAGCAGTCTTTCGCATCGGTAGGTTCAAAACTAATACGGATTTGCTCTTCCAAGATGAGGTCAAAGGCAACATCATTGAAATGGCAGATGAAGTTATGGATTACCTGCGTGGCAAATACCTGTACGCACCTGTGCATTATGAGGGGATGCAGCGTGTCGAGGAACTGGAGATTCCGGAAACGGCTCTCCGTGAGCTCCTCTATAATGCCATCGTGCACCGCGATTATCGCGGAGCACACACACAGATGAAAGTGTACGATGACAGAATCAGGTTATGGAACGATGGTATCTTGCCGGACGGATATAATCTGCAATCACTCATTGAAGAACACTCTTCGTATGCGAGGAATAAACTGATCGCCAATGCATTCTATATAGCCGGATTTATCGAAAATTGGGGACGAGGTATCGAGAAGGTGCAAGAAGAATTTGCCGCTGCCAATCTACCTCTCCCGACCTTTGAAACAAATTCCGGCGGAGTTTTGGTTACGATACCGAGAGGAAATATCACCAAAAACGACACCAAAAACGACACCAAAAACGACACCAAAACGACACCGATTAAACTGACGGGTACCTCGCTGAAAGTTGTCAAAATGATAAAAAGGAATCCGAATGTTACCACACTACAAATGGCGGAGGCTATAGGGGTCACTAAGAAGAACCTTATTATTCTTACCAATAATCTCCAGCGAGATGGCATTATCCGTCACATCGGACCAAGCCGTGGCGGTCACTGGGAAATAATAACAAAATAAATAACACACAATAATGAAACGTATTTTATTCCTTGCGCTTACTGCAATTACTGCCATTGCACAAGCTCAAATATCCGAAGTTCATACCTTCGACAAACAAGTGTTATATAATTATGAGGTAACGAGTGGAACACCGATATTCTACTCGTATGATACGCAGACTAATGAGATAACGCTTTATAACACCGATTTTTCCTTACGCAAACAAGGCATTCTTCCTTTGCCTACTGGATATAAGTTGTCTGTCGTACAGTGGTTTTCTTCTGGGCTGTTCACAACGGATAGCAGAATATCATTCATTGTAACTGCTTTTAATTCAACTGCGGATGCAACCCAAAGAATGTATGTCGCTATTTATGATGAAAATGCGCAATTGGTTCAAAGTCTTGGCTACGCACAACAAACAGGGGGCGTGAGCGTTTTTAATATAGGTTCGAAATACTATTTAACTGTAAGTTTCGGACTCTCGCAAAATGCTGATTTCACGTTCAACTATCAAACCAAAGTATATTCACTGAATGTCACGACTTCTGCCGTGCAGCAAATTACACAAATACCTTCCTTGCCTTACCCTAATCCAAGTAATGGAATCATCAATTTGCCATACCAACTTAAAGAACAGGTCGGCTCATTATATGTGTATGACTTGAACGGACAACAAATGGAACGCAAGCATATCACCAATGCGCAAGACCATTTGCAACTCAATGTCTCTCAATATCCGGCAGGACAATATATCTATGTCGTAGAAGGACAGACGCAATCATTTATTGTAAAATAAAAAAAATAGGAATATTATGATTTCACCGGAACGAAAAGAATTTAACAAAGCCGTCAAAGAATTGGACGAATTGTATTTTGATTTTAATACCAAGTTAGAGGCGGCTGTTGTTGCGGTGCTCAATACACAACCGCGAAAGAGAATAACTTTTTCTGCACATCGCCCCAAATTAGTCCAAGACATATCTAACGGCAAAATAACTTTGGCTACCATTTCTGCCATTTGGCTGGAAGAAGATACAATCATGGTTAAAATGGCATGGAAGGATGAAGGGGTTTCTTTCAACGAGCCTGTTTCTCTATGGAGCGCAAATTTCTGTGACCTCTATCATACATATACTGCCCTTACAGAAGCCATCAAGAAAACTTTGAAGGATAAGGAAAATCCACAGCAGGAAGCAACGGAACCGGTTAGAACAGAACAGCAAGACGTAACAAAAGAAGATAATCCACCGGCACAACCTGAACTACCCGAACAACAGAAACCGACTGAAGTAATAAAGGCAGAACAACCGACTAATAAAACAAAATCCGGTGGGTTCTTCTCGAAACTTTTCGGTAACTAACACCCAACTCCACAATCCTCCACGAAACTGCTTTATCCTACTTTATCTTGCACTAAACTGCATTAAACTGTAGAAAAACGCCAACGCGCTTCCGCAATGTCGTACCTTTGCACTGTCTTTCGTAAGGCAGTGCTTTTTTTTATTAACCTAAACCCCTCGCACGGCACGAGACTAAACAACGCCGCATAACTATGGCAAAACCAATTTTCGATGACCCCGTCAAAGCGCTCCGTGGCAAAATCTGTCGCCACTCCGAGACCATCTTCAAGCAGATGTATGGTGATTCCTTCACTTCCAAAATCTGCAACCCGCGTACCAAACCCTTCTCCGCTGACGAACAGGCACGCCAGACCAAGTTCAAGACTGCGCACACCAACGCACTCGCTATCCTTGCTGACCCGCAGCAGAAAGCAACCGCTGAGGAACGCTTCTATGCTCAAAAGGGGCAAAAGGGCGCGTACAAAACCCTCATCGGCATGCTCGTAGCAGAGGAGTACGCCAAACTCTAATCATTAACCCTTCGCCATTCGCGCGGTTCTGCTCGGGGCGTTAGCCCGCCCCGTCCAGTATCCGCCACGTTTGGCGGATTAAAAACCTTAACATTATGGGAAAAGTTTTCTATGACGACCCGATTAACCGCATTTCGGGCAAAATCTCAAAGAAGTACCGCACCGTGTACAACCACAAACGCGCAAGCGGACTCAACTTCACTTCCGTCCACGGCGACCGTACCACACCCGTTTCTGCCGAGGAGAAAGCACGACAGGAGCGCTTCAGAACTGTCCGCGAAGCCGCACGCCAGCGTGCAATGGACCTTATGCACCTCACCTACGACCAGATGGACTTCGTTGAGGAGCGCAAGCTCAAAGGTGCAGCCTTCAAGTACACCACTTACAAAGGCTGGCTCTTCGGCAAAGCGTGGAAGTGCTACGACACAACCACAGGACAGGTGAACATGCCGGACCGCTTGAACACCATCGCCTAAAATTGCCGAACGCGAGCATCCGCCACGTTTGGCGGATTTGAACCTAAACTTTAACCCGACAGGGCAGTCCAATCGGGGCTGCCCTGTCTCAATTTCATAACCCGACTATGACCCCTAAACAACAAAAAAGACGCTCCACGCGCCTGCAACTCATCCTTGCCGTCACACTCTGTATCTTTGGATGTGTGCTTATTATATCGGCTTTTATCATCCCGCCTGCTGGTGAGATACACAACTCGGTACTGGTAGCATTTGGTGAAATTCTCACCTTCAGCGGCTCACTAATTGGCATTGATTACCGCTATCGCTATCACTCCGATAACCGAACCAAATAATGTCAAAATGGATCTGTTGTGCGATACTCCTTGCAGGGTTCGCCATACATAACAATCAGATCTGCGTCGTGCCAGTCATCGACGAAGTTCACGGTGAAGTCCTCACCCTTGGTCACTTTGTGCCACTCGCCGCAACAACTCGGATCTGCAACCCATTTGATGATCAGGTCTGCGGGCATCTCACCTTCTTTGGCAAGGTACACCTGCACATCTGCACCTTCATCTGGAGCAACCACACGGACATTGCCCCACAAGACAAACTCATGGGAATGGCTTCCGTTGTTTACCTCGTAGCTACACCCACCGGAGGGACCCGCAGTAGCGGCAAACGAAACAAGCACCGCAAACAAAACCGTAAATAATCGCTTCATCATGGATATCTATTCTGATATAAAAAACAAACTACAAAAAATATGCCATTTATGAGAACCATCAACAAAATCATCATCCATTGTGCTGCCACTCCGGAAGGGCGTGCAGTCACTACTGAGCAGATCCGGCAGATGCACACCGCACCCGTCGCCAAAGGTGGCAGGGGCTGGAAAGACATCGGCTATCACTACATCATTGAGTTGGACGGCTCCATCCATCAGGGGCGACCGGAACAGGTCATCGGTGCTCATTGCCAAGGGCAGAACCAGAACTCCATCGGCATCTGTTATGTCGGAGGTGTTGCCAAAGACGGAAAGACACCCAAGGACACACGCACCGTTGCACAGTACAATGCCATGACGCAGCTGCTCCGGGATCTCAAAGAAAAATACCCAAATGCGACCATCCATGGGCACTGCCAGTTTGCCAACAAAGCATGTCCGTCTTTTGATGTTCCCAAGTACCTCAAACAGATAGGACTCGCGCTGATGACGCTCATGCTCATCGTTCTCACACCATCGTGTGCAACTCCCAAGCACACCGCTGACAGGCATATCGACACCACCGAAAACAAAGTGGAGGAACAGCAGCAAGCCGGTGCGGAACAGGTCACGCAGCAACATACGGACGCACAGACGGATGTGCAGCAGCATACAGACAGCACCACCACTTCAAAGACGAACCTGGTTGTGGAGTTCACTTTCATTCCGGGAGGTGGAACTGTGAACACAAAGACCGGTGATGTGTCTGGAGTAGCTTCTGCGAAACTCCAAGCAGATATAGAACACCTACAGCATACCATTCGCGACCAGGACACGCAGATCCATTTGATCCGTGATAGTCTGACAGCAGCGCGTGACTCACTCAATACCTATCGCAACCAGTCTAACCTGCAACTGTCGGAAGATACGCACGAGGAACAGGATGCACCTTCAAAACCCTTCGGATGGCGGTTCTGTATTACTTGCACAGTCCTCTTTTGGCTGATCATTGCATATTACATTGCACGAATAGTCATCAAAATATATACACACGGCAGACTATGACCACACAACCCAAGAACCGGCAGAACCTCATCGACGTAGCTCTGGAACATTGCGGCACATTCGAGGCAGCAATGCAGATGGCGCTGCTTAACGGTATCAGTCTCACAGATGATCTGGAACCGGGCGTTTCGTTGCTAACTTCGGAGGTGGAAAAGAAGCGTGTTGTGACGAACTTCCAATCCCTTCGCCACACACCGGCCACCGGCATATCCAGTGATGAGATAAACGACATCATTGGTATTGGAGAGGGTGTTGAGTTCTGGGCTGTCGAATACGATTTTGTTGTATCTTAAAATCAAAGCTAATATGGCACGTAGTATTGACACAATTAAAAACGAACTCAAACAAGCCTTCATGCAAGAGGCTACACTTCAGGAACAATATGGATTTGCACCTGGAGCATCGTTTGACAAAACTTTCAGCAAAGCAAGTCTGGAAAATCTGCTCATTTTCATAGTCGCTGCATCCATCTGGACGCTGGAGGTGATTTTTGACGTTCACACAGAAGAAATCACCGACTACATTGCCACCATGAAACCACATTCACTCCGGTGGTATGTAGAAAAAGCTAAGGCGTTCATGTATGGTGTACCTCTCATTGACGGGACGGATCAACACGATAGCACTGGTATGACAGATGAACAGATAGCAACTGCAAAGATTGTCACCTTTGCTGCCTGTACCGAAGCTAATGCCACGTTGTATCTAAAAGTTGCGAAGGCAGGACCGGCACCACTTACAGCAGACGAGAAAGCCGCTTTTGTCGCATACATGCACGAGATTAAAGATGCCGGTGTCCGTATTGATGTCATTTCCGAAAATGGCGACTACCTCAAACTGCAAATGGTCATCTACTATGATCCGTTGCTCATCAATGCAGACGGTGAGAGTAAAGCAACCGGCAGCAAGGTAGTGGAAGATGCCATCAAGAACTATATTGAAAACATCCCGTTCAATGGTGAGTTCCGGAAGAACGAACTGGAGGATGCCATCCAAGCAGTGGACGGTGTAGTTATGGTTGAGTTTGAACGCGCGGAACATTCCGAGACAGGTGCAGATGGCACCTTTGAGGAAGTGATTCCGTACTGCAAACCGACTTCCGGTTATTTCAAGTTTGAAAACGCTGATCTTTCCGGCATAACGTATCAGCCCTATGCTCATTGATTACCGTAAACTGGCAGTGCTTTTGTTGCCAACGTTCCTAAGGCAACCGGCATTGATAGCGATACTCCGGGCTCTCATGTACCCGTTGCAGTCGCTCCATGATCTGCACCAGGCAGCACGGACGCAACGTCTGTATGAGTTACGTCACACTTCGCAGATATGCTATATCAAAGACGCGCTCAATAACGAGTTTGGCATTACTGACTATGCCAACGGCTTTGAAATAGAAGATATCAATGCTCCGGGCAACTGGGTATGGGCTTATGATGAGGGTGTGGATCGCTTTGACGATGAACAGCACATGCTATTCGACAACCCTACGTGGATCCATGACTATGCAGCCATTTTGCCGCCTACTTCGGCATTTACGGTACTTGTACCGGCACAAATAACAATAGACGAAACGAATGATGCGCGTATTCACTCTGTAGTCAATAAATACCGCCTGGCATCAAGGACATTTGAAATTGTAAAAAGAGTATGAATCATCAGTATTTTACAGAAAACGGTAATCAAAAGTTCCCGCTATCAACCCAAGCACTTGCTTTTATGCAGGAACAAATCAAACTGGCATACGGTCTGACAGATCTCGCCGGTCAAAATATCATTGTGCGCGAGCCTACGGCATCCGTGCCGGGGTTGGTTATCTATGATGGTGAACTGCTACCGCTTACAGGCACACGTCCTATACGGCTTGGATATATTGTTATTTCCGAAAGAACAGAAACGATATCCGTAGAAGGGCGGTATGAAGGGAATGTCCGTACTACACGTGTTGCTTTATATGCGGCAACAGTTCGTGCCGGTGGTAGTCAACAACGCAAATCCATTTCTTCGTTCACTACCCTCAAATCTATTTCAACGCTTATGGTTGAACTTGATGAGGCAAAGCAACACCATGTGCCAACAGGTGCTATTATGATGTGGAGTGGTGCCATTGCTGACATCCCGTCAGGTTGGGCGTTGTGTAATGGGCAAAACGGCACTCCGAATCTACAGGCCCGTTTCATCGTTGGCGCAGGCAGTTCTATCGTTATGGACGATTCTATAGGATATCAATATGCCGTAGGTCAAACTGGAGGACACAATAAAGTCAAATTGGAAGCCGCAGAGAGTGGATTACCAGCTCATTCACATACGGAGCAAAGCGCAGGAGGTCACTCCCATAATATAACCTACTACAATAATGGTGACGGTAGCAACGATACAGAATACACTAACCAATGGGCAGTAGATGGGAAAGCCAATGCACACCCTGTTTCTGGTAGTGGTTCTGGAACTACAGTCAAGGCCGTCAGGATTGGTGCTTCTTATGGGGATACTTGGATTGGCAATGATTATATACAAATCAAGACTGCTGGATCGCATACTCACACAGTGAATTCCAATACTGCAACCGAAGCTTCACAAGCGCACGAAAACCGTCCGCTGTTCTACGCCCTTGCGTACATTATGAAGATCATTTAATCATCGTTTAATCAGTGTTTCAATATGGATATAGCAACAATTTTATCTTGGTTCAAAAGAGGCTGCGAGCCGACTGAGGCTCAATTTGCAGCAACATTCAAATCATTCCGCCACAAGGATGACAAAGTGCCCATGGAAGATGTAGAGGGTTTAGCTTACGCCATCGCAACAAAAGCCGACACAGGGCACACCCACACCCTTGCAGAGATTATTGACTATGACGGAGGCGATAAAGAAGTCATCAATGCTATGGTAGCGGAGAATGCCGAGGAACTGGAGACATTCACCAAGACCGTCGGCATGTATTACATCCAACTGGATGACGTTCTGCTATACCGTTATGATCATGATGAGGATGCTGGAACGGACATGCTTAATGAAGTGGAGCCGGATGGCAAGGTAGTTTATAAAGCGTATGACGCAGACGAAAATCTGCACATCTACCTTTACAACGTGCCCAATATGGAGTTTCAAGATGTCACGGATCAACAGGTAGATAAAACCATCTACACCTCAGATATTGACAATCTCATTCTACGCCAACTGGAAAATGGCGTTTATTCGGTAGTATATATCAATAGCGACCAAGAGGGGAACACGTTTGGCGATGCCTATACGTTGACTGTAGGTGATGGCTCTATCTCCAGCCGTGTTCTGGAGTGCCGGACGGGATGGGCGCAGTCCATTCTTGTAGATGAAAACTACCAATGGCAGTGGCATCGGTATTCATATAACGGTCACACTCATCAGATGAGCGATGTGGAAGGTCTTGGTGTGGCTCTTGAAGGCAAAGCAGCTGCCAACCATAACCATGATGGTGTGTATCAACCTGCCGGAAGTTATGCAGCAGCAAACCACAATCATGATGGAGTGTACCAGCCTGCCGGGAACTATGCCGCTTCTGATCACACTCACAGCCAGTACCTGACGCGGCATCAGGACATCAGCGGCAAACAGGATAAAACCGACAACTCTCTGCTGACAACGGTCAAAACGATTGTCGGTGCTATCAATGAGCTGTGGAATAAGTTTGCTGACTACCTCAAAGGCATTCAGCATGTCACCTATGCGCAACTGGTTACGCTCCGGAACAATAGCGGACTGGTTGCCGGTCAGTGGTACCGCATCACCGACTACATGACAACCGTTGCAAACGACACCGAGGCACGCAGCGCAGGGCATCCGTTTGATTTGTTGGTCATGGCCACAAGCAGCAACACTCTTTCCGAGGAAGCCAAAGCCATCAAGAGTTCCAGAGATAGCAACGGCTATTTTGCAGATGCCAACTTGAACGCATGGAAAGTATGGTATTGCTTGGATAACGACACAACGCGCTTCCAATGGGCAGACGTAGAGAACGGCAAGGGTGTTATCTGGCGAATGATTGACGAGTGGCAAAACGATTGCCCCTATGACTTCAAAAACGTGCAGTTCAAACGCTATTGCGTGTGTGATGATAGTCCTCATGGAGAATTAGAAGCATTGGATGGTCAATACTATGGTTATAATGGCGATATGAATAATGTCCATATAGACGATGAAGATGACTTCGTATGGGCATATACATTCACGCTCATTGATGAAAATGATGACTATGTGGATTATTCTATCAAGAAAGAAGGTGCTTTAGATACCGAAACAGATTGGGGGTATCTCAACCAATTCAAGAAAGGACGTTGTGAATATAACCGCATTAGACATAGTTATACGGCCGTTACTATTGATGACCAATGCTATCGCACATTGATGCTGAACAATATCGTACTGATTTCGACTATCAATGAGGAATGCGGTTTGTCCGGGGAAATGCAACTGAACGAATTCGGTGTAGGCAACTATAACATGACAGTCAAAGATAATCCAGAGAAGAATGTCTTTGGCAATAAATGTTACAATAACATCGTTGGGTCGTATGCTAACACATTCGGGAACGATTGTTATTGGAACACGTTCGGGAACGGTTGTTCTAACAATACATTCGGGAACGATTGCTGCTATAATACATTCGGGAACAACTGCCGCTACATCACTGTTCATAATGGTGTTCAATATGTGGAAGTTCTTGGCGGCAACACCGATTATGCCTATGTACAGAACGCCCAAATACTCAACGGAACGCACGGCAGCGACTCGTCAAACAGACTACAAATATCGTTCCAACAGAATGCAGATTACTGCCAATATGCAGGGCTGAATAGTAGTGGAAATTTGAGGATTTGGACACCTGCTGATGCCGCATAAACGCAGTGCATGTTTGCATATTGTTGTGACATATACGCAGTAATACGCAAAGAAAAATCGGAACGAAAAATGAACATAAAACCGTAAACAAAATGAAATGAGCATATTACAGCGGCACGGAAATTGGTTTGGTATTAGTTGTTCCCGAACTAATCCTCATATTATTGAGGGAATAACTAAATATCAACCTAATTAAAAACAAAGTTCTATGCTCAACAAAATTAGTTACAAATTGGTTTTTAACCGAGCACGGCGACTGAATCAGAGAGGCGAAGGCCTTATCCAGATTGAGTGCTCACAGCAGAAACGCCGGATCTATTTTAGTACGCACACGTATGTCAAGCCTGAGAATTTCAGTCATGGGGCAATCGTTGAAACCCCAAATGCAGACAGTCTGAATTATGTTCTTTACCAGATGATGCAGGAAGTTGAACTGGTAGAACTGGAGTACATCAAGCGAGGGGTGGATGTTCACCTGCCAATGCTGAGGGAAGCGGTTCGCTCTCATATATCACCGGCAGCCAAACTGACCGACTTTGGAACGCAGGTGGTAGAACAGAGCGAACGCAAAAACCTCACTAAACTCAACTACCAAACACTACTCAATAACATTGAACGGTTTCGGCGTGGCACACTCATCACAGACATTGACTATCAGTTTGTGGTCAGTTATGACAAATGGCTTCGTGAAAGTGGCATTGCACATAATACGCGCATCAGCAGACTTCGGTTGCTCCGAGCCTTGCTGAATGAAGCCCGCAAGCGTGACATCATTCACACCAATCCGTTTGACCGCTTCCGGATCCAGCAAATGGTGTCAAAGAAGGGCTTCTTGACAATAGAACAGCTGCACAAGTTGGAAAGAATGTCACTTAAGGGGTACGAAGACAAAGTGCGTGATGCGTTCCTGATAGGCTGCTATACCGGACTGAGGTTTTCCGATATTGTGTCACTCCGGAATGAGCACATAAAAGGCGGTTGGCTAACAAAGAAGATGGCAAAAACAGGCTTCATCGTGGAAGTGCCGATTGCAGAGCTGTTTGGTGGGAAAATGCTGCTCCTTCTGGAGAAATACAATGGCAACATCGAGCGCCTCACGAAAAGCCTGTCAACAAACTCATCTGTCAATAAGACGCTGCGCAACATACTGGACCGCATCAAGGCAGATCCAAAAATAACATTCCACTCATCAAGGCACACTTTTGCCACCCATTTAGGACAAAGCGGTGTGCAACTGACAACCATTCAAAAGCTACTTGGGCACCAGAAGCTACAGACGACACAGATCTATAGTGAGGTTGACCGAAAGGCGATAACCAATGACCTCAAAAAAGGTCGCAAACGAATAAATCAATGACAAAAATTTTAGTAGGTAGCCGTGCCTTTTTCAACGGCATGAAAGGGTTCCAGAGTAAAGACTGGGACTATCTGGTTTTGGTAGAACAGCCACAAGGCTTCAACTGGCGACGCGAACAAAGCGTGCGTGGTATTTGTACGTTTGAGTATAAGAAAGACACACCGGCAGCGATGATTGCAAAGACGCTGGAGATGGGTGATGCTTTGCTTATTGGCAAGTTTCTCGTGCCCGAAGTTGCACAAGCCATCGGCGCAACCGTGGACGATATTCTGCCACTTGAATCCCTGCTGCCTAAGTTGGATGACAAACACCAATATGAGGCAGTCATCTTCAATGCCATTAAAGCCAACGGAACATTCACACTGACCGATGAGCAACGCCAAGAAGCATGCAAGGCATACCTGTCCGCACGAAAGAAGCCGGACACTAAGAATGGAAAAACCGAATAGGGGAACCTATCACTAACATATACGATGCAAGCCGTGTGGACATAAAAAAAAGTCCCCGGCTGTGGCTGACAGACGCTCTTACCTTTCTATCAGACCACATTTGCAAGCGAAGCACCCGCTACCGAGGACATAGTAGTCCCAAGTATGCGGGTGCTTCGCATCGTATATGTTAGGCAAAATGCCTGTATGTCTCTACAAATAAAACTCTGTAGAATTGTAAGAGCGCACAAAAGTACAAAAAATTTTTGACATATCCAAATTTTTCTTTCAAAATCACTTGAAAACATGAACATTTACTACAAAATTTTACAAATGACTTCATCGAACATGCGTTGAAGATCTTGCCGAAAGGTGGCAAAGCAATCTTCTTGCTCAACGTGAACATTCTTGCAGGACAATCGCGTTTTCAGCGCATTTATTCACGTGGAGTGTTGAAAGAACTGTATTTATTTTCAAAGCGCATTGTGTGCGCAAAGAACGGCGATTTTGAGACTTACAAATCATCTGCTGTGAACTATGCTTGGTTTGTATTTGAGAAGGGCTTTTGTGGATCCACTCTGCTGCATTGGATATGAGTAGGTGGTGGCTTCAAATGCCGTTCAAATGGTGTTTGAAAGCTTATAAAATAGCAGAAGCGGGCATCGTTTTGGTGTCCGCTTCTGTGTGTATGTGTGCCGAATTTTTGAGACGTTTGGTTTTGCAAAATGGAGACATTTGGTTTTGGCGATTATAAATGGGCGAAATTTATCATTATGAATCGGCAAAATGATACGTCAAAGCCCATGCACGACTACGATATTGTCTTCGGACCTATTGCAA
>ERZ842401.3332-NODE-3332-length-20120-cov-9.887017_pt1 | contig 20120 bp, 16 predicted proteins | sample MGYA00521270_ERZ842401 | MGnify/ENA primary metagenome ERZ842401 (study PRJEB31892, sample SAMEA3878208) | bioreactor metagenome | biome: Moose rumen | place: Sweden | collected 2011-10 | study: EMG produced TPA metagenomics assembly of the PRJEB12797 data set... | reverse complement strand
GGCATCGGTCAGGACGGGCAGGAGCATACCTACTATGTCTACAACAACTGCTCGCACCATGCCGCCTATGAGGAGACGGGCATGCAGGGCGTCAGCTACACTACGGGTGTGCCGGCCATGATTGGTGCCATGATGTTCTGCAAAGGCCTGTGGAAGAAACCTGGTGTCTACAACGTAGAGGAGTTCGACCCCGATCCCTTCATGGAGCAACTGAACAAGCAGGGCCTGCCTTGGCATGAAATCCATGACGGCGATCTGGAGCTCTGATTCGTAATGCCGTGATATCGTAATCACGGAATATTGAAGCACCGTAATCACAAAATATCGCAATACTGAAATAACGAAAAATATATGGCAAAGAAAGAGAACGAGGGCGAGGCGCTGACCCCGCAACAGGAGAAATTGAAAGCCTTGCAGGCTGCCATGTCGAAGATAGAAAAGGACTTTGGCAAGGGTAGCATTATGCGTATGGGCGATGAGCAGATAGAGAATGTGGATGTGATACCGACAGGCTCGATAGGGCTGAATGCCGCATTGGGCGTGGGCGGTTATCCACGAGGCCGCATCATCGAAATCTATGGTCCGGAGTCCAGTGGTAAGACCACACTGGCCATCCATGCTATTGCCGAGGCACAGAAGGCTGGCGGCATAGCTGCTTTCATAGATGCAGAGCATGCCTTTGACCGTTTTTATGCACAGAAACTGGGCGTAGACATTGACAACCTGTACATATCGCAGCCTGACAATGGTGAGCAGGCATTGGAGATAGCCGACCAGCTGATCCGCTCCAGTGCCATTGACATTCTTGTCGTTGACTCTGTGGCTGCGCTGACACCGAAGAAGGAAATAGAAGGTGACATGGGCGATTCGGCCGTGGGTCTGCATGCGCGTCTGATGTCACAGGCCCTGCGCAAGCTGACGGCCACCATAGCCAAGACCAACACCACGTGCATTTTCATCAACCAGCTGCGTGAGAAGATTGGCATCATGTTTGGCAATCCTGAGACGACGACGGGTGGTAATGCCCTGAAGTTCTATGCCTCGGTGCGTCTGGACATCCGCCGTGTCACCAGCATCAAGGACGGTGACAACGTCATTGGTAATCAAGTGCGTGTGAAGGTGGTGAAGAACAAGGTGGCACCGCCCTTCCGTAAGGCTGAGTTTGAAATCATGTTTGGCGAGGGTATCTCGAAGATTGGTGAGATCGTTGATCTGGGCGTAGAGCATAACATCATCAAGAAAAGCGGCTCATGGTTCTCGTATGAGGATTCGAAACTGGCTCAAGGGCGCGACGCTACCAAGCAGTTGCTGAAAGACAACCCCGAGCTGTGTGAGGAGTTGGAAGGCAAAATCATGGAAGCCATTGCGGATCAGGGATAATAAGAAAGAGCGTAATAAAGAAAGCAGGTGTGACAAATTGTCATACCTGCTTTCTTTATGTTTTATGTCCTATTTCCTATTGGAGCGGAGTGCCTGTTTTCCACGTTCCGCCACGGGGACCATCGTCGTTGCGGCTCCTGCGTACGGTTGTGGTTGCCTTTTTGGCTACGGCATTCGTCGAGGTTGCGGCGCGGCCGGCAGCCTTGGTAACCTTGCCTTTCTTGAACTGGACAACCAACAAGACTCCATTCGAGCGCTTGTACAGCCACTCCTGGGCACCATCGCTGTTGGCTCCCTTCTGGTAGGGTTCACCCACGGCCATTAATACTTCGTCTTCAGACATGCCTGGAATGACGCGGCCCTCGCGGATGGCAGTACGTGTCTCCAAAGTGGTGTTACGCAAAGCACCTTCGCCCATGCCAAACAGGTAGCCGAAGTAGTATTCCCTGACGGTCTCCATCTTGTCACCCTCGACATCTTCCTCCTTGAATGCAACGTCTTTGTAGTATATGCGACGTGTCTCGGTCTCGCGGAGCGTCAGTGTGTAGTAGTGAGTATCCTTGACAGGAGTGATGGCGTCAATGATAAAGCCAGTGAAGCGAGGAACTTTGATGTCGCGCTCCTTGCCAGCGCCCTTGCTGCTCATGGAAGTGCTGTACTTGGTGTGCACGGTCTGGTTCAGATAGCTCTTGATGTCCTTGGCTACAGCCATTTCACCGCCAGTGAACTCGAAGGAACCTTGGAACAGGAACTTCTCGTTGTCAACGCTAAACTCATCATCGCGCATGCCGCTGTTGATTTTCGACATGGCCACATTCTGATAGAACTGGTTACCCTCCTCGTCCTCCACGATAATCTTAACGGGGAACGAACGAGTGCCCACGCCAATGGACTTCACCGTGACGGCACGGTTCTTGGGATAGCGAACCTCCTTGAAACCGTCACCATCGTATTCGGTGTCTTCGCGGAAAAACTCAGTGCGGGTGAGTAATATCTGGTCCATCAGCAATTCGCGCGCCTTGTCAACATCGCCCAAATAGGCGAGGGTGGGCACACCTAACTTGCCGTAGCAATAGTCATCAAACGTGCCGCTGGGCAGTTGATAGTAGTAGTTCTTGCTGTCGTCCTCGCATGTAAAGTTGACGTGTACGCGGCCATTTGGCATGTCCTCATGACCTTTGTACACCATAATCTTATGGCGCAGGCGACCGCTACTCACCTCCTTGTTGGTATTGGCATCACGGAAAGTGTTGACCAGCATGTCATACTTCTCAGGAATGACCATGAAGCGCATGCCAGGCTGCCAGTCACACATGCTGACGTAGCGGAAATTCTTGCCCAGGAAGTCGGTGGCCTCTTGCTCCTCCTCCTTGGCAGCACCATTACCTCCGTCCATCGAGGGAGCGGCCTTGGTCTCTGGAATCTTGACACCCTTGGTCTTGACAATATAAGAGGAGTTCAAGGGACCATTGCCCAATGCCATCTGGGGACCAGCCGTGGCCACGGCTGCCGTCGAGTAATTGTTTGTCGATTTCTGGACCGTCACACGATTATCAGTGGCCGTAGCCAGTATGTCTGCCACAGAAATAGGGGTGGAAGTAGTCTCTGTGGCAGATGATGTCATGGGAGTCACAACAGGGACTGATGATACGTTAGAAGCAGCTGTTGCCAGATTGGCAGGTACGGCACCGTTGGGGTTGACAACATCGTTGATGTTTGCACCGTCACAGCCTCCTGTGATGCCGGTTACGTCGGATGAATAGCGGTTGTTCCTCAGCTCAACGCTGCCACCGTCGTTGCTGCCCACAATGCCACCCATGTGGGAACCACCTGTGATGGATGTGCTGGCTACGGAACAGTCGCGGATGGAGGCATTGTAGATGGAGCCCGTGATGCCTCCGACATTGCTCTTGCTGCAAGCCAGTGAACTGCCACTGACCTGACTGGAGAGCACGGTGCCGCCATACGTGCTGCCTGCAATACCGCCTACGCTGCAGAAAGTGCCTACAGCCTTGATCTTGGCATTCTCAACGATACAGCTGGTAACGGTGCCACTGTTGTAGCCGACAATGCCACCGGCATAGTTCTTGGCCATGATGTCACAGCCCACAACCGTCACATTCTTCACCGTGCCACCATTGATAAAGCCGAATAATCCCTGAGCGTCATCCTTGTTGTTAATGTAGAGACCGGAGATTTTGTGGCCACCACCGTCAAAGGTTCCTGCGAAACCATTGCCGCCATAGATGCCAATCGGCGTCCACGCATGATAACCAAAATTTACGTCAGCCGTCAGCTGGAAGTGGACTCCCTTGTACGAAATGCCACTGTTCACGGTCTTTGCCAACGTCATCAGTTCGTTTACAGTCCCAAGTCGATAGGGGTCAGAAATGGTGCCCGTTCCTCCGGACCAACCGGCACTCTGGGCCATTGCTGTCAACAGGGCAAAGGCCATGAAAGCCAGTGAAATCATTCTTTTCATCATGATGTTCTTTTACTTTTGATCAAAATAATGGTGCAAAGTTACGAATAAGTGGGCAAAAATGCAAATTTATTTTGTAGTTTTTTATACTGACAGGGGTGGAAAAATCGTTGGCAGATGTGACAAAATGACATTCTGTGTCGTTTAAGCCACCGTTTTGGCACGTGCTTTGCTATATATTTAGCGACAATTCACGAAATAATAACAAATAAAAACAATACAACTATGGGAAAGATTATTGGAATCGATTTAGGAACAACTAACAGCTGCGTTGCCGTATTTGAAGGCAATGAGCCGGTAGTCATCGCTAACAGCGAAGGAAAGCGCACTACACCTTCTGTGGTGGGTTTTGTTGACAATGGTGAGCGTAAGATTGGCGATCCCGCCAAGCGTCAGGCTATCACTAACCCGAAGAACACCGTTTACTCAATTAAGCGTTTCATGGGTGAGAACTGGCAGCAGACAGAAAAGGAAATCTCGCGCGTACCTTATTCTGTTGTTAATGAGGGTGGATATCCTCGTGTAGACATCAACGGACGTACATACACGCCGCAGGAAATATCAGCTATGATTCTGCAAAAGATGAAGAAGACAGCTGAGGACTATCTGGGACAGGAGGTAACGGATGCCGTCATCACCGTACCTGCCTACTTCTCTGACTCGCAGCGTCAGGCTACGAAGGAGGCTGGTCAGATTGCCGGTCTGAACGTGAAGCGTATCGTCAACGAACCTACAGCAGCAGCTCTGGCTTACGGTGTCGATAAAGCTAACAAGGATATGAAGATTGCTGTGTTCGACCTTGGTGGTGGTACGTTTGATATTTCTATCCTGGAGTTTGGCGGTGGCGTGTTCGAAGTGCTCTCCACCAATGGTGATACTCACCTGGGCGGTGATGACTTCGACCAAGTTATCATTGACTGGCTGGTGCAGGAGTTCAAAAATGAGGAGGGTGCTGACCTGACGACCGATGCAATGGCTATGCAGCGCCTGAAGGAGGCTGCAGAGAAGGCAAAGATTGAACTGTCGAGCACTACGTCAACGGAAATCAATTTGCCTTACATCACTGCCACAGCTTCGGGTGCTAAGCACTTGATGAAGACACTGACGCGTGCCAAGTTCGAACAATTGGCTCACGGACTGATACAGGCTTGTCTGGCACCGTGTCAGAAGGCTATGGCTGATGCCAAACTCAGCAACTCTGATATTGACGAGGTTATCCTCGTGGGTGGCTCCAGCCGTATCCCCGCTGTACAGGAACTGGTGAAGAATTACTTCGGCAAAGAGCCTTCAAAGGGTGTCAACCCTGATGAAGTAGTGGCTGTCGGTGCATCTATTCAGGGTGCCATTCTGAACAAGGAAGGCGGCGTAGGCGACATCGTGCTGCTCGACGTAACCCCGCTGACACTGGGTATCGAGACCATGGGTGGCGTAATGACTAAGCTGATTGAAGCTAACACGACTATCCCCTGCAAGAAGAGCGAGACTTTCTCTACGGCTGCTGATAACCAGACGGAAGTGACCATCCGTGTGCTACAAGGTGAGCGCCCCATGGCAAGCCAGAACAAACAGCTTGGCATCTTTAACCTGACAGGTATCGCACCCGCACGCCGTGGTATTCCTCAGATTGAAGTAACGTTTGACATCGATGCAAATGGTATTCTGAAGGTAAGCGCCAAGGATAAGGCTACGGGCAAGGAACAGGCTATTCGTATTGAAGCTTCCAGCGGCCTGTCGCAGGATGAAATCAATCGCATGAAGGCTGAGGCTGAGCAGAATGCTGAGAACGACAAGAAGGAGCGTGAGCGTGTGGACAAACTGAATCAGGCTGACTCGATGATTTTCCAGACAGAGAACCAGTTGCAGGAGTTGGGTGACAAGATCCCCGCCCAGCACAAGGCTCCCATTGAGCAGGCTCTGCAGCAACTGAAAGACGCTCACAAGGCTGGCGACATCACCGCTATTGACAATGCTATTAACGCCCTTAATGCAGCTTGGCAGACCGCCTCACAGCAGATGTATCAGGGTGCTGGCGCAGCAGGTGCTCAGAGCGCAGGTCAAGAGCAAGGTCCCTTCTACAACCAGCAGACCGGTGGCCAGCAGGAAGCTCCAAAGGATGACAACATCCAAGATGCCGATTTCGAGGAGGTAAAGTGATAATAGACAAACAACGGTAAGTAAATCATAAGAAAACCCGCATAAACACCGAGTTTGTGCGGGTTTTTAGTGTTATGTTAATTATTAATATTTCCTTGGTAGATTGATATTTTTATCGTAATTTTGCACCATATTTGTACCGCGATAAAAAAGTAGATGACATTCGTTAAAAATCTAACGATAGAATTGATACCCAATGATATGATATGGTAGCAGCAAAGTTTCAAATCAAGAGAAAGTGCAGAATCTGCGGAAAGGAGTTCATGGCTAAGACCATTGAATCATGGAACTGTTCACCGCAATGTTCACGTATTGCATATAAACGTCGTAAAGACGAAGAAGCCAGACAGAAGAAACTGGATGAGATAGTCAAGAAGATACCCGAATCCAGGGATTACATCAAGGTATCGGAAGCTAATGCCCTATTCGGCATAGGCAAAGACACGATTTATCGGCTCATTCGAAATGGAGCAATATCCTCCGTCAACGCCGGAACGAAGATGACAAGGGTAAGTAAGGAAGAATTGGCAAAAATGTTTCCTCTACGTTCTGAGCAGATAAAGAAGCAGAAGCCCGAACCTAAGCTATATAGTCTGGAACCAAAGGACTGTTACACGATCAACGAAATGTGTGAAAAATACCACATGAATGACAGTACAGCCTACCTTCAGATTAGGAAATACTCTATCCCTACAAGACAGATTGGGAACTACGTCTATGTTCCAAAGGATGAAATTGACAAACTATATAAATAAGGTACGCGCATGAAGAAAGCATTTCTCAATACGAAATCCTCTGTGAAAGCTCCGCAAATCGGAATACCGCGACGAGTGGTACCTTTACATAGAGTCATATCCTGTCTTTGCTCCTGGAAAGGACAAACCGCAACGGGTTCGTGAATATGTCAATCGAGTAATTACCACTCCCATCTGGGACAAGAAGCGTACAGCAAGAACTGACTCAGAGGGGAATAGTACTTATAAGCCCAAACGTGATGTCAATGGAATCATTATGTGTAAATCGCCCATAGATCAAGAATCCTGCATCTATGCCGATAATATCAGGGCCATCAGGCAAAAAGAGTACGACACCCAAGAGCTCTATACAGAAATGGATGCAGCTATTGCAGAGCAAAAGGAGAAATCTCAATGCGATTTCATCAAGTTCTTCCGGAATGAGGCAAAGAGCAGACACTATAACAATGAAGGAATGTGCAACACATGGTTTCGTGTCAGCGACCTCCTTTATGAGTTTAATGGGAACGAGCCGCTTCTATTTGCCAACATCAACCTAAACCTAATGGAGAAGTTTAAGCAGTATCTCCTTAGAGCCCCACAAGGCGGTAATAAGAACGGAACCATTTCCACCAATACAGCCTGTTCGTACTATAGTATATTCAAGGCAGCACTAAAACAAGCATTTGTTGAAGGCTATCTGCCCATCGACATTGCTGCAAAGTCAAAGAACATCCAAGCAGAAGAAAGCAGACGAGAGCATCTGACCCTTGACGAACTGAACAAATTAGTGGAAACTCCATGCGAGAATCCCGTAATCAAAAGGGCAGCTCTATTCTCCGGCCTAACTGGTTTACGTCATAGCGACATCATGAAGATGACTTGGAAAGAGATTACCAAGGAGGGCGAGCATTATCGCATCAACTTCACCCAAAAGAAAACAAAAGGTGTGGAGTACACACCGATATCTGACCAGGCATATTTCTTCTGTGGAGAGCCTGGCCATCCTGACGAGTTGGTATTTGGTGGACTCCCTGCCCCTTCATGGATTTCCAAGCCCTTATCCAGATGGATAAAAGCAGCAGGTATAACCAAGCACATAACTTTCCACTGTTTTCGCCACACGTATGCCTGTTTACAACTCTCAAACGGCACAGATCTATACACTGTCAGCAAGATGTTGGGCCATACCAATATCCGCACGACACAGATTTATAGCAAGGTTGAGGACGAGAAGAAAGAACAGGCAGCGGATGCAATCAAACTGAATATTAATGCCACAGAGTCTGATAAATTATGAACTGCAAAGATTATTATACTTCTGTGGATGCCATAAAAGGAGCTGATACCATAACAACAGAGGCTTATGAAGCAGCAAAGACCATGTACCAATCTGGCTGGGGATGGCAATATGGTCTGAACCATCTCAAAGAAGAGGAATTCTCTATTGTACGCGCCTTTAATCTGGCTCAAAACCTTAAAGAGAGCGTTATCAATTCTGATAACCGCCTGAAAGCTCTTAAGAAGGAAGCCGGAGGACTTTGGCATTTTTTCAGCAAGAGAAATCGCTACGAGGTGACATGGGTATATCAGCGGAACACGGTTCTTGGTGTACTCTATTATCTGCTTGCTTTTGACAACTCTACGAAAGAGGAGGAACTTCGCTATCTGGAGCAACGGGCACTTTACATGGGTGGAATAAAAAATGAGTCAGGTATGGCTTTCTTTAATGTTTTCAAAGAAGCCGTGGCAAAAAGAGCAAAAACAGAAACCAAAGAACCTCCAAAAGAGAAAGACAATATATCTGTTGACAAACAAGCTGCTCTGGTTTTGTTCCACAAAATATTCCGTGAAGGCCTCGATATGGATAAAGTCGGAATGGGAATAAAAACGCTACTTGAATATGAACCAAGAAAAGGGACACTACTCTTTACTCAACAACGACATTGGTACATAGTCTATCAATGGTTTCGCGAGATTTGCTTCATAGAAAAAGGGCGCACGGCTTCAGCGTTTAGAGAATGGGCTAAAGCCATGTTTGGCAAGAATGGTTACTCGACCGAGCATGATTTCGATGAAGCAAAGAAGCTCTACGACGGCCCGCCATCCACATGGAAACCAGTTGTTGACCATATGGATTACACTGACATTCGTGACTTCCTAACCCAGCAGTTTGGAAAAGATCAACGCGACAATTACCTAATCAACGATAGATATATCCAGTGGCATTAATCAAATAAACTACATACCATCAGTAGGAAAACCGCAACTCAATACGGATAGCCAATACGGATAATGAAGAAAAGCAAGTCTCTAATACGGCTTGCTTATTTTTATCTCATTTTCAGCAAGTTGCGTTTCAAAACAAAACACGAATTTTGCATAAGCGAAGGGCTAAAAACGCCCTGAAATTATTCGAATTTAAACAAAATAAAATAGGTAAACTTATGCAAAACGAAAGAATTTCCTTTGATGCCATGCCAGAGATGCTGGCAGCCATCGCACAAAAGTTGGAGTCCATTGAGAGCAAGGTTGACAATCTCACAATTCCTTCTAATAATGAGGAGAAAGATGAGTGGTTTAACCTCAAAGGACTATGCGATTATCTTCCAAGCCATCCGGCAGAACAGACGGTCTATGGATGGACGAGTACTCACTTCATTCCTTTTCACAAGAAGGGAAAAAGTATTGCTTTCCGCAAGTCTGAGATTGATCAATGGCTACAGCAAAGCCATAGAAAGAGCAAGTCAGATCTCATGTTGGAGGCAAGTCAATTCGTAAATAAGAAAAGGATCAAGTAATGACCAACTATGAAAGAAGGAGCAAGTATCATACTGCATTTAGACTGTTTATCAGCCGTAGAATGCTTAACAGATGAGCAAGCTGGAGTATTGTTCAAGGGATTACTACGCTATGCCAATACAGGTGACCCACTATCAACTTCAGACTCTGCATTACAAGCCGTTTTTGCGCTTTTTCGCGCACAGATCGACAGAGACTCTAAGAAATACGAGGAGAAATGCCGAAAGAACAGAGCGAACGCATGCAAACGCTATCCGAACAAGTGCGATGGCATGCCAGAAGATGCAATCGCATGCGATCGCATGCCACCGCATGCGGACGCATCCCTAAGTAATAGTAATCCTAATAATAACAATAAGAGTAAAGATGATGATAATGCTGACGCAATCATCATCAATGGAGGAATAGGAATCTCTTTTGAGACTATCTGGGAAATGTATGGGAAACCTGTAGGGAAAAAGGAATTCATAGAACCCCTATGGGATGCCCTGAGTGAAGAAGATAAAGAAGCCATTTTTGCATATATTCCCCTCTATGTCAAATCCACTCCAGATACCAAATACAGGAAGAACTTCAATAATTTCCTCTCAGAACGATACTGGGAGAGTCATCCATTAACACCAAACAACCATGAGAGAAACGGAAATAGTACGCCAGGTAATAACGAAAGTGATAGAAGAAGGCAAGAAGTCTGCAATGCGGCTATCGAGGCCATCAACGACTTTGACTGTGCAGCAGGCATATCAGGCATTCCCATCAAACACGTCCCAAATGTTACAGAAATACCCGACATGGGATGATTTCTTTCGAATCTTCAGTGTCAATCGGCAAATACCGATATGTCAGGATCCGAAAATATGCATCCTATATCCATCACCTACCCTGCATCAGATTGACTGTATGTATGGGCCTCTTTCTGCTGCAAAGTGGTTAGTTCCATTCATAGCCGACGCAAGCCTAAGTTGTGGTCTGAGAGTAGATGCTACAAAAGAGCAACTGCAATTTACTGCCACCGTCATTACTAGCAGATATACATGGTTGAAAGCAGCAGAGATGGTATTGTTCTTTTTCAACTTCAAGGCAGGATTCTACGAGAGGTTCTACGGGCAGTTTGATCCACAGACCATCATTAGGAGTATCAACACGTTCCTGACAGAACGGATGAGTATAATAGTAGCAAATGAAAGGGAAAGGAAGTAATACTGTGTTTATGCATTATAGCAAACGATATGGTACTAGCCGTTATGGGGGCTATGCTGCCCCCTATGCCCCCCTTCCGACGCAACAGAGTTGCGATTGCTCATCGCCATGCGAACCTTCTACCAGCATCTCGCTGGAACAGCCGTTCTACGCCTCACACCGTGCGCAGCCCGACTGTTTCCAACGGAATACTGGTAGCACACTAAGGGTTATGCCAACCCTTGTGTGCCAGAGTGACCTCTCTGGACTCCGCTCAGGCTCTGCCTAAGTACCGCGAGGGGAGCGACCTCTCCCCTTCGAGCCCTACCGCTGGAGTGACCCTCCCCAGACCCCCGCTTAGGACTTTCTGCCCTAAGAACCCGACCATGGAGAAACAATCTCCCTGGACCCTCTCGTCAGAAAGCCTGCCACCAAGGCATCTTCTGAAATACATAAAATCTATCATTCATAATTTCAAATTTTATACAATATGACTAAGAAGACATCCATACATGTATGCGCCGCCAAATATGGTGCAGAGAAGCACAACAGGCGCGAGAAAGAAATGAAGCATGTTCATTCCGAGTATTCACACCTTAACAAATATTGGGAAGCCAACGATTTCAAATCTGTGGCCGATGAGATTCGTAAGGCAAAGGAACGATATTCCAGCCATCACTTCTGCCGTAAAGCAAAGCTTGATGAAAATGGAAAACAATTGACAATGTCTGCTTACGACAAAAGGACGGGCAACCCAATCGTTGACCCAAGAACTGGACATCAAAAGGTCGTGCCTGAATGGGAACTTGACTTGTCGAAGCCTAAGAAAATGCCGAAGAACTCAGAGCCTATCCGAGAAGGTGTAGCCGTCATCACAGAGGCTACGACGATGGAGCAGATGAAGACTCTGGCTAATCAGATTGAGCAACGTTGGGGCATCAAGACGAAAGCTATCTATGCTCACCTTGACGAAGGACATGAGCATCTTGTTACAGACAAGGATCATCAGCAAGGAAAATATCTTGATTCCGAGGAAGGTTCGACAATCTTTCTATGGAACCACCATGCTCACTATGTTTTCGACTGGACTGACCATGAGACTGGCCAGTGCATCAATCTCAACCGTCATGATATGTCGGAACTCCAGGACATGTTGGCCAACGCGCTCAAAATGGAACGTGGCAAGAAAAGTAACAAGAAATGGCGCGACGCCCATACTTTCAAGGCTGAGCAGGAAGCTTTACGTGCCAAGGAGGTTGCAGAATATACGGAACGTAAGAAAGAAGAATCAAGGCAGATCCAGAAGAAAATAGAGGCTGGTAACAGTAAGTTGACCAAACTTCAGGAAGCCATCGACGAACTGCTTTCTGCAACAAGTGTTCCGGAAGAAGAGTTGGATGCGGTGCCATTTGCTGATATGACATTCTCCTTCCAAGGTTCAAAGGAACCGTTGACCGTTAAAGACCTTATTGACATGACATTGTCACGACTTGACCGGGAAATCAGAACACCCATTCCTATGTTGAAGCGTGAGGATTGGCAGAAGGAACGCAATGCCAAGGCCAAAGAGATTATAACCACCCTTCAGAATCAGTTGCTCAGTGTCTCTAATCTGCACAAGAAGAAAATCAAAGATGTTGGCAAGAAGATGTATCTCAATGTCAAACAGAAGATTGCTTTAGCAGCTAAGACGGACAATGAAAATAGGGCATTGAGACAACGTATCTCAGAACTCGATGAAAAAGCAGTGGCCCGTGAGAAGAGTAGAGCCGATGCAGCTGAGCGGAAAGCACAGGAACAGACCAGGAGAGGTGACCGTGAAGAAAGGAGAGCCAATGAGGCAGAAAAAAGTCTTTCAGACATGGAACAATTCATTCGTGTGTCTGGAGCATCAGAGGCATACGAGCATTGGAACTATCTCCAAACCATTGTCAAAAAAGCAGCCCAAACCTTGGCAGATTGGGCCCATAGCACAGCATCCATCTTTAGCCATGATGATGAACAAGCCATTGGACAGGGTATCATCGCTCAATGTCTTCTTAATGATCTTGATCCTCATGTCGAGTCCAACCGTAAGAAGGCAGCAAGCTGCATCGCTGACATGGCAGATTCCACAGTTGGCAGCATTAGCCGGTACCTATGGGATATGGCAGTTACTCGAATTGGCCAACTCGCATCAGAAATGCGACTATCAACAGGTGGCCAGTCAGTTGGTGGTAGTAATGGCAATGCTGACGAGTTGACGAATTGGGATGGTACGAAGAAACGCGGTTTGGGCATATAAGCTTATCCTCTTTCACAGTATTAGCGGGTCTGTTATCGAAAACAGACCCGCTAACTGTAAAATATCCATAAATAATCAGCGGAGGAACCTCATTTTTCTAACGAGATGGCGATAAATTGAGAAAAATTCACTAACTTTGCAGAAGTTATAATAACGAACTAACCATATGGAAGATATTAATCGTTTGAAATTACTTCTCGTTGAGAAGAAGAAAACAAGCAAATGGCTGTCTGAGCAGTTGGGGATTACTCCATCTACTGTGTCTAAGTGGTGCACTAACACCTCACAGCCTGATATGGAAACCCTTGCAAGAATCTCCAAGTTACTTGGTGTTGGAGTAGAAGAATTATACAACAAAAACTTTATGGAATCTGTTTAAAAGTTATTTAAATCATCTATAATTATGAAGAAGTTTGTTTCGATTTTTGCCAGTATTATCACAGCATTATCATTAAATGCCCAAACAACTCTTAATGAAAGTGGCGTTTATGAATTAAAAGTAGTAGAAAACTATGACAGTGTAAAAGCATCAACTCTATACGAACGTTCTTTAGTTGCTTTAAGTGATGCCGTGGGAAGTTATGAGAAATCAAAAACCAACATAGATGTTGCAGAAAAGGACGCAGGAATGATTGTTTATAAAGGAGAACTTTACTTGGGTTTCAAAAAGGTTAATATGATGTGTGGCTATGACACATTTGCTGTGTTTACCTTAAAAGTAAGATGCAAAGATGGTAAAGCCCAATATGTTATTACTGTACCAAGTTTGCATATGTATTGGTCTTGCAATACTAACGACAATGAAATTGTTCCCTTAAAAGAAATCATCCCAGAATTTACACACAAAGGGCGTTTGTATTATTTAAAAAAAGGAGCTATCGAATTTGCCGGAACTCTTGATTCTAATATGCAATCACTTCAAAAAGCCATTATGTCAAAGACAAAGTCTGCTGCAGATGATGACTTCTAATATTCAATTGCCAACAATAATCTCTCGTTAGTATTATGAGTGAGCAAGAGTCTTTACCTATCAATAGAAGCCTTGAGCTCTGTAGACGTGTAGTTACTACAGAATCGTTCATAGCAGAAGCCAAAGAAATCTATGGCGACCGTTATGACTATAGCAAGGTGGATTATAAGAACCGCGATCATAGGGTGACTGTCGTTTGTCCTATTCATGGCGATTTTCAAGTTTATGCCCGTGAACACCTTGATGGTAAAGGATGTCCTAAGTGTGAGAAAGGCGAAAAGTTCTTGGTAAAACTAAAGGAGAAGTATGGTGATAAGTTTGGGTTGGAACAGTTCGTATATGAGAGTTCAACTTCACCAGTAACATTGATTTGCCCTACACATGGAGCTTTTTCGAGATTACCCCACCAAATTCTTAATTCTCGATTCGGCTGCCCTGAGTGTGGCAATGAGGTGCAACGCAAAAAACAAGAAGAATCGCATAATGCAGCCGTGGCCAAGAAGGAAGAAATACGAAAGGCAAAAGAAGAACAGGAGATCCAATGGTTAAAAGGTTGGGAAGAAGAAAGGGCTGCACAGAGGAATAAAAGAGAAAAGGCCATGAAATCTTTTCGTTCTGGAAAGAAGGCTCACGGTTTCCATTGTCCATTCCAAATATATCAGCAAAATGTGGATGAGCATATAGATGATATTAGGTATAATGCGAAATGGAGAGAACCATATCGGGCACCTTTTAGATTAAGCGATGAAGAGGCGCGCAAACTCACTTGCTATAGGGATGGTGATGAGTATTATAGATACCAAGGAGAAGCACCAGATGATTTCATTAGGCAATCATTCGAAAAAGATGGATATCACACGGGGACGATTGAAGAATGCCTTTCACATCGTAGGTGCATTATCTCATTTGTGGAGAACGACCTGATTATTCAGGTAGAAAGCTTCGAGCACGAGCAGGAGCGCTTTGGCTATAGTAACTTACAGGTTAAAATGGAGTCGACACAGAGAGATATACCTTCTTCATTCGTCAGCATCGATTTCGAGACATTATACTCTCAACGTGTTTCTGCCTGCTCGATTGGAATGGTGAAATATCGTGATGGTAAGAAAGTGGACCAATATTATTCTTTGATTCGCCCACCATTTGACTATCCAGGCAAGAGTGGACAAGTGTTGACTTGGGTTCATGGCATTTCTGAAGATGACGTAAGAAACAAAAAGACTTTTGCAGAGTTGTTGCCAGAGATAGAGAACTTTGTGGGAGGGCTGCCATTGGTGGCTCATAATGCAAGCGTTGAAAAGTGTTGCATTCGTGATGTCTGTGCCTACTATGAGATAGAGACCAAGCTGGATTACAATAATATTCTCGACACACTTCCACTTTCAAGAGAAGCAGAGGCGAAAGTAGGCATTCAAGTAGAAGGTCAGGGTACACATTCTTTAGATGCAGTATGCAGTCGCTTTAACGTTCCAGTTCTTAACCACCACAATGCATTGGAAGACGCAGAGATGTGTGGAAATCTCATGGTGAAGTTCCGTGAGATCTTGGTTGAAGGGAAACCTCTTGAAAAAGCGACACCAGTACGAGATAAGACAAATACTGTAAAAGAAGATATAGCAGAAGCTCCTTCTGTGGATAAAATTATCCAAACTCCCAGCAAAGGAAATGAAAATTCTAAAAGTGGCTGTTTGGGCATAATGGTTATCGGTATTATTCTTTCATCAATTATCGCATTCATTTAAATACTATGGCAAAACTAACCACCGAAGAATTCATCAAGAAGGCCCGAGAGATGCATGGGGATAGATATGACTATTCCAAGGTGGAGTATGTTAGTTATAGGTCGAAGGTATGCATTATCTGCCCTAAACATGGCGAATTCTGGCAAAGGCCCGATATTCATTTACAGGGGAAAGGTTGTCCCAAGTGCGGTAGGGAAAGAATAGCAGCATCAAGCAGCAAGTCCTCGGAGCAATTTCTACAAGATGCAAAGAAAGTTCATGGCAACAAGTACGATTATTCTAAAGCTAAATATGTCGACTGGCAAACAAAGGTTGTCATCATCTGCCCTGTGCATGGTGAATTTACTCAATTCCCCTCATCTCATTTACAAGGTAATGGTTGCCCCAAGTGTGGTAAAGATAGAACATCTTTGCGGTTGACAAATGAGAGCTTCATCAAAAAGGCCAAAACGGTTCATGGTAACAGATACGACTATTCCAAAGTGGAGTATGTTGGGAACAAAGATAAGGTTTGTATAATCTGTAGGGAACATGGTGAGTTTTGGCAAGAAGCAAGAATGCATCTAAGCGGATGTGGTTGCCCAATATGTGCAGGACGAAAAAAGATGAGAACATCAGACTTTATAAAGAAGGCTCGTTCTGTTCATGGCGAAAGGTACGATTATTCAAAAGTAGAGTATAAGGGCAATTCAGAAGAAGTCTGCATAATTTGTCCTGAACATGGTGAATTCTGGCAAAGTGCTAGCAATCATTTGAAAGGATTTGGATGCAAACAATGTGGCTTCATTGCAAATAGAGCCAAGCAAACGATTTGGACACGAGAAAAATGCCTTGAATTAGCAAAACAATACAGGAATTTAACTTCTTTCAGAAAGGAATGCCAAGTGGCCTATTCAAAGGCATGTGAAAACAATTGGCTTAAAGATTATACTTGGTTAGAAAGAACTGTAATTCCTAGTGGGTATTGGACTAAAGAACTAATATTAGCTGAGGCACGTAAATATTCAAGTTCTGGAGATTTCAAAAAAGAGAATCCTAAAGCATATAGTGCTGCATGTAACAGGGGATTATTGAATGAATGTACATGGTTTGCAAAACCTAAAAATGCGAAGAAATGGGATTTTAATACATGCCTTGAGGAAGCGAAGAAATATGTATCAAGGGCTAAATTTCGGGAGAATGCAATTTCTGCTTATAATAAGGCGAGAGATAATGGATGGCTTGAAGAATATACATGGCTTGAGAAAACTAATCCATGGAATTACAATTTATGTATGGAGGAAGCCCATAAATATGAATATTATCTTGATTTTAGATCCAAGTCATATGATGCTTTTTTGACTGCTCGAAATAATGGGTGGTTAAAACTTTACACTTGGTTAATAAAAGAACCTATAGAACCATATAATAAAAAGTGGAACTATGAAACATGTTTTGCAGAAGCAAAGAAATATAAGACGCGAAGTGAGTTTAATAAGAAAAGATCAGGAGCATACGATGTTGCAAGGAGGAATGGATGGTTGGTAGATTATACATGGATGCCTGATTTAACAGAATCAGATGCTAAAGTAGATAGTGTATATTGCTATGTATTCGATGAGCAAAAAGCTGCTTATGTGGGACGAACTTTGATGTATCGTCAGCATATAAGAGATATTGAACATGGTAATTATGAAAAGGATGCTGTGTACAAGTTTGCTCATAAACACAATTGTGATATACCAAAAATGCAGATAATAGAGGAAAAACTAACTATTCAGCAAGGGAGAGAGCGTGAAGATTACTGGCGTAAGTATTACGAATCACACGGGTACACAATGCTTAATCGTGGAGCAACGGGTAAGAAAAGTGGATCTATTGGCGCTATTGCCAGTGGGAAATGGACTTTTGAGAAAGCATACAAGATAGCTCAGTCATTTCAAACAGTCAATGAAATGTGTGAAGAATATGAATATCTTTACAGAATTTCAAAGGCTAGAGGTTGGCTAGAGAAATTCGATTGGTTTAGAGGACAAGAGATAAGAATTGAAAAAGCAACCAAATGGACAGAAGAAGTGTGTCGTGAAGAGGCTCTGAAATACACGACACGTAAAGAATTCCGAAGAATGTGCGAAGGTGCATACAACAAAGCAAAAGAAATGGGGTGGCTAGACGGTTACACATGGCTTTTTTATTATAAGAGTCATGCAGATTGGGATTATGAGAGTTGTAAAAAAGAGGCCATGAAGTATCCAAATCGGAATGAGTTTGGAAAACACTCACATGGCGCATATACTCAAGCCCGAACACAAGGATGGCTTGACGATTTTTACCCCGTACCCCTTCGAAGAGTTCTTGACTATGAAACATGTAGGCAACTTGCATCAAAATATGATAACATCAGCGATCTTTTGGCAAGTGACAAAAGCTTATATGGGACACTGCTGAAAAAGGGATGGATGAAAGATTTCTTTCCGGAAACAAACATAAAAGATGTAAGACGTGACATTTTTGCAAAAAAATGATTATGGGGTATAACGATACAATGTATATTTATAATCCCCTCAACCTCTCGATAGAGAAGTTGAGAGCGTATAACGTGGAGCGATACCATTTCCTTTCTGGCATCCTTGACATTCTGATATATCGCCTGCAAGTGGAAAAGAAGTACAGCTTAACGCAAGAAGATATCTATAAGCATTTTGAGATGCACAATATAAGGACAGAACGACTCAGGGAGAAGTATAACTTGGCTATTGCTCAGTTGGTTGGTTCAGATATGATTGATATTAGCCCCAGTGGTATTATTACTTTAACAACGAAAGGCTTCGAAGCCTACAATAACCAACAGTTTCATAGTATTGCTGCCAATCTCTATTCTGCAGAACGTTCAAACCATTTAGCAAAGGTGGCTATAATCGCAGCATCCACATTATCTGTAATCTCCATCTTGTGTACAATAATTATCGCTATATGTAGCAACTGAAATGAATATAATGAAAAAGTATTGCCCATTATCTAAGGAAATTGCCTTCGCACGGCTTGACAAAAGATTGAACGAAGAGAACAAGAAAGCCATCCTGAAATCAAAGGACACGATTGAGTTCTACTTCACTTTAGGGATGTGGATACGCAATACGTGGATATATGGCAATGAAGAAGAGCGAGCCGAGGCTTTGGCCAAAGACTTAGGAGAAGAAATCTTCTGGGATGCTGATTCTATATCTTCAGCATTGCTTGATGACTACAAGAAGCATTTGAGAAAACTTGTAAAAAAGCCATCCTCGATTAGAGGCAACAAATAATTATAGTTATGTCAAAATTGAAGCAAGAAGTTATTACTCGTAGACTCGTATTGATAAAATACCTATATAAGACAGGAGTTGAGCAATCCAAACAACCAGAATCATTTGCAGGCTTCTCAATACTTTCTTTTCACGATAGTGTTGAGATGTTATTAGTATTGATCGCAGAGAAAAAAAGAAAGAAAAAACAAGAGCATTTTCTTGATTATTGGAATGTCATTAAAGATCTGCCTTACAAAGAGGCGATGGAAAACCTGAATAATGTACGTAAGATGCTAAAACATCATGGTATTTTCCCTAGTAAAGACGAAATTGACCGTTGCCGTATTGATGCAAAAGTGTTCCTCGCAGATTGTTTTAAGTGTTATTTTGGTTTTGAATTAGATGATTTGTCATTATCAAGTCTAATAGCATTTGATTCTGTAAAGGAAGATGTTGATAGGGCAGAATTACTAATGAAAGAGGGTTGCAATTATGAATGTCTAGAAAAGTGTAAGACCGCATTCATCAAATTACTTTCTGTCTATGAATCCAATAAGGCAGAATGGAAAAATAGTATATTAGATGCAGGAGTTAAAGTCGGAAATGATTTCCGAAAATTGGCTAAGGACAACAAGGATGGGAGCAGATGGTTTGAACAAGTCACAAAAACAACTAATTCTATTCGCGACATCATCAAAATAGCTGCTCTCGGAATCGATTATAAAAAATATGCTTTGTTTGACCATATTACGCCACGTGTCATCGAAGGATGTAATGCCACAGGAACTATATATATTCCTGAACAGAAAGACTCTTTTGAAGCACACAAGAGTGTTACTTCTGAAGATTGTCAGTTCTGCATAACCTTTATCGTAGATTGTGCATTAAAACTCCAAGAATTTGACTTTGACATTAATAAATATATGACAAAGCACGAACAATAACTAAATTATCACTAATTTTGCAAACAAAATAAAAAATAAAGGCTATTATGACAATAGAAAATGTAAAAGATATCATACGAGGTGACGAGACACGCACGTTAGAAATGAAGAAAACAACGGGTGAGTTAAAGGATGGTATGCGTTCAGCATGTGCCTTTCTCAATACGGCTGGTGGTTGGCTGT
>ERZ842401.3331-NODE-3331-length-20122-cov-5.938855_pt1 | contig 20122 bp, 36 predicted proteins | sample MGYA00521270_ERZ842401 | MGnify/ENA primary metagenome ERZ842401 (study PRJEB31892, sample SAMEA3878208) | bioreactor metagenome | biome: Moose rumen | place: Sweden | collected 2011-10 | study: EMG produced TPA metagenomics assembly of the PRJEB12797 data set... | reverse complement strand
GTGGACGTTTTGGTGGACGACATCCGTTATGTGGTACAGGTGTTACGTCGTTGATTGAAAGAATTTCAAGTCCAACTGCTTGTAATTGACGAATAGCTGTTTCACGTCCAGATCCTAATCCTTTTGCATAAACTTCAACTTTTCTCATTCCCATATCCCAAGCTGCTTTTGCAGCTGCTTCAGCTGCCATTCCAGCAGCATATGGAGTAGATTTTTTACTTCCTTTAAATCCTAAAGTACCAGCAGAAGCCCAACTTATTGCATTACCTTCTTTATCACTTAAAGTAACTATTGTGTTATTGAATGTTGAATGAATAAAAGCTTTGCCTTCTGGTACATTCTTTTTAACTTTACGTTTTCTTGGTTTATAAGCCATTTTATAACCTCCTTTTCAGTTACTATTTCTTTTTATTAGCTACTGTTTTTCCTTTTCCTTTACGAGTTCTAGCATTTCTACTAGTTCTTTGTCCTCTAACAGGTAATCCTTTTTTATGACGAGTTCCTTGATATGAATTTATTTCCATTTTAGTTTTAATATTCATATTAACTTCACGTCTTAAATCACCTTCGATTGTATAATTATCTAATTGTTCACGAATTTGGTCTAATTCATCATGAGTAAGTGTTCCAGTTTTTTTATTTGGATCTACTTTAGCGTCTGCTAAAATTTTACTTGATAAACTTCTACCAACACCGTATACATATGTTAATGATATTAATATTCTTTTATTATCTGGTATATCTACACCTTTAATACGTGCCATAAAACACCTCCTTATTAACCTTGTCTTTGTTTATGTTTTGGATTTTCACATATTACTAAAACTTTTCCGTTTCTTCTGATAATTTTACATTTATCACACATTTTTTTTACTGATGGTTTTACTTTCATATTATCCCTCCTATTTTCTATAGGTTATACGCCCACGTGTTAAATCATATTCTGATAATTCTATTGTTACTGTATCACCTGGTAAAATGCGAATATAGTTCATTCGGATTTTACCAGAAACGTGAGCAATTACAGTATGTTTATTTTCTAGTTCTACTCTAAATTGTCCTCCAGGTAAAACATCTAATACTTTTCCTTCAACTTCTATAGCAGACTTTTTTACTTTTTCTTCTGTATTATTTTTAGGTCTTCTATTTACTTGTTTTTTTGACATATAATCACCTCTTTTAGACTTAGACTAATATGCCTTAGGTCCAGTACTTTCTAAAATTTCTAGTATTTTATTATAAGTTTCATCTTTATTAATTGAATCTATATCATATAAAATACCTTTTTCTTTGTAATATTCCAATACTGGGTATGTTTCTTCCATATATGTATCATATCTAGTATCAAATATTTCTTTTGTATCATCTTTTCTTTTTTCCAATGTAGATCCACATTTATCACATGTATTTTCTACTTTTGGCATCAAATCTTTAGAATTAATATTATAAGCTATACCACATTTTGGGCAAACTATTCTTCCAACTATTCTATTTTCTAGAACTTCTTTTGATACATTTAAATATATAACTGCATCAATTTTTGTATCCATTTTATCAAGTTCTATGGCTTGATTTGTATTTCTTGGAAAACCATCTAAAATGATACCATTTTTTATATCTGGTTCGTTGAATCTCTTTTTCATTATTTCAAAAATCAATTCATCTTCTACTAATTTACCTGTTTGCATTTTAATGCTTAGAGATTTACCTAGTTCTGATCCGGAATTAACTTCTTTCCTAAGTAAATCTCCTACAGAAATATGAACCATACTTAATTTTTCTACAAGCATTTTAGCTGCAGTTCCTTTACCCGCACCTGGGGGTGCGATAAGAATTATATTTTTCAATTACGTTTTCCCCTTCCTCTAGTAAAGTTTCTTGTAACTAATTCACTTTCTAATTGTCGGTACACCTCTAAGGCAACCCCTACAACTATTAATAAACTAGTTCCACCAATACTTACACTTGATGGTAGTTTAGAAAACATACTGAATAATACTGGTATAGCCGCTACGACCGCAAGGGCAGTTGCTCCTATAGCAGTAATTCTTTTTAAAATTGTTTTTATATATTTTGTTGTTTCATCACCAGGTCTAACTCCAGGAATAAATCCTCCATTTTGAGCTAAATTTTCTGATAATTCATCTGGTTTAATTTGTAAGAATGTATAGAAGTATGCAAATACGAATATACAAACTATGTATATAACAAATCCTACTGGAGTTGTCATAGTAAGCCATTTTTTTACAAATGATGTAATTGCTGATTTTTTAGCAACAGCCGCAATTATACCTGGAATTGAAAGTATAATTGATGCGAATATTACTGGCATAACATTAGCTGAATTTAATTTGAATGGAATATAACTATTTTGTTTTCCATATGCACTTGTTGTTTTATTAGCGTATTGTATTGGAACTCTTCTTTCAGCTGTTTCAATAAATACAACTCCAAGTAATATGAATATATAAAGTAGTACAAATCCTACAAATTTTAATATTCCAAGCCATCCACCATCTGGTACAAATGATGTATATGTAACATAAAACATATTTGGAAGTGTGGCAATTATACCTGCCATAATTATCATTGAGACACCATTTCCAATACCTTTTTCTGTTATTTGATCACCTAACCATAATAATAGTGATGTACCTGCTGTTAAAATAAGAGCAAATGTTAAATAATCTAGTGGTGAACCATTTTTTACAAAAGCAAACGAGAATACATATCCTTGAACAAAAGCTAATATAATTCCCATATATCTTGTAATTCTATTTAATTTAGTTCTACCAGTTTGACCTTGTTTACTCAATTCTGAGAAATAAGGTATTATATCCATTTGTAATAATTGCATAATAATTGATGCATTGATGTAAGGTATAACTCCTAGAGCAAATATTGAGAATTGTTCTAAGGCTCCTCCACCCATAGCATTTAATAATTCGAAGAATCCTAAACCAGTATCTCCTAAACTATCTCTATTTATTCCTGGAACTATTATTGATGTTCCAAATTTAAATATTAATAGTACGAAGAATGTAAAATAAATTCTTTTTCTTAAATCTTTATTTTGAGGTTTAAATAATTGCTTAAATTTTTTTAACAACTAGATCACCTCTACTTTTCCACCTAGTTTTTCTATTTGTGATTGTGCACTAGCTGAAAACTTGTGTGCTTTTACTGTTAATTTCTTTTCAAGAGTTCCGTTTCCTAAAACTTTAACTCCACTTAATTGATTTTTTAAAACTCCCATTTCTTTTAATAATTCTGGTGTAACTACAGCACCATCTTCAAATTTATTTAAATCATCTAAATTAATAACTGCATATTCTACTTTAAATCTAGCATTTGTAAATCCTCTTTTTGGTAATCTTCTATATAATGGTAATTGTCCACCTTCAAATCCAGGTTTATGACTATAACCACTTCTAGATTTTTGACCGTTTTCTCCACGTCCAGAAGTTTTACCGATTCCACTACCTGGTCCACGTCCAACTCTTTTACGAGTTTTAGTAGCACCTTCAGCTGGATGAATACTATTTAATTTCATTAGATTATTTCCTCAACTTTCTTTCCTCTTAAAGCTGCGATTTCTTCTGCTGTTCTTTGTGATTTTAATGCTTCTAATGTTGCATATGCCATATTAATTTTAGTATTTGAACCTAATGATTTAGATAAAATGTCTTTAACTCCTGCAAGTTCTAGTACGGCACGAACAGGTCCACCTGCTTTTACTCCTGTACCTTGTGCAGCAGGTTTAAGCATTACTCTACTTGCTCCTCTTACACCAATTGCTTCATGTGGGATTGTTCTTTCATCAATTAAAGAAACTTTTGTAACATTTTTTGTAGCTGCACTAACAGCTTTTTTAATTGCATCTGGTACTTCATTTGCTTTTCCAGTACCTAAACCAACTTTACCTTTTCTATCTCCTACAACTACTGTAGCAGAGAAACGGAAATGACGACCACCTTTTGTTACTTTTGTAACACGACCAATGTTGATTACTTGTTCTTCATATAGTTTTTGTTGTCTTTCTCTTCTTGGTTGTCTTGGTTTCTTATTGCGTGGTTCTAATTTTTTTTCTTCCACTTCAATTCCTCCTTTTAGAATTTTAATCCGTTTTCACGTGCTGCTTCAGCTAAAGCTTTTACACGTCCATGATATAGGTATCCACCTCTATCAAATACAACTTCAGATATTTTAGCTTTTTTTGCTTTTTTTGCTAATTCTTCACCAACTTTAGTAGCTGCCTCTATATTTCCACCGTTTTCAATTTTTAAGTCTTTATCTATAGAAGAAGCACTAACTAATGTAGTTCCTGATTCATCATCTATGATTTGTGCAAAAATATTGCTATTAGATCTAAATACATTTAATCTTGGTACACTTTTAGTACCTGATACTTTATTTCTAACACGTTCATGTCTAGCTTTACGAACGTCGTTACGAGCTACTTTTTTTATCATAGTCACGCATCTCCTTTACTTAAGTTATGCTGCTTTTTTTCCTTCTTTACGACGAACATATTCATCTTTGTAACGAATACCTTTACCTTTATATGGTTCAGGTTGTCTTATTTTTCTGACGTTTGCAGCGAATTCGCCAACAAGACATTTGTCAATTCCTGAAATAGTAAGTTCTGTATTACTTGGAACTTCAATTTTAATTCCAGCTGGAACTTCTACTTCAACAGGATGAGAATATCCTGCATTTACTACTAAATTAGATCCTTTTTGTCCGAATCTATATCCGACACCAATAATTTCTAATTCTTTTTTGTAACCTTCTGTAACACCAATAATCATATTTTTAATATTAGCGTTAGCAGTTCCATGAAAATTTTTAAAATTGTCATTTTCTCTTGTAACAGTTACTTGTCCTTCTTTTACTTCAACTTTAATGTTTTCATTTATTTCAGTAGAAAGTTCTCCTTTAGGACCTTTTACTGTAACAACATTATTATCAACAGTTACTGTTACATTTTCTGGTACTGACAATACTCTATTACCAATACGACTCATATTAATCCTCCTTACTTTCTACCAAATGTAAGCTAATACTTCTCCACCAAGAGATTGTTTTCTTGCTTCTCTATCTACCATTAATCCTTTTGATGTAGAGATAATTGCAATACCAAGTCCATTAAGTACTCTTGGAAGTTCTTCAGCTTTTGCATATACACGTAATCCTGGTTTAGAAATTCTTTTAAGTCCAGTTATTACACGTTCTTTGTTTTGTCCATATTTTAAATTTAAAACGATTATATCTTGTACATTATTTTTCTTAATTTTATAATCTACAATATATCCTTCATTTTTTAAGATATCTGCGATTGATACTTTTATCTTTGAAGCAGGAACTTCTACTTCTTTATATCGCATTTGGTTAGCATTACGAATTCTTGTAAGCATATCTGCGATTGGATCTGTCACTTTAATCCCTCCTTACCAACTTGATTTTTTCATTCCTGGTATTTGTCCTTTGTAAGCTAATTCTCTAAAGCATATACGACAAATTCCATATTTTTTAAGTACTGAGTGAGGTCTACCACATCTATTGCAACGAGTATATTCACGTACTTTAAATTTATTTGGTTTACTAGCCTTTACGACCATACTTTTCTTTGCCATAATTTCCTCCTATTACTTTTTAAACGGCATACCGAAACCTTGTAATAAGGCCAAAGCTTCTTCATTAGTTTTTGCAGTTGTTACAAAAACAATGTCCATACCGCGTACTTTTACAACTTTGTCATATTCTATTTCTGAGAAAATTAATTGTTCTGTAAGTCCTAATGTATAGTTTCCTCTACCATCGAATGATTTATTAGATATTCCTCTAAAGTCTCTTACACGAGGTAATGTAATACTAATTAATTTATCTAAGAAGTTATACATATTTTCTCCTCTTAAAGTTACTTTACATCCGATTCCTTGACCTTCTCTTAATTTGAATCCGGCAATTGCTTTTTTAGATTTTGTTATAACTGGTTGTTGTCCTGTTATTATTTTTAAATCTTCTACAGCAGCTTCTAATAATTTAGAATTTGTAGTAGCATCTCCAACACCCATATTTATAACTATTTTATCAAGCTTTGGAATTTCCATTACATTTGAATAATTAAATTTCTCTTTTAAGCTAGGTATGATTTCTTCATTATATTTTGCTTTTAGGCGGTTCATAATTACCCTCCTTCCAATTAATCAAGACTTTCGTTTGATTTTTTAGAAATTCTTATTTTTTTACCTTTTTTATCAGTAGTATGTCCTATTCTGGTTCTTTTTTTAGTTTTAGGGTCTACTATCATAACATTTGAAGCATGAATTGGTGCTTCCATTTCTTCAATACTTCCAGCATTTCCACCTGCAGGTTTAACATGTTTTTTTACAATATTAATTCCTTCAACGATTACTTTATTGTCTGCTTTAAGTATTTTTTTAATTAGACCTTCTTTACCTTTATCTTTACCAGCAATAACAACAACTTTATCTCCAGTTTTAAAGCTCATACTTTCCTCCTCCAGAAAATTATAATACTTCTTTAGCAAGTGATACAATTTTCATGTAATTTTTATCACGTAGTTCACGTGCTACTGGTCCAAATACACGAGTTCCAACTGGGCTCTTATCATCTTTTATAATAACACATGCATTATCATCAAATTTAATATAAGATCCATCTTCTCTTCTTAGACCAAATTTACTTCTAACAATAACAGCTTTTACTACTTTTCCTTTAGCAACTGTACCGTTAGGAATTGCTTTTTTAACAGTTACAACAACTGTATCTCCAATATTTCCGAATTTTCTTTTACTTCCACCTAGAACACGTATTACACTTACTTCACGAGCTCCAGAATTGTCAGCAACTTTTAAACGGCTTTCTTGTTGAATCATATATTGATCCTCCTCCCAGTTTTCAATTATAAGATAATTGCTTTTTCTACAATTTCTACTAAGCGGAAATGTTTAGTTTTTGATAGTGGTCTTGTTTCTACTATACGAACTGTATCTCCAACTTTAGCTTCATTTTTTTCATCATGAGCAGCGTATTTCTTTGAAGATTTAACACGCTTTCCATATAATGGATCTTTTTTATAAGTTTCAACGATTACAGTAATAGTTTTATCTGTTTTATCGCTTACTACTTTTCCTACTAATTCACGTTTGTTTTGCATTATTTAACCTCCTCACCTAGTTCACGTTCACGTAAAACTGTTTTCATACGTGCAACTAACTTTCTAAGTTCGTTTATTCTTGAAGGTTTTTCTAGATTACCAGTTGCTTGGTTAAAACGTAAGTTAAATAATTCTTCTTTAGCTGATTCAATTTCTTTAACGATTTCTTCATCAGATAATTTTCTAATTTCACTAATCTTCACGTTTTTCACCATCCTTCATAACAAATTTACATTTAATTGGAAGTTTATGCATAGCAAGTCTTAATGCTTCACGAGCTATTTCTTCACTTACTCCATCTACTTCAAACATAATTTTTCCTTTTTTAACAACTGCAACCCATTTTTCTGGTTGACCTTTACCTTTACCCATACGAGTTTCTAAAGGTATTTTAGTTAATGAAAGGTGTGGGAATATATTAATCCATATTTTTCCACCACGTTTCATATAACGTGTCATTGCAACTCTGGCAGCTTCGATTTGTTGTTGAGTAATCCAAGCTCCTTCCATTGCTTGTAATCCATATGTACCAAAATGTAATTCAGTATTTCCTTTAGCAACACCATCATATCTTAATCTATGTGGTCTTCTATATTTAGTTCTTTTTGGAATGACTGCCATTTTCTTTACCTCCTTTTTCTTTTGAGGCAAGGATTTCACCTTTATAAATCCATACTTTTACACCAATTTTACCATATGTTGTATCTGCTTCTTTATGAGCATAATCAACATCAGCTCTTAATGTATGTAGTGGAATATTTCCTTCAGTATATCCTTCAGTTCTTGCCATATCAGCTCCACCTAGACGACCTGAAACTGCAGTTTTAATTCCCTTAGCTCCAGCTTTCATTGCATTTCTGATTGCTTTCTTTTGAGCAACTCTGAATGAAACACGTCCTTCAATTTGATGAGCTATATTTTCTGCAACTAATGCAGCATCTATATCAGGATTTTTAATTTCCATAATAGATATTTGAATATTTTCATCTACTAATTTAGATAATTCAGTTTTTAATTTTTCAATATCATCTCCACCGTGTCCAATAACAACACCTGGTCTTGCAGTATTGATGATAATATCAGTTTTAGTAGCATTTCTTTCAATAAGAATGCTTGAAACTGCTGCGTCTTTTAATTTTTTAGATAAAAATTTTCTGATTTTAACATCGTTATTTAAGAACTTTGCAAAATCTTTTTTATCTGCATACCATTTTGATTCCCAAGTTTTGTTTATTCCTAGTCTTAATCCGACTGGACTTACTTTTTGACCCATCAGTTATCCTCCTTTACTATTTTTCATCACTAACAACAATTGTTATATGACTTGTTCTTTTCATTATAGGATCTATTCTTCCTCTTGATCCAAATTTCATTCTTTTCATTGTACTACCTTCATTAACATATGCTTCTTTAACATACAAATTAGATTTATCTAATCCTAAGTTATTAGTAGCATTTGCTACTGCTGAAGTTAAAACTTTTTTACTAATTCTTGCAGCTTCTTTATTTAAATTACTTAATATTTTATCTGCTTCTTCTACGTTTTTACCACGTATTAAATCTATTACTAAACGGGCTTTACGAGGTGCAATTCTAACAGTTTTTGCAATCGCTTTTGCTTCCATTTTAGTCCTCCTTCCTGACAATTACTATTTTTTCTTGTCGTCGCCATGTCCACCAAATTTACGTGTAAGTGCGAATTCTCCTAATTTATGTCCAACCATATCTTCTGTTACATAAACAGGAATAAATTCTTTACCATTATGAACAGCAAATGTGTGTCCAATAAAATTAGGATAAATTGTTGAACGGCGAGACCAAGTTTTAATAACTTCTTTTTTTCCTGATTCGTTTACTTTTTCAACCTTTTTCATTAAACTTGCGTCTATAAAAGGTCCCTTTTTTAAACTTCTAGCCATTATATCATCCTTTCACTATTTTTTACGACGGCGAACAATTAATTTATCAGAATATTTTTTGTTCTTACGTGTCTTATATCCTAATGCTGGTTTACCCCAAGGAGTAACTGGTCCTTTACGTCCGATTGGCGCACGACCTTCACCACCACCATGAGGGTGATCATTAGGGTTCATAACAGAACCACGAACTGTTGGTCTAATTCCCATATGTCTTTTACGACCAGCTTTTCCAACATGTACTAATTCGTGATCAGCGTTTCCAACTTCACCAACTGTAGCTCTACAAACGCTTAATACTTTTCTAACTTCACCACTTGTTAATCTAAGTAATGTATATTTTCCTTCACGTCCTAATATTTGAACGCTTGAAGCAGCTGAACGAGCAAGTTGACCACCTTTACCAGGAATTAATTCAACATTGTGTACTAGTGTACCTTCTGGAATATTTTCTAAAGGTAAGCAGTTACCAACTTTAATATCAGCATTTGCTCCACTTTCTATTTTATCTCCTACCTTTAATCCATTAGGAGCTATAATATATCTTTTTTCTCCATCTGCATATGTAATTAAAGCAATATTTGCACTTCTGTTTGGATCGTATTCAATAGATGAAACTGTTCCAACAACACCATCTTTATTTCTTTTGAAATCGATGATTCTGTATTTTCTTTTAGCTCCACCACCACGGTGTCTTACAGTAATTCTACCTTGATTATTACGACCACCATTTTTCTTTAAAGTGACTGTTAATGATTTCTCAGGAGTAGTTTTAGTTATTTCTTCATTAACTAAAGTTGACATCCCACGAGTACCATTAGTCATTGATTTATACGTTTTAATAGCCATATATATCCTCCCCTAGTTTAGTTCAATAGAACTTCCTTCTGCTAGTTTTACTATTGCTTTTTTTACACGATTTGTTTTTCCAACATAACGTCCAACTCTTTTTTTCTTTGGTTTAACGTTAACTGTATTTACTTTTTCAACTTTAACGTTGAATATTTTTTCAACAGCTTGTTTGATTTCTGTCTTGTTAGCATTTACATCAACACTAAATGTGATAATGTTTTTTTCAGCTAATCCAGCACTTTTTTCTGTTATAATTGGTGCCTTAATAATATCTCTATAATTATTCATTAAACAAGCACCTCCTCAATTCTTTTAACTGCAGCTTCTGTTACAATCATATTATCAGCACTGATTATATCTAATACATTAATTTCATCAGCTTGTAACAATATAATATTACTTAAGTTACGTGTAGCTAAAATCATGTTTTCATTTAATTCTTCAACTACAACTACAGTTTTGTTTGTAGCTTTTAAAGTTTCAAACACTTTAATTGCATCTTTTGTTTTGTTTGATTCTAAATTAAAGTTATCAATAACTATTAATTCTTTATCAATGTTTTTATATGATAGAGCAGATTTTAAAGCTAATCTTCTTTCTTTTCTGTTCATTTTTTTATCATAACTTCTTGGATGTGGTCCGAATACAATACCACCATGTCTCCAATGTGGAGCTCTTGTACTACCTTGACGAGCACGTCCTGTTCCTTTTTGTCTCCATGGTTTTCTTCCTCCACCACTTACTTCTGCGCGTGTTTTAGTATCATGTGTACCTTGTCTTAATGAGTTTTGAGCTAATGTGATAGCATCATATAATACTGCATCATTTGGTTCAATTCCCCATACTTCAGCAGCTAATTCAATTTTACCTACTTCTTCACCTTTGATATTTAATACAGATAATTTACCCATATTTATAACCTCCTAGTTTTCTTCTACAGTTTCTGTAGATTCTTCCTTAGTTTCTTCAACTACTTCTTCTACTGTTTCTTCAGAAGTTGTTTCTTCTACAGTTTCTACTGGAGTTTCTTCTGTTACTACTTCTTCTGTAACAACTTCTTCTACAATAGGTTCAGTAATGTAAGTATTTAATTCTTCTCTCTCATTAACTTTATTAGGATTTTTAGATGCAGTTTTAATAATAACTAATGATTTTTTAGCACCTGGAACATTTCCTTTTACTAAAATAACATTATTTTCTACATCTACTGATACAATTTCAAGATTTTGAACTGTAACAGTTAATCCTCCCATATGACCTGGTAATTTTTTACCTTTAAATACACGCATTGGTCTCATAGTTCCCATTGAACCTGGTCTTCTATGATAATGTGAACCATGTCCCATAGGTCCTCTTGATTGACCATGTCTTTTGATAACACCTTGGAAACCATGTCCTTTTGTAGTTCCTGTAACATCTACAACTTCACCTGGTACAAAAATATCAGCTTTGATTTCTTGTCCTAATGAATATTCATTTACATCTACACCTCTGATTTCTTTAAAGAAGCGCTTAGGTGTAGTTTTTGCTTTGTTGGTAATTCCAACAGAAGCTTTTGTCGCTAACTTTTCTCTCTTTGTATCAAAACCTAGTTGAATAGCTTCATAACCATCATTTTCTTTAGTTTTAATTTGTGTAACCACATTTGGTTCTACTTCAATGACAGTAACTGGAACTAATTTACCTGATTTTGTAAATACTTGAGTCATTCCTAATTTACGACCTAAGATTCCTTTCATAATTATTCCTCCTATTTTTTTATAACTTTATTTGAATATCAACACCACTTGGAATTTCTAGATGTTGTAACGCATCTATAGTTTCCTTACTTGGATTATTGATAACAATAAGTCTCTTGTGTGTTCTTTTTTCGAATTGTTCACGTGAATCTTTATATTTGTGAACAGCTCTTAAAATAGTAATTTTTTCTACTTCAGTTGGTAGTGGAATTGGTCCACTTATTTCTCCACCTGTTCTTTTAACAGTTTCAACAATTTTCATACAAGCATTATCAAGATTCTTATGTTCAAATGCTTTTAATTTAATGTTTACTTTTGTCTTAGACATATTGTATCCTCCTTTCGCCTATATCTCTGTATAGACTAGCTCCGTGTAAAAACCTGACTTTTAAATTAAATTTCTTTACAACTTAACCTGGCGTATCAGCAACCTCACACATCATCGCTTGTCACACATTCAACATTATACGCTAAAAATATATGAATTTCAAGCTTTTTTTATGAAAAAATTTATTTTTTTTGACATAATTTTACATAGCAAAAAAAGAATGCATAAAAAACATTCTTAAAATTTCTAGATATCTTTATATTATAACTGATAATTCGCTAGTTATTTCCTAATTGTTTTATCATTTTAATATTTGGAGTTTTAACTTTTTCAACGCTTCGTTGATATTCTTCAAAAGCATATTTTTATGCCTTTAGGTTATATAAAATTATAAGTATTCTTCATTTAATATTTGTTTTATAAAATTATCAAATATTTTTTTACTATCTTTATTTAATTCGCCTTTTAAATTAAAAATAATTGCATATAAAATATATTCATCATATATCTTAATTTTATCTATTCCATTTTCATTTATATTAGTAAATTCTTTTAAATAATTTTTCAAACCATTTAGTTTAACTTTTAAATCTATTCCTTTATCAGTTCTAATGATAAATTTTATTTTATACAGTATTATTAAAGAAATTGGTAATGATATAAAATAAATAAGGCCAGGAACAAAAGCAAGAAAAGAACCTGAATCTAATGCAGAAGCTATAGGTAAAACAAAAGCAAATGCTAAACCCATAAATAATAATACTTCAAAAACACCATATACTTTTATTTCTTCCTCCTTTATTTGAACTAAATTACTTTCTGTAATTTCATTTTCAACCAGAATATTAAATTCTTTTAATATGTTTTGCTTTTTGTTATTTATTTCTATTATATATTCTTTGTTTGTTAATAAATCTATTAAGTATTGCTCATGTTCTTCTAAACCACTAGTATCATTTATTTTTACTATTTTATAATTTTCGATTTTTATTTTACCTTTATGTTCTAAATTTAATATAGTTGCCACTATTTGATCTTCTATATTAGAATTTTTTTTATAAATACGAGCTAGTATTGCTGGCGAAATATCTTCTAATAAATCTCGGTAATATTCAATTTTTTCAATTTTAAATGATGATTCAATTTTTTTTATTTTTATATTTTCTATAGTTGTATCAATAATTACTGAACAAAGCAAATCTATAATCAAAGCTAAATTTCCTGATAAAAAAATCAAATAAAACTTATCATATTCGATATTATTCAAAATTTCTTTTAACCATGTTATATTACTGATTATAAAATAACATATAATTGTAGTTACAATAAATATTACTAAGCTTTTCAAAAATGTTTTTAGCATTTTTTCTTCTTTTTTTGTTTCCATATTATACCTCTATTTTTTTATATCATAAAGACAGGTTTTACCTATCTATAAATAATATTACTGATATTCCTATAAACATAATACCTAATCCTAATAATTTTAAACTAAAATCATTAAATAGAAGAAGTGCAAGTAGAAAAATAAAAATTGCTAAAGTTATTCCTCTTATTAAATTAGATCCTTTATTTTTAGTTACTACATCTGGTATATCACTTTTTAAATTAACATTTACTGAATGCTTTGGATGTCTTTTTTCTTTTGGTAACGTTTCTATCCATTTTTTTCCATCCCATTTTTTTAAACAGTTTGGTCCATACCACTCTTTCATTACTTTTTCTATATTATTATATGAATAAAATTTTCTTCCTTCAAATTCGTATAGTTTAAAAGGATAAACATCTTCTTTTAAAAATTTAGGTTCATGTAAAAATTTTTCCCAAGGAATTGCTATTGTCTGAGAAGTCATTGTACTATTTTTATATTTTTTTCCATATCTTTCAGCTTTTTTTAATATATGATTTTTTAACCATACAGCTTTAAATCCTAAATTATCTAGAAATACAAGTAAAGGCATCAATATTCTTATTGGTGTTCTATATAGTTCATCAATATATTTATTATCAGATACATTATCATATATTACAACATCTACAAATATTCCATCTCCATCACATCTATTTTCTAATAAGTAATTAACTTCTTGAATATAGGTATTTTTCTTTCTTACTTTCATAGATGGTATTAATATATTATATCTTTTATCAATTTCATAACAATGAAAATAAAATTTATCAGATAAATCTTTTTTCATAGCTTTTATAAATTTATTCCAATCTTTTCTTTGAATACAAATATCCATGTCATCATCCCATGGAATAAAACCTTTATAATTACATATTCCTAATGCTGACCCAGCTATTAGAGCATACTCTATATTATTTTTGGTACATACTCTATGTATTTCATCCATAATAGATAGAACTTCTAATTGTAATTGTCTTACTGTTACTTGAGTTCCATCATCAAATGTTTTTAATATGTATTCTTCTTTATTTTCAATGCAATCTTTACCCATAGTATCCCTCTCATATACTAATATATATCATTATACAAAAAAAAGCAAGAATTATTACACTTACTTTACAAATGGTAAAATTGCCATAAATCTTGCTTTTTTAACTTCATTAGCAATATGTCTTTGATGTTCTGCACATGCTCCTGTAACTCTTCTTGGTAATATTTTACCTTTATCTTGACTTACATATTTTTTTATTATATCAGCATCTTTATAATCAACTGATTTACCTGCACACATTTGACATATTTTTTTCTTTTTTCTATAAAATTCTGCCATATTAATCCTCCTTTATTAATCTAGGAAGTTTTCATCTATTGAAACGCTATCTCCAAAATCAGCAAATGGATCTTCTTCAACACTTACATCATTTGTAGGAGCAGCTGACTCTTGATAATCATATGGTGTTACATCACTAGTTCTACTTTGTGATTGTGCTTTTGATTCTAAGAATTGAACACTTTCAGCTAGAACTTCAGTTGTATATCTTCTATTACCATCTTTATCATCAAAACTACCTGTTTGAATTCTTCCTTCTACCGAAACAAGACTTCCTTTATTTAGATAATTACAAACATTTTCAGCTTGTTTTCTCCAAATTACACAGTTAATGAAATCTGTTTCTCTTTCTCCATTAGCATTACTGAATGTTCTATTAACAGCTACAGTAAATCTTGAAAATGGAATATTTGAACTTGTATATCTAAGTTCTGGTTTTGTAGTTAATCTTCCAACTAATTCTACTCGATTCATTTTATTACCTCACTTTTTATTTTTCAATTTTAGTAATTAAATGACGAATCATATCACTACTAATTAATCCTAAACGATCAAATTCTTTAATAGCTTTATCATCATTTGCTTCAACTTCGAATACAAAGTAGTATCCACTTTTGAATTTTTTGATTTCATAAGCTAATTCTCTTTGACCCATTTCTTTAACATCAGTTACTTTAGAACCATTATCAGTGATAACTTTTTTAAAGTTATTAACAACTTTTTTAACTTCATCTTCACTTAATGTTGGTCTTACTATAAACATGATTTCATAGTTTCTCATTTTTACACCTCCTTATGGTCTTTGGCAATCTCTTGCAAGGAGTAAATTTCTTACTCGTTTTAGATTATAACAAAAACTATTTAATTTGTAAATAGTTTTTATTCTTTATATTTTATTTTTCTTTTATCAAATTATGAATTATTTTTTTATTAGTATTTTTTCAATATCTTGCCAATCATTAACCCTAATAATATTCTCATATTGTAATTCTTCTTGCGTTAATTCTTTATTATGATATGCAGTAAATAATAAATTCAAATTGTCACCAGTTAAATTATTAACCACATCATCTATCCTTACATCTGCATTAATTAAAGCTTTGTTATTAGTAAATATGAAATTCTTATTTGATAAAAATGGATAATTTTTCATTATAAATTCACATTTATGTGGAATTAATTCAGGAAATGCCATATTTTCAATTTCTGAATAATAACTACTACAAACATATAATTCATATCTCCCACATAAGAATAATTTTTTTAAAACTTCTTTAGAAAAAGGCGCAACTGTAGAATAATCATATACATTATTTTTTCTAAAATAATTTCTATATTCGATTAATTCTTCTTTAGTTAATAAATCTTCACAATAGTAACCTTCTATATCTTCATATTTATAATCTCTTTTAAAATAGTCATTCATCATATTTAAATAACCATCTAAAGCTAAAACATCATCTAAATCTATTATAATTTTTTCCATAAATCCCCCTAAACATTAAATCTAAATAAGCAAATATCTCCATCTTGCATTATATATTCTTTACCTTCTAAGCGTAGTTTACCGGCTTCTTTTACTTTTAATTCACTTCCACATTGTTTTAAATCATCAAAACTTATTACTTCTGCTTTTATAAATCCTCTTTCAAAATCTGTATGAATTACTCCAGCACATTTTGGAGCTTTCCATCCACGTTTAAATGTCCAAGCACGGCATTCATCTTTTCCTGCAGTAAAGAAAGTGGCTAAACCTAGTAATTCATAAGTATTTTTTATTAGTTTATTTAAACCGCTCTCTTTAATACCTAAATCATTTAAAAATTCTTCTTTTTCTGAATCTTCTAAATCTGCTAATTCTGATTCTATTTTAGCACTCACTGTTATTACTTTTGAATTTTCTTTGTTAGCATATTCTCTTAGTTTTTCTACATGTTCATTTGTATCTGCTATTAAATCTTCTTCATTTACATTTGCCATGTATATTATAGGTTTAATTGTTAAAAAATTAAAATTTTTAAGTATTTCTAATTCTTCTTCATTAAATTCTACTCTTCTAAGAGGAATATTAGATTTTAAAGATTCTTCTGCTTTAGAAAGAACTTCTACTTCTTTAGCTATTTCCTTATCTCTAGTCATTGCTGCTTTTTTACCGATTCTTCCAATTCGATTTTCTACTACTTCTAAATCTGCTAACATTAATTCTACATTAATTATTTCAACATCTCTTATAGGATCGACTTCTCCTTCAACATGAATAATATTAGTATCGTTAAAACATCTAACTACCTCTACAATGGCGTCTACTTCTCTAATATGTGATAAAAATTGATTCCCTAAACCTTCACCAGTAGAAGCCCCTTTAACTAAACCTGCTATATCTGTAAATTCAAATGCTGTAGGTACTAAGCTTTTTGGTTCGTATAATTCATTTAAAAAATCTAATCTACTATCTGGTACTGTAACAACTCCCACATTCGGTTCTATAGTAGCAAAAGGATAATTAGCCGCTAATATTTTTTGTTTTGTAATTGCGTTAAATAAAGTTGATTTACCGACATTTGGTAATCCAACTATTCCAGCAGTTAATGCCATAAAATCACCTCTAAACTTTAATAAGTATATCACTATTTATTAAATAAGTAAATGAAAAAAATTGACCTTAGTCAATCTTATGAATGATTTTTTCTTATAAATGAAAATCTTTTTTTCTTTGGTTCATTATATGAAACAAATCCATTTTCATCTTTTACCATTTTTGAACTAACTTCACCATAGAATTCATCATCAAAATATGAATCATTTCTTAAATCATATGCTTGATAATTAGATGTTGCTCCAAATAATTCACGTTCTGTTACTTTTTGTGTTTTTAAGCATGATGAATACACTGAAATCATATTTGCTACACCAGCCTCAAATTCTAACTTAGCTTGTTCACCATATAATTTTCCAATTTCTTCAGCTTTTTTTTCTAAATTAACTAAACCTTCAACTACACATCTGGCTCCCATTTTCATAAAATCATATTCTGTTTCATTATATTTTTCCATAATCCACCTCACAGTTACTATATTCTATACTAAAATAATCTAAATGTAAATACTTTTTTTAATTTTCTTCTATTAAAGCTTCATATAATAAATCTACTATATAGTTAGAAGGTTGTAAATGATATTTGTCTATAATTAATTCTATTATATCATCAGAATATTTCATATTTAATTTTTCTTCTATATAATTTATTTCTGATTTTAAATCTTTTATATAATTATATGTATATTTATTATTTAATATAACTAATGGTATATTTTTACTCCATTTTTTAAATTCTTTTAAAATTTCTTTAGAACTATTCTTATAAATAAATTTATCTTTATCATAATTTATTATTTTTAATAGATCAGGATATATTATTTTATCTTCATTTAATCTATAATCAAATCTATCAATTAATTTTAATCCATCTATTTTTAAAGCACTTAATTGTATGATATCTCCATCTTTAAATTTAGTAGGAATTAATTCTAATATTATATATTTATCTTTCATTCATTATCTTCCTCATCATTTCATAACTCTTTAATTTTGGTTTATTTTCATATTCAATAAATTTATCATACATCCCACTATCTCTAAATTCTTGTTCACTTTTATTTAATAAATAATATCTTAATTCATCTTTTTCTAATATCAATTTTCCAACTTTTAAAGCAGAAGAAATCGCAGCCTTATTATTTTCTCTTGTTTCACTAATTAAGTAATCATCATATGGATAATTTTCTACAATATATTTCATGATTAATGTTCCTATACCAAGATTTCTATATTGCTCTTTAATTGCTCTATCTACAAAATATATATTATTTATTCTCTCACGTACTAGTAAGAAAAAACCTATGTATTCATTATTATACTTAATTAACCCTTGATAGTCCATTCCAAATAACCTTAAAGTATTTCCAAATATTTCTCTTATACCATTTTCTTCAATCATCATCTTTCTTATAATTGTACATTCTTTGTCAGTTAATTGTCTTTCAAAGCCACCAACTATTTCTAATTCATCCATAAAATCACCTGGAAGGTATTATATCACAAAAAAAGAATTTTACATAAATTCTTTTAATTTTTCTATTTCACCTTGATTAAATTCTAAATATTCTTTTGCTAATTTATATACTTTTTTATCAACGCAATCTTTATAATTTTTTATTTTTGATTCAACATCTACTATAGCCATTGTAATACCTTGAGTTAGCATATGTGCTATTGCGGCATCGCTATTATCTTTATTTACTTCCTTTTTTATACCCATAGATGACATTATTTTTGACATTGTACTATTTTGTTTCAATTCATAATCATTTTTCTTTATTATTTTTTTACATTCATGCATAAAATTTTTATATGTTTTTTTCTCATCATCAATTAATTGTTTTATTTTGTTTTCTAATCCATTTAAATCTTCTAACAATTCACCTAATGTATGTACACACATTTCACTATTTTTATAAATATATTCTAATAATTCAATATTTTCATCCATATCACCATCTCCTATATTTATTATGTATATGTTTTAAAAATATATACAAAAAACAGATTTAAAATCTGTTTAGTTAGTAATTAATTCTTTATTTAACAATTCTAATTTATCTTCTAATATAGAATATAAATAAATATTATCTTTTTTATTAAATATTTTTTCTATATAATTTTTATATCCATTTAATTGATTTAAATAAGCATCATCTTCTATATTTTTTAATTTATAATCTATTATATCAATATATTCTTCATACTCTATTAATAAATCTATTATTCCATGATATTCATTATTATTATCTTCATATATAAATTCATATTCTTTTACTATATTAGAATTTTTTATTATATCTTTATCAAAATGATTTAATAATCTTATTACGTATTTACTTTTGGGATTATTAAAATCATCTAATTCGAATTCTTCATGTAATTTTAATCCATATTCTATATTATCTTTAATAGTTTTATTTAAATGTTCTTCATCAATAATTATAATAAAGTCATAACCCTTATTTTGTACTTCAACTATTCTTTCATATAAATTCTTTCTTTCTGCATCTTTTAATGCAGTATTTCCTTTTTTAGTAATAGTTTCCCAATTTATGAAAGCAGTATCTTTAGCCTCAAATCCCTGTAATAAGACATCTTGAATATTCTTTGATTCCATATGTGGAAGAAATTTAAGCATTTTACTTCTACTTTGCTCTTCCAAATCTCCTGATCCTGGAGTTAACCAAACAAAAATAGTCTTTCTATTTTCTTTTAGATATTCTTCAATATAAGAAAGTAAAATAATAGTCTTACCTGATCCT